>Ga0209277_10001467_pt1 | contig 11576 bp, 7 predicted proteins | sample JI81AbrownDNA_FD_187503 | JGI IMG/M metagenome (GOLD analysis project Ga0209277, IMG submission 187503) | Wastewater effluent complex algal communities from Wisconsin, to seasonally profile nutrient transformation and Carbon sequestration -... | ecosystem: Engineered > WWTP > Effluent > Algae... | reverse complement strand
ACTTGGACTTGAGAAGTCGTTAATTACGATGAACAGTGCGGAAAACGGATTGAAATTACAAGCAGAGAGCGCCAAGCTAAACATGAATTTTGCCATGGAAAATATGAAGACAATGAAAAATTCCTTGGAATTAGCCGATCGCATTCAACAAAAAACATTAATAAAATACAAAGAAGGTGTTTCATCAAGTTTGGAATTAAACCAAGCGCAAATGCAATACCTATCGGCACAATCAAATTATATAAACAGCATTTATACTCTATTAACCAGCAAAGCCGAAATGGATAAAGCATTTGGCTTATTAAGTACGCCAAAAAATTAAAAAAGCACAAACATGAAATCAACCTATATGAAACCTATTAAATTAACTGCAATAGCACTAACATTGTTCTTAGTTGCCTGCGGTGAGAAAAGCAAAGTTGAAAAACTTAAAGAAAAAGAAAAGGAACTTATTGCGCTTACAAAAGAAGTAAATGCCTTACGCAAAGAAGTTGCTGCAACATCAAAAGACACAGCCTCGACAAACTCAAAAACCGTGGTGGCTGCTGCAATTCCAACCAGCGATTTTACCCACAGCATTGACCTTTTAGCCAAGGTTGATTGCGAAGAAGATGTGCACCTGGCAGCCCAAATGGGCGGCAATGCGACCGGTGTATATGTAAGTGTTGGTGATAAAGTAACTAAAGGACAATTGCTTGCACAAACCGATAATGCAACGCTATTACAAGGTCTTGAAGAAGTTAAATCGCAACGTGTATTTGCAAATACATTATTTGAAAAACAAGAGCGCCTTTGGAAACAAAACATTGGCAGTGAAGTTCAATACCTGAGTGCCAAAAACAATGTTGATGCACTTGACAAGCGAATTGAAACATTGAATCAACAAATTGCCATGACCCAATTACGCTCACCCATTAACGGTGTAGTTGATATGGTAGAAGTAAAACTGGGACAAATGCTGGTACCCGGTATGCCTGTAATAGGTGTAGTAAATAAAACAAAATTGAAATTGCAATCTGAATTATCTGAAAGCTATATCAACAAAGTTAAAAAAGGCGATAAGGTATTAGTATCCATTCCCGATGCAGGTGTAACGTTTGAATCAACCATTAAATATTCAGGTCAGTTAATCAATTCGCTTAACCGCACGTTTACAGTTGAAATGCCGATTGATAAAAAATACAACGATCAATTAACCCCTAACATGGTTGCTAAAATAAGCATTGTTGATTATGAAAATAAAAATACGGTTGTATTGCCTGTAGGTGTTATTCAAAAAGACAAAAGCAACAAATATGTATACGTTGTTAAAACCAATGGAAAGAAAACCGTTGCAGGAAAACAGATCATAAAAACAGGTCAGACCTATAACGGAAAAGTTGAAATTCTTGAAGGACTTAAAGCCGGTGATAAGGTAATTACTGTTGGATACCAAAGTTTACAAGAAAACGATGAAATTAATTTTGGTAAATAATTCCACCTTTAAAAAAACATTATGAGCCATAAAATAAAAGAATTTTTTGCGTCTAGCTGGGCTATTGACAATAAAAAAACCATATACATACTTACCATCATCCTTGGATTTTGGGGTATGTCAACATACAACAGTTTACCCAAGGAAAGCTTTCCCGAAATTGTTGTTCCTACCATTTATGTAAGTACCGTGTATCCTGGAACTTCTCCTGCAAACATGGAGAACTTAGTTACCAAACAAATTGAAAAACAAATAAAATCAATTTCGGGTGTAAAAAAAGTAACCAGTAATTCATTACAGGATTTCTCCAATGTTATTGTTGAGTTCAATACAGGTATTGATGTTGCTGATGCAAAACTTAAAGTAAGCGATGCGGTTGATAAAGCCAGCACCGATCTTCCAAAAGATTTGCCACGTGATCCTGCCATTCGTGAGATCAATTTCTCCGAATTTCCTATCATGAACATTAACCTTGCGGGTCCGTATGATCTTAAGCAATTGAATTTTTATGCCGAACTTTTACAAGACAAAATTGAAGCATTCAAAGAAATTACCCGAGTTGATTTAATTGGTTCGCCTGAGCGTGAAATTCAAATCAATGTGGACATGTATAAGATGCAGGCGGCCATGGTTACCCTTGGTGATATTGAGCGTTCAATTGCCTATGAAAATATGACCATAAGCGGTGGAACTGTTGATATGAACGGATCAAAAACAATTGTTACCGTTAAAAAGGAATTTATTGACATGGAGGAGATTGAAAACCTTACAGTAAATTCTCAAACAGGTGTTAGTGTTCCCTTGAGTAAAATTGCTACGGTAAGTGATACAACCAAAGAACAAGAAAGCTATGCGCGCATGAATGGCCATAGTGTAATTACGCTTAACGTAGTTAAACGTGGTGGTGAAAACCTGATTCTTGCCTCTGATAAAATTCAGGAATTGGTGGCGTCCATGAAAAAAACCGATTTTCCAAAAAACCTTGAAATTGTTATTACGGGAGACCAATCCAATAAAACACGTGTAACCTTACACGATTTGATCAACACCATTATCATTGGTTTTATTTTGGTAACAGTTGTTTTGATGTTCTTTATGGGTGTTAATAACGCCCTGTTCGTTGCCTTATCAGTACCACTAAGTATGTGTATTGCCTTTATCATGATGCCCGGTTTGGATTTTACCCTGAACATGATCGTGTTATTTGCATTCCTGCTTGCATTGGGTATTGTGGTGGATGATGCCATTGTGGTTATTGAAAACACCCACCGTATTTTTGATAATGGTAAAGTGCCCATTGAAAAAGCAGCTAAAATGGCTGCAGGTGAGGTATTCCTACCTGTATTATCAGGAACAATGACAACTCTGGCTCCGTTTATTCCACTGGCTTTTTGGCCCGGGCTTATTGGTAAATTCATGTTCTATTTACCCATTACCTTGATCATTACATTAACGGCATCGTTACTTGTTGCATACATTATTAATCCGGTTTTTGCTGTTGATTTCATGAAACCACACGAAGAAGGACATAAACGTGGATGGAACCGAAGCATGACAGTCAATTCAATTTTATTCCTTTCAGGTGCGGCCATTTTTTATGGAACCGGACATCCGGGAATAGGAAACTTTATCATCTTTATCTACTTATTCTATTTATTAAATAAACTTGTACTTGAAGGCGTAATTGAAAAATTCCAGAAAAAAGTATGGCCGCGCATTCAACGAGGATATGTAAAAATATTAACCTATTTCTTACGTCATCCATGGAGAACCGTTCGTCAAACCATTTACCTGTTTGTTATTTCCATTGCATTGCTAATGACCGGTCGTTCAAAAGTTGTGTTTTTCCCTCAAGGAGATCCAAACTTTGTATATACCTACGTTAAATTACCCGTTGGTACCTCGCCAATTTATACTGACTCCATTACTGGTTTAGTTGAAAATGAAATCACCAAAGTTGTTGGCAAAAACAATCCAATTGTATCGTCTATTATTTCCAACGTAACTATTGGAGTAACCGATCCTGCTGAAGGTCCCGGACCTGCTGCACCAAACAAAGGAAAAGTTTCGGTTGCATTTGTTGAAGCATCAGAACGAAACGGTGAAAGCACTTCTATCTATTTAGATAAAATTCGTAAGGCTGTAAAAAACTTAGTTCCAGGAGCTGAAATTACCGTTGACCAGGAACAATCGGGTCCGCCAACACAAAAACCAATTAACATTGAGATTTCGGGCGATAATATTGACTCTTTGGTGAAAGTAGCCGACAGTGTTCGAAATTATTTGCGCAGAAAAAATGTACCGGGAGTTGAAGAATTAAAATCCGATTTTGAAAGCGGAAAACCTGAATTGGTTTACGATATCGATCGCCAACGCGCACAAGAAGAAGGCGTGAGCGCAGCACAGGTTGGTATGGAATTGAGAAATGCTATTTTTGGAAAAGAAGTTTCAAAATTCAGAGATGCCAACGATGAATATCCGATCATGGTACGTTACCGTTTTGATCAACGCAACAGTGTTGACCAATTATCCAATTCACGCATTACATTCAGGGATATGAACATGGGAGGTCGTATAAGAAGTATTCCTATTTCATCGTTCACGAAAAAAATTGATACCACTGCCTTTGGTGCTATTAAACGCAAAAATTTGAAACGCGTAATCACTATTTACTCTAACGTACTGGGTGATTTTAATGCCAACGAAGTTGTTCAAGATGTACAGGATCAATTGGACGAATACGAATCAAAAAACAAAACACAGGGTGTTACCATTAAAATGACAGGAGAGAAAGAAGAACAAGCGGAAACCGGAGCGTTTTTAGGTGGAGCCTTGTTAACTTCTTTAGCCTTGATCTTTTTGATTCTTGTTACGCAATTCAACTCCCTTGGAAAACCAATCATTATTTTATTGGAAATCCTTTTCAGTATCATTGGAGTTTTCTTAGGAGTAGGAACATTTGGAATGGACATGTCTATTATCATGACCGGTATTGGGGTAATTGCCTTAGCGGGAATTGTGGTGCGAAACGGTATCCTATTGGTTGAATTTACAGAAGTACTGCGCGAACGTGGTTATTCTACGTATGATGCCATTGTTGAAGCCGGACGTACACGTATGACACCCGTAATTCTAACAGCAACGGCTGCCATTTTAGGTTTGTTCCCGTTAGCGGTAGGACTAAACATTGACTTTGAAAAATTGTTCACCGATTTTAATCCGGATATTTGGTTTGGTGGCGATAGTGTTGCTTTCTGGGGACCGTTATCATGGACCATGATATTTGGTTTAGGCTTTGCAACATTCTTAACATTGATCTTAATTCCGATTATGTACTTGTTGTTGGCACGTACCAAAAAACACGGTGAAATATTGTTTGCATTCCTGGGCTGGCATAATATTTTGCTTTACATACCGGGAAGTGTGTTGATAGCAAAATTAGTTTGCTGGTTATTTTATCGCCAAACAAGACCAAAAGTTAAAAACATAGAAGCGTAGTTATTGATGAATTACTAAAAATAACTGACGAACAAAAAGCAACTTACCAATGGGTTAGGTCGTCATTAAAGGGTAAAGGATACAGTACGATTTTTTGAAACAGAAAACAGTAAAATAATCTTACCCCAAAACACACTTAAACCAGATAAAAAGGTTGTAAAACAGTTTTATTCTTTTCTCCAAACCCTGACCAATGTGTCAGGGTTTTTTTGTTTCGTGACTTTGATGTAATGTCCTATTTAACCGTGATTTATGAGGCTTATTATCGCGAATAAGTCTTGGCACAGTTCATAAATTTGAGTATATTTGAGACATGCGAGGAAGTGTAAAAATATTCGGTACTCTTATTTTATTGATGCTTGTTTTAATGAAAACATCAAAAGAAGCTAAATCACAGCAATTAGAAATAACCTCTGCCTCTGAATTAAACTTCCCCTTGTGTTCAGTGCCTGATACTTCAAAAACCTTGTGCCAATTATATAATTATGGACCATGGGGTATTTTTGTTGAATCAGTAGATTTGCATTATTATTTTGGCGATGGAACCGATAGTCTTGTTTCATTCATACTAACATTACCTGCCGGAGGCGCATACAATCACCAAATGGAACATGTATATACCGCTCCGGGAATATATACAATGACCATTATTTTAACGCCTACCTCATGGATTTCTGATACCCTAACGTATGTCAACATCGTTTCAGCAGGTTGTGGAACAATTACCGGACAAACCTACGTTGACAATAATTCCAATTGTGTTTTAGATATCGGTGATGATACCTTACGTAATTTTCCAGTTTATTTAAGCGATGCAAGTGGTGCTTTTTCGGCAGCAACAATGTCTGATAGTTCGGGGAACTATAGTTTACTTACTCACGCTGGAATAGTTTATAACGCAAGTGTTTCTCCCTGGGCTTATAATTTATCTACAACCTGTCCAGTGGGTGGTGTATATAATTTCACCGCTACACCCGCTAGTATATATTATGATTTCGGCTTAGAATGCTTACCAGGTTTTGATGCGCAAATTGTATCCTCCAGTACAATACCAATTCCTGGTTCAACAATGCTTACGAATTTTGTTGCCTTAAACTATTCGTGCCCGTTAGTGAGTGGAACCATAACTTTAGATCACGATTCGCTTTTAACCTATGTGAGTAACATTGGTGCTGCACCTGCAGGTATTGCCCCCGGCTCTATTACATGGAATTATTCCAATTTAAATTTTACATCCGGTACAATATACCCGGCCGGTATTTTTGATTTAATCACGTTTTACACTAATCCGCTGGCATTGTCTGGCGATACCTTGTTTTTCACTTTAACAATTACACCTACAGCCGGTGATATTGACAGCACTAACAATGTTTTTACCTATTATAAAATTGTAAATGCACCTTACGATCCAAACATGAAAGATGTTTTTCCTGTAGGTACAGGCCCAACAGGAAATGTTGCACCTGAAACTGAATTTACCTATACCGTTTTCTTTCAAAACACAGGAACTGCTCCTGCAATTGATGTAAAAATTACAGATACACTGGACAGCGATTTGGATTTAATGAGTTTTCAACTCATAGGTGGGAGCCATTATCTAACAGCAAACATTGATAGTAATGATGTTTTAACTGCCTATTTTGACAACATAAATTTACCCGATAGCGGCAGTAATGAACCTGCCAGTCATGGTTGGTTCATGTATAAAGTAAAGGCGAAAACAGGTTTACCCATTGGAACAACCATTTTAAATACAGCCAATATTTATTTTGATTTCAACGCAGCAATAATTACCAATACAACGGTAAACACCATTGATATTCCAAGCACATTTATTTATGAAAATAACCAAAAAGGCTCTGGAATACATGTATATCCTAACCCCTCAAGCACTAACGTTAATATCAAACTTGATGAGGCCATAAATGCAACCATTATCCTCATTAATATAACCGGACAAATTGTGATGACAAGTGCAATCAATGGAAACTCTTCGGTGATAAATGTTGAGTCATTACCTTCAGGTATTTACCAGATTGTAATACCCGGTACAACAACACTTACCTCCCGTTTTCAAAAAATAAAGTAATATTTTATAGTTACCCCTTTACATCCCTCTTCATAAGCCAGGGATGTAATTTTATTGGGAAGTTTAAGTCCAAACCAATTGTTAATTCGTATTTACTCCTTAAACAATTTGGCTAATTAGCTGTTTATTAGAAATAAGCCTATCTTTAGATTTATAAAACCTTGAAAACAAGCAAAAACATAACCGTAATTGGTGCCGGCTTTAGTGGGCTGGCTGCCTCGGCTTTGCTTGCCAAACAAGGACATAACGTAACCCTGCTTGAAAAAAATGACCAAACCGGGGGCCGTTGCCGCGAATTTAAAAAGGACGGTTTTATGTTTGATATGGGTCCTAGCTGGTACTGGATGCCCGATGTTTTTGAACGCTATTTTGCCCTTTTCAATAAATCAGTTACCGACTTCTACCAACTCAAACGCCTGGATCCTTCGTACCGTGTATTCTTCAAAGACAATGTTTCGATGGATATCCCTTCAAGTTTACAAGGAATATACGATCTGTTTGAACAGCACGAAAAAGGATCTTCGGCCAAACTCAAAAAATTTCTTGCCTCGGCCGAATACAAATACGAAAAAGCCATGTCGGAATTCGTGTTTAAACCGGGTAAATCATTAACCGAATTTGCTAAATGGAGTGTTGTTTCTTCCATTTTTAAAATAAAACTTTTCTCTCCCATTTCGAAAGAAATTCGCAGCAATTTTAAAAATCCGTATTTACAACAGTTACTTGAATTCCCCGTTTTGTTTTTAGGTGCAAAACCTGAAGAGACACCAGCCTTGTATAGTTTAATGAATTATGCCGATATGGTCTTGGGAACCTGGTATCCCATGGGTGGCATGAGTAAAATTCCGCAAGCCATGACACAATTGGCCCTTGAGCAAGGCGTGAACATTCAATTAAATCAAACCGTAACTTCATTTACATATCACGATAAATTAATATCAGGTGTTGAAACAAAAAACGGTTCATTTAAAACCGATGCTGTAGTTGGTGCAGCAGATTATCACCACATTGAAAAAGAATTTTTAAAAGATAAAGCAACCTATCATGAAGCGTATTGGGAAAAACGCAAACTTGCACCTTCATGCCTCATTTATTACATTGGTGTTTCTAAAAAAATAAAAAATCTACTACACCATAATTTGTTTTTTGATGCCGACTTCAACAAACATGCTTCTGAAATTTACGACAAGCCTAAATGGCCCGAAAATCCTTTGTTTTATGTTTGTGCTCCATCGGTAACCGATGAAAGTGTAGCGCCAGCCGGACACGAAAATTTATTTATTCTCATTCCCGTTTCAACTAACATTGATGAAACACCCGAAATAAAAGAACACTATTTCAATTTAGTCATTGACCGAATTGAAAAACAAACCGGAGAAAAATTTAAGGATCAGATAATCGTGAAAGAATCTTTCGCAAAAAAAGATTTTATTCAGGATTACAATTCTTTTAAAGGGAATGCTTACGGACTTGCCAATACGTTGAGACAAACTGCCATTTTAAAACCAAAAATGCACAACAAAAGCATTAAAAATCTGGTTTTTGCAGGACAATTAACCGTGCCGGGTCCGGGTGTTCCACCTGCCTTAATATCGGGCGAAATTGCCGCAAAAGAAATTAATAACTACTTAGAAAAATTCAGTAAATAAGCCTATGAAAAATATTTACGACAATGTATCCATCCAATGCAGTAAGATCACAACCAAATCTTACAGCACATCTTTTTCGATGGGAATACGATTTTTGAATAAACGCTTCAGAAATCCGATTTATTCCATTTACGGATTTGTTCGCTTTGCCGATGAGATTGTTGACACCTTTCACGAATACAACAAAGCAGATTTGCTGGAAAACTTCAAAAAAGACACCTATAAGGCCATTGAAGAAAAAATAAGTTTAAATCCGATTCTTAACAGCTTTCAAAAAGTGGTGAACGAATATTCCATACCAAAAAATTTGATTGATTCATTCTTGGAAAGCATGGAAATGGATTTGAATAAAAATCTATACGATCAAACCGGATACGAAAAATACATTTTGGGTAGTGCAGAAGTTGTGGGATTAATGTGCCTCAAAGTTTTTACCGAAAACAATGTAGAATTATACAATTCACTTGAGCACAGTGCCATGAAACTGGGATCGGCATTTCAAAAAATAAACTTCCTTCGCGACCTTAAAGCCGACTACCAGGAATTAGGGCGTGTATACTTTCCGGGTGTTAATATGATCCACTTTAACAGCGATGTAAAAAAAGATATTGAAAAAGATATTGAACTTGATTTTAAACAAGGTTTTGAAGGAATTAAAAAACTTCCGAAAGACGCCCGTTTTGGGGTATATGTAGCCTATGTATATTATTATAGATTGTTTCATAAGATTAAGTCAATCCCGGCCGAAAAGATCATGAACGAACGTATACGCATTCCAAACAATAAAAAATACAGGTTGTTTCTTGGTTCGTATTTAAAACACAGCTTAAACTTACTTTAATGGGTTTAATAAAAATAGTTTGTCTGGCACTTGTGTTTAGTTTTGCGAATGTTAAAACCATGCGCAATACGTATTTTAGCGCTGCACAAAACGAGGAACTACTTGGCGATTTTCAAAAGACCATTAATAATTACAAAAAATCGGACCAACTTTATTATTGCTATTTGTCGGCTTTCTATAGCCTTGAATCAAAATTTGCATCGGGCCTAAGTAAAAAACTTGAGTTCTTTAAATCAAGTAAAACGTATTTGGAAAAAAGCTTGTCCATAAAAGAAACACTGGATGCGCATTTCATTCGCTTTTGCATCCAAACCAATGCTCCTTCCATTTTAAATTATAAAAGTGAAATTCCTACGGATAAAAAGTATATTTTGAATCACTTAAAAAATGAATCGGATCAGGAATTTAAACAAAAAATAAAAGAATTTTTATTGGCCAGCAAAGAAGTAAGCAAAACCGAAAAAGAATCATTGAAGAATATATGAGTGAGTTTGTAATACTGGTTGATGAACATGATGTAGAAATCGGGACGTGCGAAAAAATGGAAGCCCATAAAAAAGCATTGTTGCACCGCGCTTTCTCCGTTTTCCTTTTTAACGATAAAGGCGAAATGCTTTTACAACAACGTGCTATTGAAAAATACCATTCAGGCGGATTGTGGACCAATGCCTGTTGCGGACATCCACGACCTAACGAAAGCACATTAAACGCTGCCAGCAGACGATTGGGTGAAGAAATGGGCATTGCGTGCTTATTGAATCTTAAATTTACCTTTACGTACAAAGCTGTTTTAGACAATGAGTTAACCGAACACGAAATTGACCATGTGTTCTTTGGAAAATACAACAAACAACCGCAATTGAATCCGGCCGAAGCAAAAGATTTTAAATGGATAACCATGGCTGATCTTACTGCCAGTGTAGAGGCAAATCCCGAAAAGTATACCGAATGGTTTAAAATTTGCTTTAAGCAAGTAGTTTCAAATATTTAATATCCTTGAAAAAAGAAATTTCCATTTTTTGGCATAGACGCGATTTGCGAAATTTTGATAATGCCGGATTATACCATGCATTAAAAGAATCTTCCAACGTATTACCCGTATTTATATTTGATACCGAAATCTTAAACGATTTGGATGATAAGGCCGATGCTCGGGTAAATTTCATTTATAACGAGCTGCTCGCACTTAAAAAGGAATACGAAAAACTGGGAAGTTCAATCGCAATAGAAATCGGAAAACCAATTGACGTATTGAAAAAACTGTCAGAAGAGTACACCATAAAGCAAGTGTTCACCAACCGCGATTACGAACCCTATGCCCAAAAACGCGATAAAACGTTACATGACTTTTTCACCAAAAAAAATATTTTGTTTAAGGGATTCAAGGATCAGGTGATTTTTGAAAAAAACGAGGTAATTAAAGGCGATGGAACACCGTATACCGTTTACACCCCCTATTCAAAAAAATGGCTTGAAAAACTAACGCCCTTTTATTTAAAGCCGTATCCGTGTGAAAAATACTATGCTGCTTTAATTAAAACAAAACCTTTTCCCACACCACCATTATCAGCCATTGGTTTTGAAACCTGCAAAATCACATTTCCGCCAAAAAAAACGCCTGAAAAGATCATCAAAGAATACCATCTTACACGCGATATTCCATCGGTAAACGGCACCTCTCAATTAAGTATACATTTGCGCTTTGGTACAATCAGCATTCGCCAACTGGCTCACGCAGCAAAAAAATTGAACGATAAATTTTTAAATGAATTGATTTGGCGCGATTTTTATCAAGCCATACTTTTTCATTTTCCCGAAACGCCACACAGCGCATTCAAAAAAAAATATGATCAAATTCCGTGGAGAAATAATGAAGCAGAATTTAAAAAATGGTGTGACGGTGTTACAGGTTATCCACTGGTTGATGCCGGAATGCGCCAATTAAATGAAACCGGTTACATGCATAACCGTGTGCGCATGGTGGTATCAAGTTTTTTGGTAAAACATTTATTAATTGACTGGCGT
>Ga0209277_10001464_pt1 | contig 11583 bp, 10 predicted proteins | sample JI81AbrownDNA_FD_187503 | JGI IMG/M metagenome (GOLD analysis project Ga0209277, IMG submission 187503) | Wastewater effluent complex algal communities from Wisconsin, to seasonally profile nutrient transformation and Carbon sequestration -... | ecosystem: Engineered > WWTP > Effluent > Algae... | reverse complement strand
TGCTCGGCAGGCACGCCGCCAAAATTATGCGCGCTGCGTTCCATGCCCCAGCCATCATCCACCGCAACGAGGACAATGATCTGCGCGTTTTCGCGTAACGCCGTTTCCATTTCCATGATGTTGAAGCCAACAGCGCCATCGCCTGTGATGCAATAGACCACGCGTTCGGGCGCGGCAAGTTTTGCGCCGATCGCAAACGGCACCCCCGTGCCGAGATAACCCATCTTCACCGAATACAGAAAACTGCGCGGCTCAAAAATCTGATTGAAGGCCACGCCCCACAAAGTTGTGTTGCCGCCGTCAAGCACTGTCACCGCATTGCGCGGGAAAAACGTGCGCACGTTGAAAACCATCTGCCCGGGGTTGAGCCCGTGCGTTGGCTCGGCCATCAAAAATTGGAATCCCTGCATTTGCGTTTGCTGGGTCAACTCGCGGTAACGCGGCAGGTCTTCCATTTCGGTTCGCGCCTGTCTCTTTTCTTTTACTTTGGATAAGATCGCCTTAAGTGCAGATTTCGCGTCTGCGAGAATGCCCACATCTACAGGCCGATTCAACCCGATGGAATTCGCATCGACATCGATTTGAATTGTTTTCTGCTCCGAAGGCTTTCCCCACGCTGGATGAGAACCCCAACCGTCATACTCCCCGAGGCGTGAGCCGACCACCAGAATCACATCCGCTTCGTTCTTCGCAAGCGACGAGGCTTGCATATCAAAGACGAAAAAATAGCGTGGATGATCTTCGGGCACTGCACCACGTGCGCCCATACTGGTGCTCATGCCCGCCGCGAGATAATCACTCAACTCAATAAATTCTGCGGAAGCATCTGCCCACAAGACACCCTTGCCCGCATGTAAAAATGGACGCTTCGCATTCGCCAGTAATTCCGCCGCCTCTTCGATCCACGCAGGGTCGCCTGCGCCCATGCTCGTCATGCGATATTGTGAAGATGGATAAACAGGAATTTTCTCATCGTCAATTTTCATGCCCAGCATTTCATCTGGGATGGCGATGAACACGGGTCCGGGGCGTCCAGTCAATGCTGCGCGGAAAGCGGCTCGCATCATCTCAGGCAATCTCTCCGGCTGACGGACAAGCCCGCTGTATTTCGTGATCGGCTTTGCCATATCCACCAGGTTGGTGGCTTGCCATGCACCGCCGCGCTCTGGGTCTGTGGTGAGGCGACGACGCGTACAGGCAATCGCAATGATGGGATGTCCCTCGGCATGTGCGGAAGAAATGCCCGCCAGCATATTCGCCCCACCCGGCCCCGGGCTTGCAATCACAACACTCGGCTTGCCGTTCGTGCGTGAATATCCCTCCGCCAAATGGACAGCGCCTTCCTCGTGACGGCAGTTGATATGCCGTATGCCATACTTCGGCGCATGCACCGTAAACGGGATATGCGCGCCGTCAATGATGCCGAACATCATTTCAATGCCTTCGGCTTGTAAACACCTCGCCAGCAATTCACCAACAGTTATTTCAGTCATGAGTTCCTCCTCCAAAAGATTTTGACGATGGACCACAGACCGTGGTCTATTGTCCGTCGTCCATGGTCTAGCTCAAAATTTTCTGTTCCCTCAACCAAACTTCGGTTCTTCTCATCCCCTCTTCCAAATTCACCTGCGGATACCAGCCTAGCAAGTCATGTGCTTTTTTATTGGAAACCGTATTTTTCTTCGAAAGCATTTCCATTGCGCCGCGTCCCAACTCGGTGGGCTTGCCTAGCAACTTGAAGATCAAACGTCCAGCTTCTGCAATCGCAATCGCCGTGGACGTGCTCAACAAGCGCGGGCCATTCTTCCCCAACATGCGGTAGTAATGACCAAAGAATTTTTCACAAGTCGTTGCGACTTCGCCACCGATGATGAAGATATGTCCACGCGCTTCATCTTTCTCTGCCGCGAGAATCACACCGTTCACTAGGTCATCAATGTAAATGGCACGAAACACCCCCTGACCATGCGCGGGCAAAAGGAACAATCCCTTTTGAATCATCTGCACGGGAATCAATGTCCACGGGCGGGAGTGGGGGCCGTAAATATCTGCGGGGCGAATGACAGTGCAGACCATTTCACCTGCGGCGTGCGCAGCAAGCACAACCTGCTCGCTGGCAATTTTTGTATCCACGTAGGGGTTGCCTGTGGGCATTACGGGCGCGGATTCATCGGCTTGATCTTCGAGGATGAAACGCATTGCCGCCAATGATGAGACATGCACGAAGCGCTTCACGCCTGCCTTGATAGCCGCATCCAACACGCGGCGCGTGCCAAGTACATTCACCCGCCATGCTTCTTCGCGTGAGACATTATTGGTCACAATGGCGGCGGTGTGGATGACAAGGTCACAGCCATTCAAAACGCCCTGCCATTCTTCGGGTTGGGAAACATCCCCTGCGACAACATTTGCAGACGCATCAGCACGGACATCAAGACCGCATGTCTCTGCGCCTAATTCACGATATTTTGCTGAAAGCGCGCGCCCCATAAAACCAAGCGCACCAGTAATGAAGACTTTACGATAGCGAGTCTGTTCCATTTCCCTGCCCCGATCTTTGTCTGCGGATTTGTTCAAGGCGCTTCATGCCGCGCCGCTTCATCGGTTCGTACAACCAAAGCATGATCGACGGATTGAGATGATTCAACTTGGTAAGCCAGCCGCGCCAGCGTGGAAGATTGATCTCGAGCGGCTTGTCGCGCATGGCTTTCCAGAAGGCTTGCTCCAGATCATGTACGGTCAGCGTGACGCCAGTGTAGGTCAACGCGACTTCTTCATGCCCGCTTTCGAGATGTTTTTGCATGAGCGGTGTATCGACGAGGTCGGGGGATATTATAGTGACGTTAATGCCCATCGTCCGCCACTCAATTGCGGCTGCGATAGAGGCGTTTCTTAATCCACTTTTAGCAGCTGAGTAAAGCGAATTCCCCGGCGTGGGAGATAATCCCGCAAGCGAAGCGACGTTGATGATATGGCCGCTTCGCTGCTTCGTCATCACATCACCCACAACCCGCATCCCAACGAGCGGACCTTTCAAATTGATGTCGATGACCCAATCAATATTTTCAATGGGCTGCTGTAAAAAAAAAGCCTGACGACCACCACCCGCGATGTTGAACAGATAATCAATGCACCCGAAGTGCTGAAGGGTGTCATCGACAACGTGCTGCCAATGCTCGGCGGAGCGAATATCCAATGTGTGCAGGCGCAGAGACTCGCTGGGTGTAAACGCTTCGCTCAATCCCTGCTCGTTGACATCGGCAAGCACAAGTTGATAGCCACCCTGTTTCAGCAGGGTGGCTGCCCAATGTTTGCCGATTCCGCTCGCAGCGCCGGTGATGATCGCTGTTTTAAATGTCATTTTATGACTGTGTATTTGTCGCCATTTCCCGCGCTTTCTTCTCATTGACCAGAGACATCAACGCCCAGCCAATGACCAGAAAAGCGGCGATCGAAAGGATCGCAAGACGATGCCCTGATTGTTCGGCAAGTTCAATGCTTTGTCCTTTGGATTGATACCAGAGAGTTAATTCTGCGGCGAGATAGCCAAACACAGCAGGACCGATGAAAGAGGATGTGCGTCCGGTGAGGGCAAAGAAACCGAAGAATTCTCCGCTCTTGCCTTTCGGCGCGAAAGTGGCAACCATTGCGCGGCTGACCGATTGAACGCCAGCCATTGCAATGCCGACAAATCCGCCGATGATGAAAAAGTGGGTCTGGTTTTGGGCGAAGTACAAAGCCATGATGCAGGCAACCATCAAGAGGATTGAGATGGTAAGCGAGCGTTTGCCACCAAAGCGGTCTTGCAAGTTTCCAAAAAGCAGAGCGCCAATGACATTGGTTGCTTGAACAAGAATGAAGAAGATGATCAATCCGGTTTGTTCGAGGCCGAACAGCACTGCGCCAAGGATGGCCGCGAAGTCGAGCGCAATGATGACGCCTTCATTATAGACAAGATACGCAAGCATGAATTTCAAGAACTCACTAAATCCACGTGCCGCTTTGATGGTCTCTCGCAACCGTTTGAAGGCAACGCTGAAAATATTTTCACCAGGCGGGAGTTTTTGCGGCTTCGCGCGCTCGTTAAGATTCAAGAAGATCGGGATCGAAGCCAGCGCAAAGAAGATCGCAGTAGCAACGAGCGAACCGCGCACCACCATTAGGCTGCTTTTGGTAATTAGAATTGGGGGAAGAATGAGCAGCAGGATGACAATGCCGCCCGCGGAACCGATGGCCCAGCCCGTTCCGGCGATGCGTCCCATCTCGTGCGGTTCGGCGATCTCCGGCAGAAGCGCATCATAAAATATTTGCGAAGCGCGATAACCGATCTCAGCAAGAAGAAAGAAGATGATCGCCAAAGCGACGGTCCCTTTTTCGGTAAAAAAGAGCAAAGCCGTGAATAAGACAGATAGAGTTGTGAAGAAAAATAGAAATCGTTTCTTTGCGCCGGAATAATCGGCAATGGCCCCCATGATCGGCGCAGCAATTGCAACAAGGATCATTGCTACGGAGATAGTCAATCCCCAGATCCGTGAACCTTCCGCCCCACCCACCACCTGCTTTTGAAAGTATGCCGAGTAGACAGCGAGCAATACTACCGAAGCATAAGCAGAATTCCCAAAATCATACAAATACCAGGCCACACGTTCCCTGCGCGTGGACATAGCCTGCGGTGCGACATTTGACATCGTCCGTTCCTCCTCACTGAGTATGAAATTGGCATCTCCAGCCAGTTACCATGTTGTGGAATTACTGGTTTCGGCATCCTGAGGGCTGGCTCAGGCAGGCATGCCCCAAAAGATTTGCGCAAGTATATCACCGTGAAAAATAAATAGACCTTATCCGAAATAAGAAAAATATTCGTGCTTCTTCGTAAACTTCGTGGATAAAAAAATAATTTGGATACAGTCTAATATTCAGTTTTCGATTTTATTGATAAATCGTACCATTCTCTACACTCCGTAGTACAATGAAATTAATAAATTTTGTTTGCCTATCGTTGGGGAAATAGACAACGGCTAAAACTGCATCAGGCACCCATCACCTGCAAGGAAATACCCAAGGAGAACGACATGATGAATAAAGCGATATTCGAGGAAAAATGGACCCAGATCCGTGGGCAGATCAATGCCAAATGGAGCTTGATGGTTGAGTATGACCTGGTCAAAGTAGACAAGGCTGATGTGAAGTTCGATAAATTCACCACCATGCTTCAAGTCAAATACGGATATACCCGCCAGAAAGCAAGGGAAGAAATTGCCAAACTCTGGTCGGAGTATGAAGCGAAAAGCAAAAACGCCAAATAAAACAATCCCGTAGACACATGTCTACGGGATTGTTTTTCAATTACATCCAAAATTTACTTCAGGCAGCCAGCAACACCGTTTCAGCAGACTCCAACTGTGAGTAGATCGGAATGATGGATGGAATACCCGTGATCTCAAGAACGCCTAAGACATCAGGAATCGGGTTAAGCAGCACCATCTTCCCACCGCGGCTGGCAACGGATTTGGCAGTAGTCACCAGCATCCGAATTCCTATGGATGCGAGGAAATCCACACCAGATAGATCTACAATCATGCGGATATGGTCACCCGAACAATATCCTGTGAATTTGGTTTCGATCTCCCCCGTACCAATGATGTCCAATTTTCCGTCGAGCTTTATCAAACCTATGCCATTGTCGATTTCACCAAAATGGATTTCCATATATGTCACCTGTATTTTGAGAGTTGAACAATTATATTAAGATAAGCAGGGAATACTGTTAACAACAGGTTATGGTTTCAAAATTGGTGGGAAGAAAAATATTCAATAAAAGAGGCGGGGATGCCCACACATGCTGCCTAAGCACGATCCTGAGAATCTTCGGCATCAAAACCCAGCCTCACCATTAATCTGGATGAACTACCCCTCGATCAAGCTGAAAGCCTGCGCCTGCTTCTGAACGAATCGCATTTTCTTACGCTGCCAGAGAATCCACCTACCCACCCCGCCCCAGACGGATTCCAATACACCATCACAGTCGAAACAAAAATGGTCACACACACCGTCCACACAAGTGACATCGAGTTATTCGTAGATTAATTAATCAGACATCTCCATCCTTGCAGCCTTTAGATCATAATAGATCGGGATAATATGCGAAACCCCCACCAGATCCAGCACATCAGCCACATTGTGTTGAGGGTTCAGCAAAACCATTTTCCCGCCGCGTCCTCTTACCATTTTAGCAGTACGAATCAACATCGGAATGCCGATCGATGAAATGTAACTGACCTTCGACATATCTACCACTACGTGATGTTCACCCTCCACACAATTGCGAATGAAATCCACCTCCACCGCATACACCCCATTACCGTCCAGTTGCCCATTCAAAGTGATGAGACGCAAGCCGTGCTCAAGCTCACTGATCTGAATTTTCATATCACCTCCGCCTCCCGCGGATAAATTTATTATACAAGAAATGGAAAATCTCACAGAACTTTGTGCTATAATCCGCGACACGATGGTCAACCACATCCAATTTTCCAATCATGATAATGACGATCCCTGTATCGTTGGGCGAAGCTTTGCTGGTTGACAAATAATTCAAGTCAAATCAAATCGCCCGACGCAAATGCGAAGGGCGATTTATTTTATATACATACCCCGTCATTGCGAGGGCGTTCTTAGTCCGAAGTAATCTCTTACACAATCACGAGATTGCTTCGGGCGGAAGAACACCGTCCTCGCAATGACGATAACAAAATTTCGGAGGCGCACCATGTACAGAACTCATACTTGTGGAGAATTACGAGCCAGCCATGCGGGACAGACCGTCACGCTCTCCGGCTGGGTCAATCGTCGGCGTGACCACGGCGGGGTGGCATTTTTTGACCTGCGTGACCGCTCAGGTACTATTCAGATCACCATCAACCCAGACCTGTCCAAAGAAGTTTTGGACCAGGTTGCGAATGTCCGCTTTGAGTGGGTCTTGCAGATCGAAGGCCTCGTTCAGAAACGTCCTGATGGCATGGCCAACCCAAAGATGGAAACAGGCGAGATCGAGATCATCGCGAAGAATGTGACGGTCCTCAACCCTGCCAAGACTCTGCCCTTCATGGTCAGCTCAGATGCAGATCTGCCTGACGAAAACACGCGTCTCAAATATCGCTACCTTGACCTGCGCCGCGAGCGCCTGACGAAGAATATGGTGCTGCGCCACAAGGTCATCAAGTTCATGCGTGACTACCTTGATGAACAAGGCTTCATTGAAATTGAAACGCCGATCATGTTCAAGGCGACTCCCGAAGGCGCACGTGACTACCTCGTCCCTTCCCGCGTGTACCCTGGACAGTTCTACGCGTTGCCGCAATCTCCCCAGCAGTTGAAGCAATTGCTCATGGTCGCAGGCATGGACAAGTACTTCCAGATTGCGCGCTGTTTCCGCGATGAAGACTTGCGCGGCGACCGCCAGCCTGAGTTCACACAACTTGACCTTGAAATGTCCTACGTCCATCGCGATGATGTGCTTGCGTTGGTCGAGGGCTTATTTACCGAAATGATTCCTGCCGTTGCGCCGCACAAGAAATTATTTTCATCGCCGTGGCCCAAGTTCTCTTATAAGGAAGTGCTCGAACGCTTTGGTTCGGACAAACCTGACCTGCGCTTCGGCGTGGAATTGGTTGACGTTAGCGATGTCTTTGCGAAGAGTGAATTCAAAGTATTCCAGTCCGCGTTGGCAGCTGGCGGCGTGATCAAGTGTATCGTTGCGCCCAAGTCTGCGGACATGTCTCGCAAGGAAGTGGATGCGCTCACAGAAGTGGCAAAGTCGCTTGGAGCGAAGGGAATGCCCACCGTAGCCATCACAGCTGAAGGCGTGAAAGGAAGCGCGGCAAAGTTTGTGACGGCGGAAGAGGTTGAGGCGTTGAAATCCAAAACGGGAGCAGGAGTCGGCGATCTTATCGTCTTCGCTTCTGATGCTCGTGCAATTGCAAACAAAGTTCTCGGCGGACTGCGCTTGTGGTTCCGCGACAAGTTAGATCTGGCCGACAAAAATATGATGGCCTTCGCATGGGTTGTGGACTTCCCATTCTTTGCATTCAACGAAGAGACGCAAGCGTGGGAGTCGGAGCATCACCCGTTCACGATGCCAAAGATGGAAGACTTGCCGAAGTTCGATTCCAACCCGGGCGAAGTGTATTCAGAAGCGTATGACATGGTTTGCAACGGCTATGAGACGGCATCTGGCTCGATCCGTATTCACCGCCGCGACATTCAAATGAAGATGTTCCAAATGCTCGGCTTGAGCGATGAAGACATTCAGGCGAAGTTCGGTCACATGCTTGAAGCGTTCGAGTATGGCGCTCCCCCGCATGGCGGCATGGCGCCTGGCATTGACCGCTTGGTGATGCTGCTCGCGGACGAACCCAACATCCGTGAGGTGATTGCGTTCCCGAAGAATCAAACAGGCCGCGATGTGATGGCCGATGCGCCATCCGCTGTGGAGCCGAAGCAGTTGAAAGAGTTGCATATTAAGTTCGAGTAATACCGACGATGGACAATGGACGATAGACCGTGGTCAGTCGTCTATCGTCCATTGTCATTAAGAGGTCATTATGTCAACCATTGATACAAACACAGTTAAACACGTCGCCACTCTCGTGCGCCTCGGAATCTCCGAAGAGGAAGCGCAAAAGTTCAGCGGACAGTTCTCGTCCATCATTGAGTACTTTAACATGCTCAACGAAGTGGACACGGAGAACGTCACCCCTGCATCGGACATTGCCAATGCGGAAAACGTCTTGCGTGAGGATGTGGTCAAGCCATCCATGAGCCACGAAGAATTTATCAAGAACGCGCCAAAATCTGAGCGCGGCTATGTGAAAGTGCCGACGGTGTTGGGAGATGAGTAAAACGATATTCGAGATTAGATATTCGGCGTTCAAATAATCGAGTATCGAATATCGACTATCGCTCAAAGAGCCTATGCAACTACACAACCTCACCATTCATGAAGCCTCAGAGCTTCTCACATCCAAAAAGATCAGCAGCGTGGAACTTACGCAGGCGGTGCTTGAACGCGCCCACGATGTGGACGGCAAAATCAAATCCTACGTCACCATCACCGATGACGTGGCGCTTGAACAAGCGAAGCAAGCCGATGAGCGCATCACCAAAGGCACGAACGTCACTCCGCTGACTGGCATTCCCTTTGCGATGAAAGACTGCATCTCCACACGTGGAGTCCGCACCACTTGCTCTTCGAAAATTCTTGAAAATTATGTTCCGCAATATAACGCCACTGTCACAAACAAACTCGCGGACTCTGGTGCAGTCCTCGTCGGCAAAACCAACATGGACGAGTTTGGCATGGGTTCTTCTTGCGAGAACTCGGGTCTCTTCAACACCCACAACCCGTGGGATCTGGACCGAGTCCCCGGCGGTTCGAGCGGCGGTTCTGCTGCGGCAATGGCGGCAAGCCAAGCCACTTTTACGATCGGCGAAGATACTGGCGGTTCCGTGCGTATGCCTGCGGGCTTTTGTAACGTCACAGGCATCAAGCCCACTTACGGACGTGTCTCTCGTTACGGCTTGATCTCACTTGTCTCTTCCTTCGACTGCATCGGCCCGATGACTCGCGATGTCTATGATTGCGCAACCGTTCTCGAAGCCATTGCAGGTCACGACGAAAAAGACAGCACCACCTACAATGCGCCAGTTCCGCAGTACACAAAAAATATCAACAAATCCGTCAAAGGCATGAAGCTCGGAATTCCAAAAGAATATTTCGTGGCAGGCATGGAAGCGGGCGTCGAGTCATCCATTCAAGAAGCCATCCGCACCTACGAAAAGCTCGGCATGGAAATTCACGAAGTCTCACTGCCAAACACCAAATACGCGCTCCCCGTTTATTATCTTTTGCTTTTCGCCGAAGCCAGCTCCAACCTTGCGCGTTTCGACGGCACACGCTTTGGACTTTCCAAATCTGAAAACGCCAAGGATGTCATCGACATCTATCTCCAGACTCGCCACGAAGGATTCGGGGATGAAGTCAAGCGCAGGATTATGCTTGGCGCATACGCACTATCCGCTGGATATTACGACGCGTATTATTTGAAAGCGCAAAAAGTCCGCACGCTTCTTCGTCGGGACTTTGAGCTGGCCCTGTCATCCGTAGACATTCTCCTCGCCCCCACCTGCCCCACCACCGCCTTCAAACTCGGCGAGAAAACAAATGACCCGCTCGAAATGTACCTCTCCGATATTTATGTAGTTGCCACAAATCCCGCAGGCGTCCCAGCCTTGGCATTGCCTGCTGGCTTCTCCAACAACATGCCCGTCGGAATGCAGCTCATTGGCAAGCATTTGGACGAGCAGACTCTTTTCCAAGTCGGCCATGCCTACCAGCAAGTGACCGATTGGCACAAACAATTTCCATCTTTGTGACCATAGACAACTGACGATAGACCGCAGACGTTCTCTATCGTTCATCGTCTATGGTCTATCGTCAGAGAGAAAACCATGACTCAATTCTCAGCCTCCATCACCATCAACGCCAGTCAGGAAACCATTTGGAAAGTCCTTTCGGATGTTTCCCGCTGGAGTGACTGGACACCAACCGTCACCAAAGTTGAGGTTCTTGACTCTCCTGAACTAAAACTCGGTAACCGCTACAAAGTGATTCAGCCAAAACTCCAGCCCGCCGAGTGGACAGTCACCGTTCTCAATTCCCCATCTAATTTCACTTGGGAATCAAAAGCGCCAGGTATGCACATGGTTGCGGAACACATCCTCGCATCAAAAGGCGCAAGCCAAACCGAACTCACACTGACATTCGCTTTCAACGGCTGGCTCGGAAAACTCATCGGCGCAATCTATGGAAAAATGACTGCGGATTATATCCAAACCGAAGCGCAATCCTTGAAAAAGCGAGTTGAGAACAAGTAACAACCATACGTAAGGGCGACCCTTCAAGGCCTGACCATTGCCTCGCCAAGCGAAATAGGCTTGCAAACAAAATAAACTGTTTTGCATAGGCGGGTCGCCCCTACAACAAATGAGATAAATATATGTCACAAAAATACGAACCCGTCATCGGACTTGAAATTCACGGCGAACTGCTCACGAACTCCAAAATGTTTTGCAGCTGTTCTGCCGACTATGGCTCTGCGCCTGAACCGAATACAAATATTTGCCCAACCTGCACGGGGTTACCAGGCGCCATGCCTGTGGTCAACAAAAAAGCTGTGGAACTTGCCGCACTCGTTGGGCTGGCATTGAATTGTTCCATCAACCCGCACAACACCTTCGCGCGCAAAAATTATTTTTATCCCGACCTTCCCAAGGGCTATCAGATCTCGCAATACGAATTGCCGATTGCGTCCAAAGGCTACCTCGATGTTCTGGACGACACCGACGCGCAGCAGCGCATCACCGTCCGCCGTGTGCATATTGAAGAAGATACTGCCAAACTCGCGCACGAAAAAAATTATGCCCTCGTCGATTTCAACCGTGCAGGCGTGCCGCTGCTTGAGATCGTCTCTGAACCCGATATGCGCACCGTTGAAGCCGCGCTTTCCTACGCCACCAAAATTC
>Ga0209277_10001463_pt1 | contig 11585 bp, 9 predicted proteins | sample JI81AbrownDNA_FD_187503 | JGI IMG/M metagenome (GOLD analysis project Ga0209277, IMG submission 187503) | Wastewater effluent complex algal communities from Wisconsin, to seasonally profile nutrient transformation and Carbon sequestration -... | ecosystem: Engineered > WWTP > Effluent > Algae... | reverse complement strand
CACCGGAATCCAGCTCTCGTACATCCTGCCGGAGGCACCCCTAGCCGAGTCGGTTCACATCTTCTTCAACGGCCAGGGCCCGGGCTGTAACACAGTGGACTTGACCATGAGCGACTCACAGTCGGTCATCACCACGATCGACCCGGCAAATATTCAAGCAAACGTGAACGTCCGAGGGGCCACCGCGAACACCTTGCCGCCGTGCGTCTACACCGTGATAGTCGTCTACCGGGATGCATCGGCGAACCCTTCGGCGACAGCATTCGCGACCAATGTCTCAATCGCACTTGCACCGGGAGTCACCACCAGCAGCGCAACCTCAATCGGCACCAATTCGGCAACGCTGAACGGTTCGGCAACGGCCAACTACAGTGATACGCAAGTTGGGTTTTCCATCGGCACAGACCCAACGCTCACTTCAGGAACAACAACCATCTCGCCCGCCACCACAACTATCGCGGCATCGACGGGCACGACATCCGCGTCCCTGACTGCCGATGCGAACTTGTTGCAACCAGCCACGACGTACTACTACCGGCTTGTTGCTGACAATGCGATCGGGAGTCCACAGCTCGGCAACATCGTGAGCTTCACGACCGGTTCTTTGGCAACGCCAGTGGTGCCGACGCCAAGCGCTGGCCCGCAGCTACTCAACGGTTCCGTCAAAGCGAAATTGAAGATCAAGAAGCGCGCCAAACTGCCAGCAACAACGACAATTGGGCAGACCGTGACCTGGCGCTCCGCCAAACCGAAGGTGTGCAAAGTCAAAGCACTCACCGTCACGGCCAAGCGTCGTGGGAAGTGCGTACTGACGGCTGCGGCCCCCGCGACGACCGGCGCCTTGGCGTTCACGGGTTCTTACCGGATCACCATCAAGTAGCACCCTCACAAGGCAGATCCGCAGGTCCTACGTCACCATCACTCTTTCGACCTCATGCACGATCTGCAGATCTTCTCGAGCCGTCACCACGACCACTGGCACTCGCGAGTTATCGGCGCTGATCACTGCGTCGCCACTCGCGACATCGTTCGCTGCCGAATCCAGCTTGACACCGAGAAACCCCAATGACGCAGACAGTTCGGCTCGCACTCGCTGTTGGTGTTCACCAATTCCACCCGTGAACACCAAAAGGTCGATACCTCCCATAGCAACGATCATCTGGCCGGCAAACGCCGCCAGCTGATGGTTGAAGACCTCCCACGCCGTGAGTGCGGCGGGGTCACCTGCGTCTACCCCTGCAACAACATCGCGCACGTCGCCGGAGGTTCCGGATAGCCCGGCAAGCCCGGACGCGTGCTCCATCGCATCTGACAATTCCTCACGAGTCAGGTCAGCATGTTCAAGGAGCCACAGCATGAGACCGGGATCGACGGTTCCCGACCGCGTCACCATGACCAAGCCCTCAAGCGGAGTGAACCCCATCGTTGTGGCAACCGACTTGCCATCACGAATTGCACACAGCGAGGCACCTGCCCCAAGGTGCGCCGTCAGGATCCTCGATTCAGCGGCGGGTACGCCAGCGAGTTGGGCGCCAGCCTCGAACGCGTATGCGTGGGACAGCCCGTGGAATCCATACCGACGCAGTTGCCAACGTTCGTTCCATTCCTTCGGAAGCGCGTACGTCGATGCCGCCGCCGACAGCGTTCGATGAAAAGCAGTATCGAAACACGCGACCTGCACGGCATCAGGGAAGGCAGCCCTCGCGATCTCTATCCCAGCGATGGCCGGTGGCTGGTGCAGCGGCGCAAGATCAACTGTGGTCTTCAGATACGCCACGACGTCATCGTCGATGACCGTTGTCTCGCGCAGCTTTGGTCCGCCGTGCACCACTCGGTGCCCAACTGCATCCACGCCACCGGCAGCAGTGACAGCTTCGACAATCTCGTCGAACCCATCCGCGGGGTTCCACCGCTGGATGTTTTCGTCGATGACGAGTTGATCTCCATCGAAGTACTGCCACTTCAGGCTGCTCGAACCAGCGTTGATAACCAGAATTCTCATCGAGTACCCAACTGTCTGCGACTACATGGACCAGTCGCGAACCTCAGGCATGTCCTCAAGGTGCTCCACGACGTACTCATCATGGCGGGCTAGCTGGTCCTGGCACCATTTGTGCAGTTCCGTGGCACCGGAGACCGTTCGCCGCGCATTGTTGATCGCATCCATCACCAAGTGATAGCGCGACACCTGGTTGCGGACGACCATGTCGAAGGGCGTTGTGGTTGTGCCCTGCTCGATGAATCCACGTGCCCGGAATCGATCCTCATCAGGGCGCCCATGCACAAGACCATGAATCGCCTCTGGGTACCCGTGGAACGCGAAGATCACGTCGATGTCGTCGGTGAAGAGCTCGCTGAAGTACAGCGAATCCATCCCGTGCGGGTGATCCTTCGGCCGACGCAACGCCATCAAGTCGACGACGTTGACCACACGCGTCCGCATCGCTGGCAACTTCTCCTTGAGCAATTGCGCGGCCGCGATCACTTCGAGTGTGACGACGTCACCGGCACTTGCCAGCACGATGTCGGGCTCATCCGTTCCGTCATCAGTGCCAGCCCATTCCCAGATGCTGGCTCCGCGACGGCAGTGCTCCTCGGCCTCTTCCATCGTCAGCCACTGCAACTGCGGCTGCTTGTCTTGAACGATGAGGTTCACATAGGACTTCGACCGGAAACAGTGATCCGCGACAGAGAGCAAGCAGTTTGCATCCGGTGGAAGGTAGACGCGGGCCACATCGCCGCGGGTAGTCAACAACACTGACAACAGACCTGGACCCTGATGGGAGAACCCATTGTGATCATTACGCCACGCTGTTGACGTCAGCAAGATGTTGAGGCTGGGGACCTTCGCCCGCCATGGCAGGTGTGCAGCTTCCTCAAGCCACTTTGCGTGTTGGATCGTCTGGGAAGCGCTGACCATCGCGAACGCTTCATACGTCGCAAATAGTCCGTGGCGTCCCGTCAGCGTGTAACCCTCCAGCCACCCTTGGCAGTTGTTCTCGCTGAGGACCTCCATCACTCGCCCGTTGGACGAGATCTTGGTGTCATAGGAAAACGTCTCCTCCATGAACCCTCGGTCGCTGACATCGAAGACGGCACCTAGGCGGTTGCTGTTGGTCTCGTCAGGACAGAAGAGGCGGAACGTCGATGGGTTCTGTTCGTAGATGCCGCGCATCATGTCGCCGAGCGCCCGGGTCGACTCAAGGCGAACGGTCGCCGGACTTGGTACGTCGACGGCCAGACTGCGGAAGTCCGGAATGTGAAGTTCCCTGGTCAGCAATCCGCCATTTGCGCTGGGGTTGCCACTCATCCGAAGTTCGCCAGCGGGGTTGTCGTGGGTGATCTCAGCGGACGGGACGCCATCAGCACCGAACAGCTCTGCCGGTCGGTAGGACAGCAACCAGTCCTCGAGGATCTGAAGGTGCTCAGGGTTGTCGCGGACTCCAGAAAGCGGAACCTGGTGTGCTCGCCACGTGCCTTCGACCTGCACTCCGTCGACCTTGTTCGGACCCGTCCACCCCTTGGGCGAACGCAACACGATCATCGGCCAGCGAATCGACTGGATATCGATGTCGCCGTCGCTGTTACGCGCATCAAGCTGAATTGCCTTGATCTTTCCCCACGCCTCCGCGAGTACAGCGGCAAATCGTTCGTGCATCCCCGGCAGGTCGTCACCTTCAACTTCGAGAACCTCGTACCCGTGGCCCTCCATCAGCTCGCGCAACTGGCGCGGGTTCTTGCGGGCTAGAACGGTCGGTCCGGCGATCTTGTATCCGTTGAGGTGCAGGATCGGAAGCACCGCGCCGTCATGCTTCGGATTGATGAAGGAAACGCCCTTCCACGAACCTTCAAGGGTTGCCGTCTCTGCCTCGCCGTCGCCAACGACTGCGATGGTCATGAGCTCCGGGTTGTCCATAACCGAGCCGAATGCGTGCACGAGTACGTACCCGAGCTCGCCACCCTCGTGAATGGATCCCGGCGTCGTCACCGACGCATGGCTTGGGATTCCACCCGGGGCAGAGAACTGCCGGAACAACTGAAGCATTCCGGCTTCGTCTTGGGTGATCTTCGGGAAACACTCGGTGTAGGTGCCCTCCAGCCAGGAGGCCGCGACGAGCGCCGGACCACCGTGGCCGGGCCCCGCCATGTAGATCGTTGATTGACCAGTCGCCCTGATCAAACGGGAGGCGTGCGCGTAGATGAAGGACAACCCCGGGCTCGTTCCCCAGTGCCCAAGAAGCCGTGGCTTGATGTCGTCAACTGTCAGCGGACGCTTCACCAATGGGTTGTCGCGCAGATAGATCTGTCCGATTGTTAAGTAGTTCGCCGCTCGCCACCACGCATCGACTGAGGCGAGTTCGGCCTCGCTGATTTCCGAAAGTCGTTCCACTACATGCTCGACGTCGGCCATTGCGCCACTCGTCTGGTTCGTTGCAGTCATTGACACTCCTCATCGGCGGGCGCGAACATCACATCGCCAGCCCGCACTTCATCGCTGGCAGGTTCGACGCTATTCCTCCCCGGCACGGATTACTAGAGGCCAACGCAGATGGGTGAGAAATTGCAGACCCCGCAAAAAGCAAGGCGCAAATCAAGGTCCAACGTCCCGAATCGGCGGGCACGAATACACCAGTAGCGCGACCTTCGATAACGGCCCCATTAGGATTCGGCAATGCGACGCCAAAATCGTCGCTATGCGCCCGTAGCTCAATGGATAGAGCAATCGGTTTCTACCCGGTCGGTTGGGGGTTCGAGTCCTCCCGGGCGCGCTTGGGCCGCGTGGTTGCGGGGTGCGAGCCGTCGGTGAGTGCAGCCGCCTACGAATTCGGCGGGTCTTGGTCACCGTTCGCGGTCATCTCGGTCCACTTGTTGCCGTCGTAGTACCGATACTGCGCAGGGTTCTTCGGGTCTGGGTACCACCCCTGCCGCTGTTTGTCGCTTGAGCCGACCGACTTGCGAATGGCAGTCATCATTGCCAACGAGAGCCCGATGACCGCGACTGCCAGGATGATCCACAACCAGCTATCCATAGGACGATCCTCGCACCACCGACACCTGGGGCGTGCAACCCGACACGGATTTGCGCCGCACCTGGCAATCAGCGCCAGCCGAGGGTTCGAGTCAACTCGGCAAACACGGAGTCATACATGGATGTCGGCGCCATGGTGTGACCGCCATAGAAATCCAGTTCGTGGACGTCCCAACCCAGCGCGCGATAGCGATTCGCGTCCGCTCGCATCTCGTCGTACCGGAAGTCTGGCCCACCTGGGCCGGCCGCACTCTCCAGGAACCATGCCTGTTTCGTCGGCTGCGGATAGTCCGCCGATCTCCGACAGGCGCCGAGGTATTCGTTCCAGGTGGGTCCGTTGGACAACTCGCCTGTGGGCAAAGCAGTGCCCCAAATCATCCCCGTATTGATCACCACGGCAGCGGCGAGTCCGGGGTACTCGATGTTGAGTGCATGGGAGTACGAAGCACCGCCAGAAATCCCCATCAACACAACGCGCGATTGATCTATTGGGAGCTTCTGGAATGCATTGATCATCTGTGAGCGGGCCGTTGCGTAGTTCGAACTCACGCCTTGCCGCAGACATGGTTCGCTGAAGTCACCACCCCAGTTCATGGCGTATTGGTCCTGATCCGGGTAGCGAATCGGTGGCGCTTCGATCGTCGGGTCAGTGGCCTGGTTGCGGTAGTACCTCGAAGACATCACGATGAACCCGAACCTGTCGGCGAGTCCCTTCAACTGCGTGTCATACGGGCCGGGCGGGGAGTCAGCCTCTCCCGGACTGAAGGCGACGATCACCGGGTAGCTGCGCCCCGTTGGTTGATAGCCGGCCGGAAAGTAGTAGACCCAGTCGTAGTCGCGGGCGTAGCTGCCTGTCTCCGCGTAGCTGAAGGTTTTGGTTGCGCCCCTTGACTTCGCGGTTGCCTTGACACGCACCCGGTATTTGCCCGATCTGACGTCTAGCGTGCGCCGTTCCCGCTTGCCGATCGTGCGATAGCGACCCACCTTTCGCCACTTGCCGCTGACGCGTTGCTCAAGCACAAGTAGATACGACCCCTTGCGCGGCCGCGCGGGCGTCACCGAGATGGTGAGGTCAGTGCCGCCCACAACTTTGATCTTCACGCGCTTCGCAGCAGCTGCACGCATCACGGCACCTGCAGAGCCGTTGGTCGCGGGCGCACCCATGACGGAGACGTCAGCCGATGCCGGCGCGGCGCTTGTCGTCACGCTACCGGCCAGCGCGCACGCCAGCAGGCTCATGACACCCACCGTTGCCGGCAGCCACTGCGCTCGCGTCATACCTGTGATTGGACTTCACCATCACCACGCGCGCAACACACGTTCATCCATCCACCGCACGATCACCACACGGCGTGAACATGACGCCAAGTACTACGAGTGTCCTTCGATACTGCTGAACTCCGAGCCAGCGCGACCGATCGCCTGCGCTTGTGCCTCTGCGAGCAAAGCCTCGAATGTTGTCTTGCGAGGATCCCCCGCAGCGGTTCCCACCTTCAACGTCGTGGGCCATCGACCGAGATTTACACCTGTGCGACGAACTGCCTCCTGAATACGGGCTGCCAGTGCGTCCGCATCAGGCCGTGCACCAAGTCCGGCCACCAGGAATTCATCACCGGCCCAACGCGCCACCAAGTCACCAACGCGCACCTGTTCCTGGATCGACTTGGCGACACCTCGCAATACGTCGTCTCCGTACTTGACCCCATACTCGTCGTTCGCCCGCTTCAGCTCATTGACATCGAAATACATCACACACACCGGATCATTGACGCGTTCGGCAATTCCCGCGATACCTGGCATCAGGCTCAGCAACCCGTTTTGTGTAAGGAGCCCAGTCAGCACATCCGTCGACGCCAACGCCTCGGACTTGGCTCGTTCATCGCTGAGTGCGTCTAGCGATACGAGTCGGAGCCGCAGCAGTGTGAAACTCACGATGATCGCGGCAAACGCGGTGACGATGAGCCGAGCATCTTCATTGCCCTGCACCCGAAGGCTCGCAATGATCACGATGCCGAACATGATCTCTGCCGCGATGATCGATGGACGCCACGCCAGGGTCACCGGTGCGAATGCAGTCAGAACAATCAGGGTGTACGCCACGGGAGTCTGAGTCTGGCTACGGACTGCCTCAAGCGAAAGGACGGCCACCAGCACCACACACGACAGCGCCCAGGTCCACATGACGACCCGGGCCCGAAAGTCCCGTCGGCCAAGGATCTGCGAGATGAGCAGGAAGATCAAACCAACAACCAACTCGACGAGCGCGCCATAAGCGCGGTTGTCCACCTGCGTGATGAACGCTGCCATCGACAGCAGGATGATCAGGCCGCCCACGAGCGCGAAGGCCTGCGGGATATCGCGCTTTGCAACACCGCGCCGCAGGTTCTCATATGGATCTGCTGACTCAGCCAGCATGCGAACGGGAATGTCATCCATGGCGGAGTCCTCATCGATTTCGATGCCACCGGCTTTGAGCCAGCGACGCACCCGGCTTGGGTGGAATTGTTTCGGCAGTGGAATGAGCTTGGCCAAGGTCAGGCCGAGGTACACAACGGTGTTGAACGCGACGACGGTCGCGAGCAGGATGAACCACTGCGACGTCAGGACACTTTCGGGCAGCACGATCCCACCGGCCGCGCGCGTCATGGCGAGCCGCCAGATTCAAGGTGTTGAACGTGGCCCCACGTCGTCCGTTTCGCCAGCGCGATGTCGAACAGACACTTCACAAACACAACCTGCAAGAAGACGTCGTAGGCAAGTTCCGGAAAGAGCGCAGCAGCCAGCAACCTGGCCTTCCACCCACCGCGCCAGACGGTGATGACCCGCTCGGCAACGAAGATCAGACCCACGATCACCCAGAACGGAAACCAGATCCACTGATCAACCGCGAGAACGGTGATCAACATCAACAGGATGGCTAGGTTCAGTGCAACCGTTCCGTATCCAATTCCGACCTGCTGCCCCCAGTACCGAATCGTCGCCCGAGTGATTCCGTATGCGCTGAGGTTCTCAAGCGCACCGCGCTGCCAACGCTTCCGTTGAGTCCACAGGTCACGCCAGGTCGGCATGATTTCGGTGGTCACCATGCACTCGATCGGCGAGACCATCGTGGCGCCAAGTGACTTCAGCGCGAGGGTGAGTTCGTTGTCCTCCGTCAGCGCAGCCGTGTCATAGACATTCCCGGTGTCGCCGGGAATGAACACACCGCGCGCTGCGGCAACGTCTAGCAACGCATCCGCGCGGAACATCGTCGCCGTCCCTGTCAGCACGAACACCCGGCCATGACGCGAGCGGATCTGCAGCGAATAGCGCGTGTACTCGTTGCGCTGGAATTGGCCGATGAGACCTTGCCCATCCTCGCCGTAGAAGACACCACCGACTGCCGTCAACTCGGGATCGTCGGCAAGTCGCTGCCCACCAACTTCAAGAAACCTCGGACTCAGACTCGTGTCGGCATCCATGATCATAATGACGTCCGACGCATCGCAGTCCGGGAGCACGAGCGCCAAAGCCTGATTGAGCGCACCGCCTTTTTTGTGAACGTTGTCGACACTCTCGATGGCTTCGTAGCCCATTTCCTCAGCGATCTGAACTGTGCGGTCCGTGCAGTTGTCGGCAACAACAATCACGCGGTCCGGCGCACGGGTCTGCTGCTTAAGCGCGGCGAGCGTGACCGGTAGCGAAAATTCCTCGTTGTGGGCGGGGACAAGAATCGTGATGCGCACCTCGCCGGGCTCCGGCATTCCGGCGTCGGGGTTGCGGTAACGGCTGAGCAGATTGCGGCGTGGGCTGATCGACATCATCGCGGCGATTGCCTCGAAGGCGATCGCCGAAGCGGCCACCCCTACCAAGGCGAGGAGCGCAACGATGAAGAGCTCCGTCGGCGGCAGGTTGCGCGACACTAGGAGGTCGAACGGCCCGAGCGTCGCTTCGGTCGGCGCGGCTAACTCGTACTGGTTCGCGAAGAACTCACCAACCGCGGCGGCGAATGCGGCAATCGATACAACGACCGCCACAACCAACGCAACTACCAGTCGTCCGCTGGCAACCGTCGGATCCTCGGCGCGATGCGGAATCGGAGGCACCTGAACGAATTGGTGGCTGGGATCCCGCTGGAAGCCCACGTCGCCTTCCTCGCCCACTGATTCTCCCCACACACTGAATGACTATCTGATCTTCAGTGTGCTTGTTTCAGGCGGGCGAAGCACGATTTAGCGGTCGAGCACAGCGGAATGTGAGACTGCCGCGATCAGGCCATCCCCGTGCGATTCCCGATTGCCAGGGTTCGCGATGTCGGCGGTCACGAGTGCGATCGCCATGGCAACACAGACAACGTTGACGGCAATCAGCGCTGGATCGCCCAAGATCAGGCCGTAGATAAGCCAGCCGGACTGACCCGTTGCCGCAAGAATCCACGTCAATCGCGAGAGCGACGTGCGACTACCAGCGCGGTAACTGGCAACGGATTGCCGAAGTTGCGGCACCCGGCTGACGATCGGCAGGCAGACCGCTGCGGCCACAACCAGCAGCAGTGGCACGAACAGCGCAGCAACCACCACAAGGGTAAGTACGCTGAAGATCACCAAAGCCGGTGCAATCCAACGATCCACCGAAGCGTGGGTGAGGACCAACAGCATCGCCGCGGTTGCACTCAACGACGCCACGTTCGCGATCACGATGACAGTGGAGTCGGTCCTAATGCCGTAGACCAGCCACATAGAAATCGCAACGGCAATAGTCCACCAAGTGACCGTGGAAACCCCTGCGGTTCCAGACCGATACGCGCGGATTGTTTGAGGAATCGACATGAACATCAACAGGGTGGCAGAGATGTAGCCGATCACGTCAGCTGATGCCATTGCGAATGCCCCCGGGTTGTCCTCGTACCTCCATGGAACATCACGGGAGGCCAAACAGCAACCGGTTATTCATCACATCGGGTGGGACTCAGTCGTAGTAGGCGTCTGCCCAGCCGAGGTAGGGGCCCCAGGCATCCATGTCCTCTTGGGTCCGAAGACCCACCCGGCCGCCGAAGGCTCCAGTCGTGATGACCATGCCACCACCTGCGTACATCGCGATGTGTCGAGCAGCGTTGCCGCTCCACCAGAACATCTGCGCACCAACCGGCGGAGTTCGGTCACCCGGGTGAGCTACGCCTGCTCGCTTGGCTCGGTACCACTGCGCAATGGCGGTTGGCATCCGCCCACCCTTGGGGTCGTAGGAATCATCGACGAACCCCAGGCACAAACCGTCGTAGCGAGACCCGCCCCCGACCCATTTCATCGCCCAGGCTAGGGCCTGCTGTGCGTTGCGCCCGGTGCCCTTCGCGTTTGCGATGCCGGATGCGGCCATCAGACGAGCCTGCAGATCTTCGTACTGCTTCTTGACCTGGGCGCGGAGCTCGAGCGACTGGGCGAGGGAATTCTTGCTTACCTCGATCAACCGGGCGATCTCGGCCTTTGCACTGGCGGCCGCATTACGTGATCGGTCGGCATCGTCGCGACGATCTTGCGCCACGCGTTCCTGATTCGCGACCTGCTGTTCGTAGGCCTTCAACTGCGCGAGAGTGTCGGCCAGCTGCGCTTGCAGCGCCGCGAGTTGCTCGAAGATGACGTCATTGCCGCGAGCAGTGCGCTTGATCGCCTCAACTTGCGTTGCGAAATCTGCCGGATCGCGCGCGTCGAGAAGGAGTCCGAGCTCGACGGATTCGTTGCCATTGATGTAGTTCTGGCGAGCAATCGCGGCGATCTTGGCCTTGAGATCGTTCATCCTCTGTTGGGCCTCGGCAACCTTCAGCTTCTGAGCGGCAACCTGCGCCCGAGCCGCGTCCGCAGCGGCTGCAGCTGCCGCGGCTGCCGCCTGCGCCTTGGCCAAAGCAGCCTCCGCCTTCGACAAGGCGTCATTTGCGGCTGGGAGCTTGGCTTCGGCGTCGTCAACTCGTTTGTCCGCGGCATCGACGGCTCGCGAGACTTCCTTCAACTTCGCCTTTGCCGCCTCAACATCATCCTTGAGGGATGCCGGGGCAACCGCAGGTCGAAACTGTGGCGTCGCCGAGATGGCTGGACTTGCAACCCCAGCGGTCGCGATCAAAGCCAGCGACAGGACGGACACCACCGCGGGTCGGCTCATCCCCCGCCGCATCAGCGTTGACTTCTTGTTCACTGACTGACCGCATGCACGACCGGCGTCAGCCCCTTGCGTCGCCTGAGGATTGCGCGGTGTCGGTTTCATTTGCGCGAACGCTACGGCTTGGCGGGCAGCAGTGGAACTACCAAGAGCCGGCGTGTTCCCTCGGCTGTGATATGCGACGGTAAATTTCGCCCACAAGATCGGAGTCATCGAACATTCGGTGAGATTGGCTGTCTCAGACGCCGATCCCACCGAATGTTGCACTTCGGAACGCAATCACTGCCGATCCGAGCAACGGTGGAGCCATTCGCGCCACAATGCCCGCATGAGATCAGGCGCCCAACCGACCCTCGCGCATGTTGCGCGCGCGGCCGGGGTTTCAAAGACAACTGCGTCGGCATCGCTGCGAGACCTGCCGGGGCCGTCA
>Ga0209277_10001460_pt1 | contig 11599 bp, 7 predicted proteins | sample JI81AbrownDNA_FD_187503 | JGI IMG/M metagenome (GOLD analysis project Ga0209277, IMG submission 187503) | Wastewater effluent complex algal communities from Wisconsin, to seasonally profile nutrient transformation and Carbon sequestration -... | ecosystem: Engineered > WWTP > Effluent > Algae... | reverse complement strand
AACTTAAGTAATATTCAAATCCATACTTGTGAACCTACTGATCCAGACAGACCAGCATTATGCAATCCAAACCCAGTAGGAAACCCTATGGCAAACCGAAAGCTGGTGAGTGTGACCGCATCTTCCAATGTAGATTTTGGCTTTCTAAGAGTAATTGGGATTAGGAGTGCTACTCTTACGGCGTCTTCCATCGGTGAAGCGGCAACTATTGATTTGGTTTTAGTAATGGATACATCTGGAGGCATGGCCTATCAAACTGGTAACGAGACTTATGACCCTAATGCAACTCCTCCTATAGACACATACGTGCGGTCAGATTTAGATGACGATCCAAAGGTATGCAACGCCAATGGAGACTGTGAGCCAATGCGAGTGGTCAAGAATGTTGCTTGGGATTTTGTAAGCCGTCTTTATTATCCTTACGACCGTGTATCTATTATTACCCTAACCAGCCAGACTGCAGGTGGTTTGCGCAACCCACAGGAATTGATTCCTCTGACATCAGACCGTGGCACGATCGAGCACGAAATTGCTGGGGTAAAGGTTTTTCAACCTCGAGACTGCATAGGTGACCTTGATCATGATGAGGACGTTGACCTTGACGATCTTGATGCCGCAGGTTCCTCAGCAATGAAAGGGTCATGTTTGAACTACGACGCCTTTGGCAATTTTCAAGGTGAAATCTGCCAAAGTTATGAAATCCAAATGAATGCTGTTATTGATTACGTCAATGCAGGTGGAAGCCTCCCCAGCAACAGCCTTGCCCTCCCAGATCCATCTTCCTGCCCGTCCAGTAATATTGGTGGTGCGCTGAAGTTGGCCAGGGACGCACTTCTAGGCAGCGGAAACCCTGCTACAGTACGCCCTAAGGCCTTTTGGGTGGTGGTTGGCTTGTTTGGTGGTGGAGCCAATGCTACAGATGAATTAGCCCCGAATTACTTGAGCGGTTTTTGTCCGTTGAATACGTGGTTAATTGCTCCCGATCTTAATATAAATCAGGGACCTTGGTGTATTGACCCAAATCTGACTCCAAGGCATACTGATAGCGACATGATGACATATACGAATCCGGTCAACGGTCATACTGATACATTCACCTTATTCGACGCAGATGACTACGCCAGATTTTGGGGTGACGAATTAGCCGGCACAGTTTCAGGAAACGGCGTTACAATTTACACAATTGGCTTGGGTCGCTCCATCCAAAATGTTGGAAAAGACAACGGTGTAACACTGGCGAATGATTTCAAACCAGCAGAAGACCTCCTCACATATATTGCTGAGGATGCTGGAGGTACTAGCGTTAATCATGGCCAATACTTCTTTGCCCAGACCAGTTCTGAACTTTCAAGCATTTTTGAAAAAATAGCACAAAATATTGCCACAAAAATTTCTCAATAGCCTTTTTATTATTTTTCGGAGAAAGACGATGATCACATTTCCAAATCACAAAAAGAAATTTACCAAGCCAGCCAAGGGAAGGGCACAGGCTATGGTGGAATTTGCGCTCATCCTGCCGATTCTTCTCCTCGTTCTCATTGGACTATTGGAATTTGGCCGCCTTTTTTATGCATGGCTAATCATCGAAAACTCCACAAGGTTCGGTATTCGTTATGCCACAGCAGGAACATACAATTCCACCTACTGTGCTGATGTAGATGGAAATGGTTCTCTATGCTCCGGTGCCAGCGAAGAAGATGAAGTTTTAAATGCGCGATTGCCATCTATTAAAGAGGAAACCAGACGTGTAATTCTTGGATTCTTATATAATGAGGGACTTACTAACGATAATAATGAGTATTTGAAAATCACTGTCTGTTCTGATGAGCCCCAATTTCACCGCCCGCGCATGGGACCAGTTGGCGTCGATACTGATTATGCTAGTTGTACTATCGACGAAAATGCAGGTGAACCAGGCACAGAAGTGTTTGTTGCTGCCGATTACAACTTTACATTTATTGTTCTGCCAGCACTTGGCATTCAGCCAAACAGCCTCCATCTGGCTTCCTATCGTTCCGGTGTGAACGAGGCGTTCAAGGTTGTTGAAATTGTTCAAGGTGCAGAAGATCCTAACCCTGGTGGGAGTGGAAACCCGCCTCCTTTCGCCAATTATTCACCAACCCCAACTCATACACCAACCGACACACCAACCATTACACCTACGCGCACGCCAACCCCAACCCGCACGCCAACTTATACACCAACCATCACGCGCACACCGACAACAACCTATACACCAACCATCACGCGCACACCGACTTCCACGAAAACTGCTACAAATACACCTGCTCCATCCTGTACCTCCATTTTGATCAACCGTACTCGCTTTAATGGGGATAACTTTGAAGCACGCGTACGTAACAATAACTTCTCGCCTGCATATTTAGTCAGTTCCACATTAACTTGGCTGCCTTCTCCTTTGAGTGGCAGGTATTTTGACTTCGCTGAATTTGGAAGCATTTATTACAACCCCCCCAATACACCAAATATCGTGAACTCGCCAGTAAATACCACATCCACCCCGCCTGCCTTGCCAATTAATGGTGGCGGCACTGAACTTCAATGGATCGCAGACTTTAGCAACTCAACCTGGTCTGGTGTCTGGAACATTAGCCTTACCTTTAATTTTCCGGGCTGGGGCGACTGTACGATAACAGGCAGCATCAATAACTACACTGCTACGCCGACAAATTCGCCGACAACTACAAACACACCAACAATTACTGCTACTCCTACGATTACAAGGACTCCTACAATTACAAGGACTCCTACAATCACGAGTACCATTACACAGACGCCAACCATCACAAAAACGCCAACCATTACACAGACGCCAACCATTACACAGACGCCAACCAGAACGCCAAACTTCACGCCGACTCGTACACCAACAAAGACCAATACACCTACGATCACACCGACGAAGACTAACACACCAACTGTGACATCGACGAAGACCACCACACCGACGCCAAGCCTCACACCGACTGTTACACCAACACGTACGCCAACACGTACGCCCCAGTGTACGGACTGCTGATAAATAAAAATATGACCCATCAAATTGCTGATGGGTCATATTTTTATACGGTATAATCCCGATAATCTTGAAACATGGAGGTGGCACGAACAAACAAAACAGGGAAAGCAGCGCATGGACTTTGACGAAAATATAATTGTCAAAGTTGACGAGGATGAGGGTTCTCCATTGCGAAATGGAGCCAACTACCTTTTCTCTCCCCCTCCTAAAAAGAGAGGGCCGGGATGAGGTCAGGAAAATCGAAAGATCAGCGGAAGCCCTTCGGGTGTGCCACACCCGTCATTCTTTCCCTCCAAAGATAACTTTGCCAACAACACCGTACGAGTGATCGCGCGGCCAATAGGCAAAGAATGGCAACAAATAAACGCAAGAGACTTTTCGTCTTGAGCGGAGCCATATGCACTTCGCGGCGTAGTCGAAAGACGGGGTTGAAGTAAAACCCAACGCGCTTCGACTCTGCTCGGACAGAAAGCATGTCCTCACTCCACTCAGAGAGAATCCCTGCGTAAAACACAACATCAAACAAATCGGAGGATCTCAACTATGTGTGGAATCGTAGGTTATGTCGGGCCGCGTGACGCGACCCCGATCATACTCAATGGCCTGAAGAGGCTTGAATACCGCGGCTATGACTCAGCCGGAGTAGCTGTCATTAATGGCAACCAAATTGAAGTTAGGCGGGATGCGGGCAAGTTATCGCAATTGGTGGATTTGGTAGCCAAATCCCCGCTCAACGGCGCGCCGGGAATTGGTCACACGCGCTGGGCAACTCATGGCGCGCCATCCGCCCGCAACGCGCATCCGCACCTCGGGCAAACGGGCCGCATGGTGGTGGTGCATAACGGCATCGCGGAAAATTTTCTTGAGATCAAAGATGAGCTTGGCGCGGAGGGTGTAACTTTCCTCTCGGATACGGATACGGAAACCATTGTTCATTTAGCGGAACATCATCAGGCAACGGGCATCTCGTTCGTAGAAGCCGCACGCAAAACCTTCAAAGGCATTGACGGCGCAAATGTGGTGCTGCTCTTGTCTGCCGACGAACCAGACAAAATTGTGACTGCGCGCATCGGCAATGCGGGCGGCGTGGTGATCGGATTGGGCGAAGGGGAAAACTTTATCGCTTCTGATATTCCTGCCATTCTGGAACATACCCGCAAGGTCATCTTTTTAGAATCAAGGCAGATGGCGATTGTGACCAAAGACAGCGTGCGCATCGAAACGCTGGAAGGCGTGGAAGTGAAGCCCGAGATCCACACCATTGCATGGGACGCAGTTGCCGCCGAAAAAGGCGAATACCGCCACTTCATGCAGAAGGAAATCCACGAGCAGGTTCGCGCGCTGACCGATACGCTCGCAGGCCGCGTGGATTTCAAAGAGGGACGCATCCGCCTCCCTGAACTTAATCTGACGCCTGATCTGGCAAAACGAATTCAGCGCATCTATATCACTGCCTGCGGTACCGCCGCGTATGCAGGCATGGTCGGAAAATATTTGATCGAAAAGATCGCGCGCATTCCCGTGGAAGTCGTCATCGGTTCCGAGTTCCGCTACAGCGACCCGATCGTGGATGAAAACACGGTGATACTTGCCATCTCACAATCTGGCGAAACTGCGGATACCCTCGCAGCCATGGAAGAAGGGCGCAAAAAAGGCGGCATCATCTGGAGCATCGTCAACGCCATTGGCTCACAAGCCATGCGCGTTTCAGATGGCTTCATCGCCATGCAGACGGGGCCAGAGATCGGTGTGGCTTCCACCAAAGCATTCACGGCTCCGCTCGTCGATCAATACATGCTCGCGATTCTGCTGGCAGACCTGCGCGGCGTGATCGATGACAAAACCCGCAGAGAACTTGTCGCTGACCTGCGTCTCATTCCCGACCTGGCTGGCCGCGTGCTGGATACCGAACCAGAGATCGAAAAAGTTGCCCATGCGCTGAAAGATATTCGTAGCTGCCTCTACCTCGGCCGCGGAATCAACATGCCAATTGCTTACGAAGGCGCATTGAAGCTCAAGGAAATCTCCTACATCCACGCCGAGGGCTACCCCGCTGGTGAAATGAAACACGGCCCCATCGCGCTCATTGATGAAAATATGCCCGTGCTGTGCATTGCGCCACAAGACCCCTGGCACGAAAAAATGATCTCGCAGATTCAGCAAGCCAAGGCGCGTGACGGCATTGTCATTGCCGTTGCCACCGAAGGCGATGAACTCGTGAAGGGAATGGCTGACCACGTCCTCTGGATTCCCAAAACCCCGTGGATGCTCTCGCCCATCATCACCGTCTTCCCGCTGCAAATGCTCGCCTACCACATCGCCACCATCCGTGGATTGGATGTTGACCAGCCGCGCAATCTTGCCAAGAGCGTGACGGTGGAGTAAACCAAAACCGTTCACCACAGAGAACACAGAGGTCACAGAGACATTTAAGGGATGTTCTCCGTGATCTTTGTGGGCTCTGTGGTAATAGAATTTTTCTCGAAGGATGATTAATGCGCCCCGACTGGGATTCCTACTTCTTGAAGATCGCTTACGCCGTATCCGAACGCAGTACCTGTGACCGCGCTTTCGTTGGCTGCGTGCTCGTGCTGGAAAAACGCATCCTCACCACAGGCTTCAACGGATCCCCCGCAGGCCAAGGACATTGCGACGAGATCGGGCACCTCATGGTTGACGGTCATTGCGTCCGCACCATTCACGCCGAAACCAACGCCATCATCCAGGCTGCGCTGCACGGCATCTCCACAAAAGGCTCCACCTGCTACGTCACACACCTGCCCTGCATCAACTGCACCAAAGCGCTCATCAACGCCGGCATCGTCAAGATCGTCTACAGCACCGCCTACCGCACCGACGAAAACGCCATGAACTTCCTCAAAAGCGCAAACATCGAAATCATGCAAAAGGAATTCAAACCCGAATAAATAACAGAAAATACCTGAAATAGGGAAAAGACAGGATATCGCTAACATAAGAAGCCCTGAAGAAGAAGGTCGTAAGTTTGCTTGGTCGACAAGCAAGGGATGGAAGATGCGGTTGAATCCATATACCCCAAGCCCATAACAAGGATAACACCATGACTCAAAACACCTGCCTCTGGTGGGAAACCGCCCCAGCACCAAAGTCATACTCAAACAAACCATTGCCAACCAAAACAGATGTAGTTGTGGTTGGCGGCGGTTTTACGGGGACATCCGCTGCGCTGCAATTGGCAAAAGGTGGCGCGCGTGTCACTTTGCTGGAGGCAAAAACCGTCGGCTTTGAAGCCAGCTCCCGCAACGGCGGACAAGCCCTCTCCTGCCTGCATCACACCCTGAATCAGGCTATCAAAGAACATGGCCGCGACCTCGCAAAAGATATGTTTCTCGCCGCCACATACGCCGCCAACACCGTGGAACAGATCATCACAGAAGAGGGACTTGATTGTGACTTCGTCCGCTGTGGGAATATTGAAGCCGCACACAGACCAGCCCACTTCGAAGAATTGAAGCGCGAGCAGGAAATTCTGCGCGAAGTAGCAAATTACGAAGTCCACGTTCTCCCAAAAAATGAAACCAGAACAGAACTCGGCACCGACTCGTATCACGGCTTGATGGTCAATCCACGCAGCGGATCGGTGCAGCCTGCGAAATTTGTGCGCGGCATGGGGATGGCCGCTGAACGCGCAGGCGCGGACATTCACGAAGGCACGCGAGTTCTCACCATTGAACGCATCAACAACATGCAAGATGGCACACGCTTTCTTGTCAAAACCAACAGGGGCGATATCCATGCAAAAGAAATCATACTCGCCGCCAACGCATGGATCGGAAACATCGTGCCGCAATTCCGTCAGCGCGTGCTGCCCATGGAAAGTTTCATCATCGCTACCGAGCCCTTGCCCGAAGAGATCACAAAAAAACTTATCCCCAACAATCGCATGGTGTATGACACAAGAAAAACTCTCGCCTACTATCGCCTCTCGCCAGATAAGCGCATGGTCTGGGGCGGCGAAATGACCTTCACTGGCGTGAACCCACAAACCAACATCAACACCCTGAGGCGCGGAATGCTCAAGGTCTTTCCCGAACTTGCAAAATTCAATATCGATTATCTTTGGAGTGGAACACTTGGCATTACTCTCGATGAAAACGCACATGCGGGACAAATTGACGGCATGTGGTATTCGATGTGCTATGTCGGTCACGGTGTAACGCTTGCCACATATCTCGGTCAGCAAATGGCAAACGCTATTTTGGGAAAGCCAAGCAACAATCCATTTGCGAATTTGGACATTCCATACGCTTCGCCATTTCAAGAAAACACCTGGATCGCAAACGCTGGAAAAATCTGGTTCCGCTTTTTGGATTTGCTCGGATAAACAATGAACACGCCCTGGTATCACAAAACAACCATCTACCAAATTTACCCGCGTTCTTTCTTTGATTCAAACAGCGATGGGATCGGCGACTTAAAAGGCATCATTCAAAAATTGGATTACATCCACGAACTGGGATTCGAGACCCTTTGGATTTCCCCGTTCTTTTCCTCGCCGCAAGCTGATACCGGTTACGACATCAGCAGCTACACTGACATTGCTCCCGAATACGGCACAATGGACGATACCCTGCAACTGATCGAAGAGGTCCACAAACGCGGAATGAAGATCGTCTTTGACATGGTGATGAACCACACGTCCATTGAACATCCGTGGTTCAAGGAATCGCGCATGTCACAAAATAACTCAAATTCAGCTTGGTACATCTGGCAAGATAAACCAAATAATTGGCAAAGTATAACCGGCGGAAACGGCTGGCATTATTCACCCGAACGAAAACAATATTTCTGGTCGAGCTTTCTCCCCTTCCAACCAGACTTGAACTACCGCAACCCCGAAGTCAAAAAGACCATGTTTGACACCGTCCGTTTTTGGCTGCACAAAGGTGTGGATGGTTTTCGCCTCGACATCTTCAATGTCATTTATAAGGATGCTGAATTTCGGGACAATCCATTTTCATTCAAACTCATCCCCACCGAAGACGACCCTTCCGGTTTCTTTCAGGAAGCGAAATACAACCTAAATCAGCCAGAGAGTTTCGAGTTTGCAAAAGAACTCCGCAGCGTGTGCAATGAATTCGGAGACAGAATCCTGCTCGGCGAAGTCAGCGGCGACAGATCCATCATCCGCAAATTTCTTGGAGATAAAATCAATAACGGGCTGGGACTGGTCTTCGACTTTGAAATGCTCAGCTTCGAATTCAGCGCGAACTATTTCCGCAAGTTGATCGAACGCATCGAAGCACATTATCCCAACCCTTTTATGCCAGTCTATGTCTTCAGCAATCACGATAGGCGGCGCAGCATTAACAGGCTTGGAGATGATCTTCGCAAGGCAAAACTGCTTGCCATGCTCCAACTCACCGTCCGTGGTGTGCCGTGCATGTACTACGGCGAAGAGATCGGCATGACAGACTTGCCGCAGCCCTTCGCCACTGCGCTTGACCCAATCCCACATAAATTCACATTTATTCCCCGTTTTATTTTTGATTTCCTCGGCTTGCTCATCAATCGTGACGAAGTCCGTACGCCGATGCAATGGGATGAGATGCGAAATGCAGGCTTTTCATCCGCAGAGAAGACGTGGCTGCCCATACACACGAACTACAACAAGATCAATGTGAAAAGGGAAATCAACGACAAAGACTCCTTGTTAAATCTCACTCGCCGTTTGCTAAGTATCCGCAACCGTGAGCTATCCCTACAAGAAGGTTCGCTAAATTTACTGAGCGGCTTGCCGAGCAGCGTCCTTGGCTATGAACGAAAATTTGAAAACAAGAAGGTCACCGTCTTATTGAACATCGACGAACGGGAAAAAGAATTTTCGTTTGAGTTTTCTGAATGCATTTTCACACTTTCCGATATAGATGATGCAAAAGAAAAATCCATTCGGCTGAATGGATTTGGCGGAATCATAATCAAATAAAAAAGGACGGGCTTTTGCAAGCCCGTCCTTTACGTTTTACTTCAATTTTTCTTCCACAACTTTTGACAATTTACCCAGCGCCTCGTTGACATTACCATCTGGCAAACTGCCTTGCGCGAGATTGGGACGCCCGCCGCCTTTGCCGCCAATGCCTGTGATGAGATCGCCAGCCTTGAGTCCACGCTTGACGAGGTCTTCGGTCACCACTGCGATGACGGTTGATCCGGTTACGAGGACAGCCGCCCCTGCTTTGGGATATTTCTCGCGGAACTTGTCGGCCAGCATTCGCAGAGTGTCCACGTTTGAGTCGGGGATCTCAACCGCAAGAACGTTTGCATCTTTGACAGCTTGAACCGTCGAAAGTCGAAGGTCGAAAGTCGCAAGCGCTTGCTGCGCACGGAGGTTGGCAAGTTCCTTCTTGAGTTCGGAAACTTCATCCTGCAACGCATCCACTTTTGCGGGGACTTCTTCCACAGAGGATTTCAAAGAGCCTGCAGTTTGCTTCAGGGTCTTGAATCGCTTGTTGATAAGTTCGTACGCGCCGCGACCCGTGACCGCTTCAATACGGCGAATGCCTGCCGCTGCCGATCCTTCACTGACGATAATAAATGCACCAATATCTGAAGTGCGGTCAATGTGGGTGCCGCCGCAGAGTTCATAAGAATATTTGGCTTCTACATTTTCTGCAAGCAAAGCGTCCGAGTCCAGAATAGAAACGGTGCGGACTGTTTCGCCGTATTTCTCGCCGAAGAGCGCCATCGCGCCTTCCTTCTTGGCTTCATCAAGAGACTTGGTCACTTTCACCACGGGCATATCTGCCGCAATCGCCTCATTGACCATCTTCTCTACGCGTTCAATTTGCTCGGAAGTCATGCCGTCGGGTTGGGTAAAGTCGAAGCGTAAATATTTGGGAGAGACAAGTGAGCCTGCCTGACGGGCATGGTCGCCAAGGATTTCATGCAATGCCTTGTGAAGCAAATGCGTGGCGGTGTGGTTACGCATGATGTTGTGACGACGGACCGTGTCCACTTCGGCGACAACTTTGTCACCTACTTTGGGTTGACCCGAGATAACTTGGCCAATGTGAGTAATTGTCCCAGCCGCGGCACGGCGGACAGAAGAGACTTCGATTTCCCATTCAACTGGGCGGGAAGACCCCGCCCCTACAGAGCGGATGTAACCTTCATCATTCACCTGACCACCAGACTCAATGTAGAAACCGGTCTTGGGGAGAATGATTTCGACAATATCATCGAGAGAAGCAGAAGAAACTGATTCGCCGTTGACAACCAAAGCGAGGACTTCGCCTTCCACTTTGGGGCTGTTGTATGGGTCATATTCCACGCCAGCTTTGCCGAGCTTACCTTTGGCTTGCAAGTCTTTCAGGATGTTGGCAAAGTATTCCGAGTCTTCACCGCCGAGTTTGCCCATAGCTTTGCCGCCGCCTGAGGCTTTGGCGTGGACTTCTTTTGCGGCAGTGAAGCCTGCTTCGTCAATATCGAGACCTTGCTCGCGGGCGATGTCACGGCTGATCTCGAAGGGCAAGCCGTAGGTGGCGTAGAGGTCGAAGGCGATGTGTCCATCGAGGGAGGTTTTATTTTGGGAGCGAATGTTATCGAGGTGATTCTGTAAGTGAGCTGTACCAGCTTCAACGGTACGAGCGAAGCGGACTTCTTCTCGAGTCAGGTTATCTAAAATCGTCGCCTTGTTCTTTTCGAGTTCGGGATAAAAATCGCCGTATTCCGCAATGACCGCTTCAGCGACTTTGGCGAGGAAGGGTTCGGTGAGTCCGATCTTCGTTCCGAAACGCGCGCCACGGCGGATGATCATGCGGGTGACGTAGTTGCGGCCTGCGTTGCCGGGGACGACGCCATCGGCGATGAGGAAGGCGGCGGAGCGGACGTGATCGCAGATGACGCGGTAAGGCGTGAAGTTTGCGAGCATTTCTTTTTCTGTGTGGCCGGTGAGTGAACGCAACACATCAAGCGAGCCGGTGAAGAGATCGGTTTTGTAGTTTGAGTCAACGCCTTGCAGAACGGAGACGATGCGCTCGAAGCCCATGCCGGTATCAACGTGTTTGGCGGGAAGCGGTTCGAGGCGGCCATCTTCAAAAAGATTGTATTGAATGAAAACGTTGTTCCACAGTTCGAGGTAGCGCGTGCAGTCGCCATTCACGCCGCAGACATGGTCTGTGCCGCGCATGTTGTCGCGCTCTTCGCCGAGGTCAATGTGAATTTCGGAGCACGGGCCGCAGGGACCGAACTCTGCCATCTGCCAGAAGTTTTCCTTGCGCCCGAAGAACAGAACATGCTCCGGGTCGAAGCCGGGTTGTTCCTTCCAGATGTTCGCGGCTTCATCATCCTGCGGGACGTTGCCCTTATCATCTCGAAAACAAGTAGCGTAGAGTTTATCTTTGGGCAGTCCCCACACTTCGGTGAGCAATTGCCATGACCATGCAATGGCTTCTTTCTTGTAGTAGTCGCCAAATGACCAGTTGCCGAGCATTTCAAAGAAGGTGTGATGCGTATCGTCGCGGCCTACATCTTCGAGGTCGTTGTGCTTGCCTGCCACGCGCATACACTTCTGCGAATCCA
>Ga0209277_10001458_pt1 | contig 11600 bp, 8 predicted proteins | sample JI81AbrownDNA_FD_187503 | JGI IMG/M metagenome (GOLD analysis project Ga0209277, IMG submission 187503) | Wastewater effluent complex algal communities from Wisconsin, to seasonally profile nutrient transformation and Carbon sequestration -... | ecosystem: Engineered > WWTP > Effluent > Algae... | reverse complement strand
CCCCCGGCGATGCAGGAGCCCGAACGAGCATGCGCGAAATCGTGGTCTTCTCCGGATCGAGCCACCGCAGGATCGCGGAGCGAATCTGCTCCGCCCTCGGCGTGCCGCTCTCCCGCAGCTCGACGACCCGCTTCAGCAATGACTGCCTGCAGGTCCAACTCGGCGCGAACTGTCGCCAGCGCGATGTCTATCTCATCGCCCCGCTCGTGCCCCCGACCCAGGAGTCGCTCATGGAGCTGCTCTTGATGATCGACGCGGCCAAGGGGGCGTCGGCCGCGCAGATCACGGCCGTGATGCCGCACTATGCATACGCCCGCTCGGACAAGAAGGATGCCTCCCGCATCTCCCTCGGCGGCCGGCTGGTCGCCGACATGATCGTCGCGGCCGGTGCCCATCGCGTGCTGACGATGACCTTGCACGCGCCGCAGGTGCACGGGTTCTTCTCCGTTCCGGTCGATCACCTCACGGCGATCGGGGTGCTGGCCGATCATTTCCGACACGACGATCTGCGCGACACCGTCGTCGTCTCCCCCGATCTCGGCAATGCCAAGACCGCCACGCAATTCGCGCGTCTGCTCGGGCTGCCGGTCGCGGCGGGGTCGAAGATGCGCAAGGGCGATGACAAGGTCGTCATCGACATGATCGTCGGCGATGTGTCCGGCAAGCGCGCCATCGTCCTCGACGACGAGATCGCCACCGGGGGCTCGATCGTCGAATTGCTGGAGCGGCTCAAAGACTTCGGGTGCACCGAGGCGGCGGTGGCCTGCACGCACGGGCTCTTCACCGGCCGGGCGGTCGAGCGGCTCTCGACGCATCCGATGATCAGCCAGGTGGTCACGACCGACACGGTGCCGCCCCCGGCGGTGCAGTGGCCGGCGCTGCACGTGCGCTCGGTCGCTGGGCTCTTCGCTGAGGCGATCGGCCGCATCCACGCCGGTGAGTCGATCTCCTCCCTCTTCGACGGTGTCGATCCCACCCACGCGCCGCCGCAGCCGGCGCTCTTCAACTAGAGCGCCGGGTCCCTTTCCGATGGCGCGCAAGGCCGAGTTCGGTGAGCCGGTGCTGCTGGATGTCGACGGCTTCGAGGTCAAGCTCTCCAGCCCGCAGCGGGTGTATTTCGCCGAGCGCGGAGAGACCAAGCTCGACCTCGCAAACTATTACCGCGCGGTGGCGCCGGGGATCGTGGGTGCGCTCTTTGAGCGACCCTGCATGTTGCATCGCTTCCCCGATGGCGTCGACGGACCCAAGGTGCACCAGAAACGCCTGCCCCGGGGGGCCCCGCCCTGGGTCGAAACCGTGCGCCTGCACTTCCCCCGCTACGGCTTGCATGCCGATGAGCTGTGCGTGACCAAGGCCGCCGATGTCTTGTGGGCGGTGCAGATGAGCACGGTGGAGTTCCACCCGTGGAACAGTCGGCGCGCCGATCCCGAGGTCCCCGATGAGTGGCGCATCGACCTCGACCCGATGCCGGATGCGCCCTTCGCGCGCGTGCGCCGCGCGGCGGAGATCAGCCATGAGATCCTCGACGAACTCGGCGCGATCGGCTATCCGAAGACCTCGGGCGGCAAAGGTCTGCACATCTACGTCCGAATCCTGCCGGAGCACTCTTTCACGCAGGTGCGCCGGGCTGCGCTGGCCTTCGCCCGGGAGGTCGAACGGCGACTCCCCGCCGAGGTGAGCACGACCTGGTGGCGCAAGGACCGCGATCCGGCGTCGGTCTTCGTCGACTACAACCAGAACGCCCGCGATCATACGATTGCCGCGGCCTATTCCGTCCGGGGCAATCCCCGCGGCACGGTCTCGGCGCCGCTGCGCTGGGGGGAGATCGCCGAGGCCGAGCCGGACGACTTCACGATCGCGACGATGCCGGCCCGGTTCGCCGAGATCGGCGACCTGCAGGCCGGCATCGACGACACGCCCTTCGACATCGCTCCCCTGCTCGCCTGGGCCGAGCGTGACGAGCGGGACGGCGGGCCAGTGCCACCGGACGTGGGGGTGAGGGTCGTTCGGCGCCAGCTTGAGCGCTCAGCCCCTCCAATCGAGGGGGATCATATTCGTCGCGACCCGCCACCGGCTGGTGCCGGCAGCGTTGGTGATCCATAGGTCACGCAGTACGCTACTGGTGGCGTCGCGCGCGCGGCCATAGGCGAGATGGCCGCCCGTGGGCGAGATGGCCGGGTTGCCGGCGTTGTTCTTGGTGTCCGTATTGCTGCGCAAGGGAGTCATGCGTCGCAATGCGCTCCCGTCGCGTCGCATCGTGAAGATCGCCGCCTCATCGAGGTGGAAGGCGCCGGCGACATCGCGGAATGCGAGCCGCGCTCCGTCGGGTGACCAGTTCGCCGCACCGAGGGCACGGTTGTCGAAGACGCGCTCAATTCCCGAACCCCTGGGATCGACATACGCCCCGAAGAGCACGCCGTAGTCCTCGCTCCAGCACATCACCCCGGCCGCGATCACATCACCGCGCGGACTCCAGGCCGGCTCGGTGAAGCCGATGTTCTCATGGTCGGGACAGCGCCGGGCCCGCTCCACCCCCGAGGTCAGCCGGCTGATTGCCGGCGGTCCATCGACGTTCACCCGAAACAGATCGCACCGGGCGATCCCCTGAGCGCAACTGCTATAGGCAACGTGCCGCCCGTCCGGCGACCACGTCACCCCGCGGCTCTCGAAAGGCCCGCCGACGATCCGGCGCGCGGCACCCCCGCTCGCAGGCATGACATAGACGTCGCCGCCCGCGGAGAAGGCGATCCGGTCCCCGCGCGGGGAGTATGCCGCATCGCTCACTCCGTGCGCGAGGGTGCGGCGCCCGCTGCCGTCAGGACGCATTGCCACCAGGTCTGCGGGGTGGCCGGTCATCGCGAGGATCGTGCCGGAAAGAGCCGGCACACTCGCCGGGGCGTGCCCATGCCGCGCTTCGGCGGCGGCCTGGGATCCGGTCGCGAGCGCTCCCCCGACCAGCGTTCCGGTGCAGGCGGCGACAGCCGCGACAAGGGTGCCTTTCATGGAGTGATTCTATCCCAGCGTCAACGCTCTGACCAGCGGTTCCCTTCTCATCGCCAGTCCGCGACCCGGGCGCCGGCAAGCAACAACCGGCGTGACGTGCCATTGGCATCGGTCACCCAGGCGTCGGCATAGCCCTTCTCGTAGGCAACCCATCGGCCGTCCGGTGACCAGACCGGCAGGCCCGCGCTGTTCGGCATATCCTCGGGGGCCACGGAGAGCAGTCTTATGCGGTGCCGCCCGATGGCGTCGGTGCGAAGGATCGAGGAGGCGCCGTCGACATAGGTGGCGTCCTGCCACGCGAGGCGCGTGCCGTCCGGAGACCACCGGCCCATGCTGAGGTACCCGGGGATCCTCCTCACGAGGACTCCGGTCCCGGTGACGATGCGCGCTCGCACCACCGACGGCTTGTCGTTATACCGGCAGGCGTGTTGCAGCGCAAGGCGGTTCGCGTTTGGGTGCCAGTCGGGGAAGAGCCCGGCATCGCTTGCAGCCCCGGCGCACTCCCCCGTGGTGGGGTTGCGCATGCCGCGGGCAATGACGAGCGGCAGACCATATGGGGCCCTCGACTTGATCGTCGAGACCTGGCACGCCGAGAAGTCCTTGGCACACGAGTGGTATGCCAGTGTCCGCCCGTCGGGCGACCAGGTCGGGTTCTCATCGAACCGGGTGCCCGCGGTCACCTTGGCCTTGCCACTCCCGTCGGCGCGCATCGTATAGAGGCCCGCACTGGCCGCGGGGGCGAACGCTGCCCCGGTGGCGGCGGCCAGCGTGGCGGCGGCGACCAGCGGAAGACGCCGGGCCGAATGGCGGGCGTTGTTGCCGGCCACCGTGCTGCGGGTGGCCGTGTTGCGGGTGGTGGTCTGCATGTCGGGGCAGACGCCTGGAGCCGGTGACGGGTTGCCTCTCAGAGGTATTGGCCGGTGTTGCTGACCGTGTCGATGGTGCGGCCCGGCTCGGTCCCCGACTTCGTAGAGACGAGGGTTCGGACATAGATGATGCGCTCCCCCTTCTTGCCCGAGATCCGGGCCCAGTCGTCGGGATTGGTGGTGTTGGGCAGGTCCTCGTTCTCCTTGAACTCATCGATGCACGCCGAGAGCAGGTGCTCGATGCGGATGCCGCGCTGCCCGGTGGTCAAGAAGTCCTTGATCGCGCTCTTCTTGGCCCGGTCCACGACATTCTGGATCATGGCGCCGGAATTGAAATCCTTGAAATAGAGGATCTCCTTGTCGCCGCCGGCATAGGTGACCTCGAGGAAGCGGTTCTCCTCCTGCTCCGAATACATCCGCGCGACCGCCGCCTCGATCATCGCCTCGACCGTCGCCTCGGGCGATCCGGCGTTCTCGCGGACATCGTCGGTATGCAGCGGCAATTGCGTCGTGAGGTACTTGCGGAAGATGTCACGGGCGGACTCGGCGTCCGGGCGCTCGATCTTGATCTTCACATCGAGCCGCCCGGGGCGCAGGATGGCCGGGTCGATCATGTCCTCGCGGTTGGTCGCCCCGATGACGATGACATTCTCCAGGCCCTCCACGCCGTCGATCTCGGCGAGCAATTGCGGCACGATCGTGGTCTCGACATCGCTCGACACTCCGGAGCCGCGGGTGCGAAAGAGGGAGTCCATCTCGTCGAAGAAGACCACCACGGGCGTGCCATCACTGGACTTCTCCCGGGCCCGGTGGAAGATCAGCCGGATATGCCGCTCGGTCTCGCCGACATACTTGTTGAGCAGTTCGGGGCCCTTGATGTTGAGGAAATAGCTCTTGGCCAGCGGCTTGCCCTCCTTCTCGGCGACCTTGCGCGCCAGGGAGGCGGCGACGGCCTTGGCGATCATCGTCTTGCCGCAGCCGGGCGGGCCATAGAGCAGCACCCCCTTGGGCGGCTTCAATTGGTGCTCGGTGAAGAGATCCGGGTGCAGATAGGGCAACTCGACGCTGTCGCGGATTGCCTCGATCTGTCCGCGCAGGCCGCCGATGTCCTCATACGAGATATCCGGCACCTCTTCGAGCACCAGGTCGGCGACCTCGGCCTTCGGGATGCGCTCGAAGACGAAGCCCGAGCGCGGCTCGAGCAGCAGGGCGTCCCCGACGCGGATCGTGCCCGGCTCGATGGACTCGGCGACCCGGCAGACGCGCTCCTCGTCGGCGTGCGCGACCACCAGCACCCGGTCCGGTTCGAGCAACTCCTTGACCAGGACGATCTCGCCGACCCGCTCGAAACCCTGCACGCTGACGACATTGAGCGCCTCGTTGAGGCGCACATCCCGCCCCGGCACCAGATCTGTCGCGGCAATGGCCGGGCTCACGGCGACGTGCATCTTGCGGCCGCCGGTGAGGATGTCGGCGGTGGCATCGTCGTGCACTTGCAGAATCACGCCATAGGCGGCCGGCGGATTGGCGAGCCGGTCCACCTCAGCCTTGAGTGTCACCAACTGCTCGCGCGCATCCTTCAGCGTGCGCACCAAGCGGTCGTTCTGCGCGGACATCGTCGCCATCTGCGAGCGCAGGCGGCGCACCTCGATCGTGTTGTCCTCGGTCACGTCGACCTCCAGCAGGTTCGGCTCCGCTCCCCACGGGCGGGAAGGGATGTCTTGACCCTAACTGGCGGGACCGACAAAGGCCCGGAAGCACCGCGCCGGGTGCGCGCCGGGCCCGCTCAGGGCAGGCGAGGCGGTTCGCCGATCGAGCGGGCGGTGCGGCGCACCCGCTTGTCGCTGGGCACTCGCTCCCCCAGATCTTCCGCGCTCCATTCATCCTCGGTCCCCGCCTCGGCATACCCGCGCCCAGGCCGGCGCTTGCGCAGCGGCGGGGTGACGCCGGGGGCGAGCCGCCGGGTGGTGATCAAGAAGCCGGTATGCCCGTGCATCCGGTGCACCGGTCGCACCGCCAAGCCTTCGAGGTGCCAGTCGCGAACCATGGACTCCCAGGCGTGCGGTTCGGTGAAGCCGCCGTGATCGCGCATGGCCTCGGCGACGCGGGAGAGTTGGGTGGCGGTCGCGACATAACAGATCAGCAGGCCCCCGGGGATGAGGGCATCGGCGACCACCTCCAGGCACTCCCAGGGGGCCAGCATGTCCAAGACCACGCGGTCGACGGTGCCCGATTCGACCGCGTCCGGCAGGGCGGCGACCAGATCCCCGACCTGCACGCGCCAGGCCGGGTGATCACTGCCGAAGAAGGCCCGCGCATTGGCCTGTGCGATGGCGGCGAAATCGGCGCGCCGCTCGAAGGAGAGCACCCGGCCGCCTTCCCCGACGGCACGCAGCAGCGACATCGACAAGGCACCTGAGCCAACGCCGGCCTCGACGACCACCGCGCCCGGAAAGATGTCACCCATTTGGACGATCTGACCGGCGTCCTTGGGATAGACGACCGCGGCGCCGCGCGGCATCGACATGACATAGTCCGAGAGCCGTGGCCTGATCGCGAGGTATTCGACCCCGACCGTGTTGGTGATCGTCGAGCCGTCCGGGACCCCGACCAGGTCGTTGTGCCGGATGAACCCGCGGTGGGTGTGAAACTCCTTGCCCTCCGCCAAGGTGATCGTGTGCATCCGACCCTTCGGATCGGTCAATTGCACTCGGTCACTCACCCGGAAGGGCCCGCGGCGCAGGTTCGGGTCGATCTGTGTCATGAGGCAGAAGCTTAGGTGCGTCCATCCAGGCGGGTGTTGATGGTCTCCGCGGTGACGACGCCGAGGAGGCGCCCGTGATGGCACACGGCCAGAATGCCGGTCCCGACGGCATTCATCGCCGCGAAGAGCTCGGTCACCGGAGCCTGCGGATCGACATCGAGCACCCACTGCGGCGGTTGCGGCCGGCTGACCGCGGAGACCGGTGTGTGGGCCGCATTGCCGGGCGGCACCGACTGGAGGGCTCCGGCGTCGAGCAGCGCGACGGGGCGGCCGTCCCGGTCGATGACGACCGGCGGCGCCCCCGTGGGCAACTGGCTCAGCGGTGCATCGAAGATTACCGGAGCGACCGGCGTCAGGACGTCGGCCACCCGGACCCGGTCCAGGACGGCCCCAAGGTGACCCGCCGTGATCGCCGAGCGGGCGCCTTGCCAGAGGAAGAAGCAGATCAGCAGGGTCCACCCGAAAGCGGCGAAATTGGGTTGATCACCGCGCAGGAAGGGTCGTCCCACGAACCAGAAGACGACGAGCAGCGTGACGGCGATCCCGCAATAGCCGGCCACGACACGACCGCGATGGCGGTCCCCCGTCAGCCTCCAGACCAAGGACTCCACGAGTTGCCCGCCATCCAACGGCAGCCCGGGCAGCAGGTTGAACAGGGCGAGGATCAAATTCAGCCAGCCGAAGGCCTCGGCGAGGCCGTGGGCGATGCCGGGCGCGAGGACGGCCGCCACGGCATACCCGAGAGCGCTGAGGGCAAGATTCGCCAGCGGGCCGACGACGGCGACGACGGCGCTGCGCCCCGGGGTGGACCGGGTGACGTCGAGGGCCGTATGCCCGCCCCACAAGTCCGCGACGACGCGATGCACGGGCAACCCGAAGCTGCGGGCACCCACCGCATGGGCGCCCTCGTGCACCATGACCGCCAGGAGCAGCAGCACGGCATACCCGAGGGCGACAAGATAAGCCCGCGGCCCGAGGCTCGGTTCGAGCTGCGGGCCGATCAGGGCCACGATCATGACGGCGAGCAGGCCCCAGGACCGGCCGATATAGACAGGGACGCCGGCGATGGTGGCGACTTTGATCCCAGGAGCCGGGGCCGCGCCGGAGGGTGAACTCACGAGATGAACCTATCTGGCGCCGCTGAAATGGCTCACCGATCCTCGTGGCGGTGGCGGATACTGCTCGCATGCACGAACGCCCCGATGCAACGTCAACCCTGGTCGAGCTCCTGCGCGAGCGCATTCTGATTCTCGACGGGGCCATGGGCACGATGTTGCAGCGGCACCGGCTCGGCGAGGCCGATTACCGCGGTGAGCGCTTCGCGGATTGGGCCAGCGATGTCATCGGCAACAACGACCTGCTCTCGCTCAGCGCGCCGCACCTGATCCGCGAGATCCACGAGCAATATCTCGCCGCCGGAGCGCATTTCATCTCGACCAACACCTTCAATGCCCAGCGGATTTCGATGGCCGACTATGGCATGGAGGAGTTGAGCCGGGAGCTCAACCTCGCCTCGGCGGGGCTCGCGCGCGAGGCCGTCGATGCCGCACTTGAGACCGATCCGCATACGCCGCGATTCGTCATCGGCTCGCTCGGGCCGACCAACCGGACGGCGTCGATCTCTCCCGATGTCTCCGACCCCGGGGCTCGAAATGTCACCTTTGACCAACTGGTCGATGCCTATCGTGAGCAGGCCGAGGCGCTGGTTGACGGCGGGGTGGATGTGCTCGCCATCGAGACGATCTTCGACACCCTCAACGCCAAGGCCGCGATCTTTGCCGTCGAATCGCTCTTCGAGGACCGCGCGCGCCGCTGGCCGGTCATCATCTCGGGCACGATCACCGATGCCTCCGGCCGCACCCTGTCCGGGCAGGTCGCCGAGGCCTTCTGGAACTCCGTGCGTCATGTCCGCCCCCTCGCGGTCGGCTTCAACTGTGCCCTCGGAGCAGCCCAGATGCGGCCCTTCGTCGCCGACATCAGCGCAGCCGCCGACACCTTCATCTCCTGCTATCCCAATGCCGGCCTGCCCAATGCCTTCGGGGAGTATGACGAGAGCGCGGCCGAGACCGCGCAGGCCCTCGCCGAGTTCGCCGGGGCCGGCCTGATCAACCTCGTCGGCGGCTGCTGCGGCACCACTCCCGAACACATCGCCGCCATCGCCGAGGCGGTCGCGCCCATTTCGCCCCGGGCGATCCCCGAAATCCCCCGGGCGATGCGGCTCTCGGGTCTGGAGCCGTTGACGATCACCGAGGACAGCCTCTTCGTCAATATCGGTGAGCGCACCAATATCACCGGCTCGGCGCGGTTCCGGAAGCTGATCCAGGCCGAGGACTATCCCGCGGCCCTCTCGGTGGCTCGCCAGCAGGTCGAGGCCGGAGCCCAGATCATCGACGTCAACATGGACGAGGGCATGATCGATGGCGTCGCCGCCATGGACCGGTTCATGAAGCTCATTGCCTCCGAACCCGACATCTCCGTCGTTCCGGTCATGATCGACTCCTCCAAGTGGGAGGTGATCGAGGCCGGGCTGAAGTGCGTGCAAGGCAAGCCGATCGTCAACTCAATCTCCATGAAGGAGGGCGAAGCGGCCTTCGTGCAGCAGGCCCGCTTGTGCCGCAAGTATGGCGCGGCGGTCGTCGTCATGGCCTTCGACGAGACCGGGCAGGCCGACACCTTGGCCCGCCGCAAGGAGATCAGCAAGCGCGCCTATGAGGTGTTGACGCAGCAGGTCGGCTTCCCGCCCGAGGACATCGTCATCGACCCGAACATCTTCGCGGTCGCCACGGGCATCGAGGAACATGCCCGCTATGGCATCGACTTCATCGAGGCGACCGCATGGATCAAGGAGAACCTGCCCGGGGTGCTGATCTCCGGCGGTGTCTCCAATGTGTCCTTCAGCTTCCGGGGCAACAATCCTGTCCGCGAGGCCATCCACGCGGTCTTCCTCTTTCATGCGATCCGCGCCGGCATGGACATGGGCATCGTCAATGCCGGCGCCCTGGTGGTCTATGACCAGATTGACCCGGAGCTGCGGGAGCGGATCGAGGATGTCATCCTGGCCCGCCGCGAGGACGCCACCGATCGGCTGCTGGAGATCGCTGAGCGCTTCAATGTCGCTGGGCAGCAGGAGGATTCGACGGCTCCGGAGTGGCGAACCTGGCCCGTGGCAGAACGCATCACCCACGCGCTGGTCAAGGGCCTCGACGATCACGTCGAGGCCGACACCGAGGAGTTGCGCCTGGAGATCGCGGCCCGCGGCGGCCGGCCCCTCGAGGTGATCGAGGGGCCGTTGATGGACGGCATGAATGTCGTCGGCGACCTCTTCGGTGCCGGCAAGATGTTCCTGCCGCAGGTCGTGAAGTCCGCCCGCGTGATGAAGAAGGCTGTCGCGCACCTCATTCCCTTCATCGAGGCCGAGAAGCAACCCGGAGATGCCGCGCTCGCCAAGGGCCTCATCGTCACCGCGACGGTCAAGGGCGATGTCCACGACATCGGCAAGAACATCGTCGGGGTCGTCTTGCAATGCAACAACTATGACGTCCACGATCTCGGGGTCATGGTCCCCGCGCAGCGGATCCTCGACACCGCCAAGGAGCTGGGTGCCGATGCCATTGGGCTGTCCGGGCTGATCACGCCGTCGCTCGATGAGATGGTGCATGTCGCTGCCGAGATGGAACGGCAGGGTTTCGAGATTCCGCTGCTGATCGGCGGAGCGACGACCTCCAAGGCGCACACAGCGGTCAAGGTCGATGAGCGCTATCACGGCCCGGTCGTCTGGGTGAAGGATGCCTCCCGCTCGGTTCCGGTTGTCGCGCAACTGCTTTCGGACCAACAGCGCCCTGCGCTGATGGCCGGCATCGCGCAGGAATATGACACGATCCGCGCGCGGCATGCGGCCAAGAGCGGTGACCGGCCGCTGCTGTCCCTCGAGGCTGCCCGCGCGGCCGCCCCCCAGATCGCGCTCGACGAGAGCACCGTAGTTGCTCCGAAGCAGACCGGGATCCATCGCTTCCTCGACTATGACATCGCCGAATTGCGCGAATATATCGACTGGACACCATTTTTCGCCGCGTGGGAGATGCGCGGCCGGTTCCCCGACATCCTCAACAATCCGGCATCCGCGGAAACCGCGCGCAAGCTCTATGCGGACGCGCAGGCAATGCTCGATCGGATCATCGAGGAAAAGTGGCTGCGGGCCAATGGCATCATCGGCATCTTCCCGGCGGCACGGGTCGGCGACGACACCATCGTGTATGCCGATGAATCCCGCACCGAGGTCCGCACGACCCTGCACCACCTGCGCCAGCAGGGCCAGCACCGCCAGGGAGTCCCCAACCGCTCCCTCGCCGACTTCATCGCCCCCGCCGAGTCGGGGCTGGCCGATCACATCGGCGCCTTCGCCGTCACCGGCGGGCTGGGAGCGCAGGAACGGGTGCTCGCCTTCAAGGCCGAGCTCGACGACTACAACGCGATCCTGCTCGAGTCCCTCGCGGACCGGCTCGCCGAGGCCTTCGCGGAGCGCCTGCACGAACGGGTGCGCACCGAGCTGTGGGCCTATGAGCCCGAGGAGGATCTCGACAACGAGGCGCTGATCGCGGAGCGCTATCGCGGCATCCGGCCCGCTCCGGGTTATCCGGCCTGCCCGGATCACACCGAGAAGCAGGTGATCTGGGACTTGCTGGATGTCGAGGCCGAGACCGGGATCGAGCTGACCGAGTCGATGGCGATGTGGCCGGGCGCCGCAGTCAGCGGGCTCTATTTCGCCCACCCGCAGGCCCAATACTTCGTCGTCGGCCGCCTAGGCCGCGATCAGGTCGAGGATTATGCCGAGCGCAAGGGCTGGGAGCTGGCGACGGCGGAGCGCTGGCTCGGGGCCAATCTCGGATACCACCCCCAGGACTGACCCCGGCTAAACTCGGGCGGGATGCCAGCCGCGAGTTTCCGTATGCCGTCCGCCCCCCGAGATC
>Ga0209277_10001457_pt1 | contig 11604 bp, 9 predicted proteins | sample JI81AbrownDNA_FD_187503 | JGI IMG/M metagenome (GOLD analysis project Ga0209277, IMG submission 187503) | Wastewater effluent complex algal communities from Wisconsin, to seasonally profile nutrient transformation and Carbon sequestration -... | ecosystem: Engineered > WWTP > Effluent > Algae... | reverse complement strand
TCACCTTTGAATGTGGAGAGACCAATCCAAGTGGTGCCAACGGGCTTTTCAGGCGTGCCGCCACCCGGGCCAGCAATGCCGCTGATGGATACTGCAATATCAGCTTCAAATATTTTCCGCGCGCCACGCGCCATTTCCAACACTGTTTCTTCACTGACTGCGCCAAGCGTGTTCAACGTGCCCCATGAAACTCCAAGCAGGCTGACCTTGGCTTCATAAGAATAAGCAACAACCCCGCCAGGGAAATAAGCAGACGAACCAGACACATTGGTGATACGGTCTGAGACCAGCCCACCCGTACATGATTCGGCAGTTGCCACTTTAAAACTACCCGACTGTAAATATCCGTGCAAAATATTCTCAAGCGCAATAGGCATTGAAATCTCCTTAAATTCGTTGAATTATACTATCGGGTATAATCTGCAAATGCCATTATGGACAGGTAAAACCCTCAACAAAGTACAAATTGGAGAATTGATCGCGCGCGGAGGAATGGCTGAAGTATATTTCGGCGAACATACCACCCTTCAACGAATGGTGGCCGTCAAGATCATGCGCGATCATGTCGATGGGGACACAGAAACCAAAATGCGTTTCGAGCGCGAAGCCCGCGTAGTGGCTGGTTTGCGCCATCCCAATATCATTCAAATGTATGATTACGACCTTGTGGAAGGCCAACCCTGCCTCATTATGGAATTGGTGAACGGCGTATCCCTCGGCGGCTATCTCAAAGCCTTGCACAAAAAAGAAGAAAAGCTCCCCATGGATATGATCGCTCATATCCTTTCATCGCTCGCCTCCGCCATCGATTATGCCCACAGCCAAAACATCATCCATCGGGATATCAAGCCAGCAAATGTATTGCTGCGTTCAGCTTCTGGATATGTGAACGAGGATGAACCTTTACCAGAAGATGTAGAACCGGTTCTTACCGACTTTGGGCTGGTTCGGTTGCTAGATTCATCTATCCAAACCTCAACAGGACAAGTCTCCGGAACACCCGCCTACATGAGTCCCGAACAAGCCCGCGGTGATAGAGTAGATCGAAAGACAGATATCTACTCCCTCGGAGTGCTGCTTTACGAGATGCTCGCAGGTACAGTGCCCTTTGATGCCGAATCATCCTTCGGCATTTTGATGAAGCACCTGAACGAACCGCCTCCACCCATACCGGGAATCTCCAAAGACCTGCAAGCCGTTATTAACCGCGCACTCGCCAAGGATACAGATCGCCGCTACGATTCAGCCAAGGATCTTGCAGATGAATTCATTGCCATCTTCAATGGCCATACTATTTCTATCGAAACATTAAATTCAGAAATAATTCTTGAACCAACCAAACCTGAGAAAAAGAAAAAATCCCCCTTCGCCCTTATCGGAGTCGGAATTGGTGTTCTTGCACTAATCGGGATTGCATTATTTCTTTTGCGCACACCTCAAAATGCATCAAAAGATGAAAACCAACCTGTAGGAAATGTCTCTTATTTCGATTTCAATTATGTGCTGGATAAAGCCACCATCACCCTCTCACACTTGCCCAAACCCAAAGCTGGAACACACTATGAAGCATGGTATTTGGCAGAAAGTGGAGAAATTCGGCGTAATATTGGCTCTATTAACATAGATGCCAATGGCGTAGGCCAACTAGCTTTCACCGACCCCAACCAAAATAATATTCTCAAGTCTTTCGATCAAATCGAAATTACGGTCGAATCGGATAATGACCCAACCCCGAATGAATCTTCTGGTGAGGTTGTGGCATCCTCTGTATTCCCTCCGCAGGCATTGATTCACATGCGGCACCTGCTGGTTTCCTTCCACGGCGTGCCCAAAGAAGAGGCATTGATCCAGGGATTATGGTATGCGACTGATGAAACTGATAATTCAGTGATCGCGCTAAACGATGCATTTGAGAACAACGATGAAGAGATCTTCCGCTTGAAAATTGAAGAGATCATCAATCAACTGGTTGGCAGCGCAGACACTGACCAATACCGCGATTGGAATGAAGACGGAAAGATCAGCGACCCAGGGGATGGATTTGGCCTGCTAGGAGACGGCTCGGATAACGAGCTTGGTTATATTCCAACCACCATCAGCCATGCTCAATTTGCCGCAGAAGCTCTTGATGCAACAGACAACATTCAACTTCATAGCACACAAGTTATCATCTGCGCCGAAAATATGCGCGGTTGGTCTGAACAGTTACTGGAAAAGGCGCTGCAACTACAAGAAATGTCCTTCGGCAACGACATGAAACCGCTAGTCGAAGAAATGCACTCGCTCTCCGATCACGCACTTTTCGGAGTGGACACAAATGATAACGGTTTGATCGAACCAATCGTCGGCGAAGGTGGAGGCGACACCGTCTATGAACAGGCCTATTACATGGCCGAAATGCCCCTCCTCCCTGGTGCGCATCGCATTCCGCAGCCAGCAATGAAAGATAAATAGCAAGAGATTAAATAGACCTCTTGCAAAAGTCCTTTTTTGCCACAGAGTCACAGAGAAATTCTTTTGTTCTTCTCAGAGCCTCTGCGCCTTTGTAGCTACCTTGTGGTCACTTATGCAAGAAGTCAAATAAAAAATGCCTCCCGAAGTCAGGGAGGCATTTTTTGAATTAAGCGATACGTTTTACGGAGCGAATTGTTGAAGATCGTTAAAGTTCTGGCCTATCACTGGTCCCAGCGCCATCGCGCCAAGAGCGACAATGCAACAGCAGAAAATGAAGATGACCAAACCCGGAATTAACAACGCGCCAGCTGCTTGTCCCCAGCCAAAACGATTTATGCCTTTTACCGCCATCATCTGAAGCACAAACACATAAATAGAAAGCCCAAACGTGATGATCCCAAAACATCCACCAATATAGGGAATGGCGCTAAACAAGGAAAACACGGCAGAAATAATCGAAAACGGAACAGAAATTGCAGCGAATGCATACGCCAGCTTATCAAAAGTTCCCGTTCCGCCAAACATCTTTGCAATCCATTGCACGATGGCTGCAAAAAGGGCAAAGAACAACACAGAGAGCAACCCCACCAATGGAGAACAGCATATTGCAATCAATACCGAACCGATCGAGCCGGTTCCACCTTGGGGAATATTTTGCAGATATTGTTCCAAACCAGGAATCTGCGGCAATTGCGAAATTGCGCTGGTACCTGTTGCTGTATAAATTCCCTGCAAAATCGCCTGAAAGATTCCTGAAATTGTTCCAGCAATGAAGATCCAAATAAACGCAGTCTTTGATGTAGCTTCAGGGCCATCGGTCAAATCAATAAAGGTCTGTTCGTTAGGCTTGGTAACTGCCTTCATCCAAACTTGAAACCAACCTGCAACACCGGGCTTCGCATCCATTACAGGTTCATTCGAGGGCATTTGTTCCATGTCATATTCTCCTTTTGATAAAATGGTTTATTCAATTGTACATCGTCAAAATAAAAAATACAGCCTTGTTATTTATTCGCAACCTTGTCTGTGATCTCCAACGCCTTATCCAAAATATCCATGCCTTCCTTCAACTGCTCTTCCGTGATGATCAATGGCGGGATAATCAGAATCGTATGCCAATGCGTGTACAGGAACAAGCCGTGATCTGTGCAATATTTTCGGAGCGCAACCATCTCAGGCGATGAGCCATTCCACGGTGCGATTGGCTCCTTCGTCTTTCTATCTTTGACCAATTCGATGATGCCGAACAAGCCGATATTGCGGACTTCTCCAACGGATGGATGCGCCTCGCCGAGGTCGGTCAACATGCGCCTCAAGACTCCGCCCATGCCTGCCGCGTGCTCGACGATTTTATCTTCCCTCATGGCATTGATATTCGCCACAGCCGCCGCCAATGAAATGGGATGCGAGGTGTACGTCAGCCCGCTTTCAAAAGCATGTTCATCGAAAGCCGCAGCGATCTCAGGCTTCATCGCCACCGCACCCAACGGCGCATACGCAGATGTGAGTCCCTTTGCCATCGTCATAATATCTGGAACCACATCCCAATGCTCAATGGCAAACATTTTGCCTGTGCGTCCAAATCCACTCATTACTTCGTCACAGATCATCACGATGCCATATTTATCGCACAGCGCGCGGACTCCCTGCATATATCCCTGCGGCGGGATGATGATGCCATTCGTGCCAGTAACCGATTCCATCATCACCGCCGCAATGGATTCGGGACCTTCGTACAGAATGATCTCTTCCAAATGATTGAGATAATCGCGGGTGAAGTCTTCCTCTGAAATATTCGGATTCGTGCGATGGAACGTAGAGCGATAACGATACGGGTCGAGGAAATGGACAACACCCGTCATCAAGTTCGGTTCCCAGCCCACGCGGCGCGGATCACCCGTCACAGCCATTGCACCAGCCGATGCGCCGTGATACGAGCGATAGCGCGAGAGTATCTTGTGGCGTTTTGTGTATCCACGCGCCAGCTTGATGGCGTTCTCATTCGCATCTGCCCCACCGAGAGTGAAGAGGACTTTGCTCAACGCGCCTTTGGGAGTGATCTCTGCTACGGTCTTGCTTGCAATCGCGCGGATTTTGGTGGTCATGCCTGGTGCGGCGTACGGTAATTCCGCGGCTTGCTCCTGCATGGCTTTGATGACGCGTTCATCCCCGTGACCAATATTCACGCACATTGTCATTGAGTTAAAGTCGAGATATTTTTTATCGTCCACATCCCAAAAGTACACGCCCTTGGCACGTTTGATGGCAATGGGATTTACTTTGGCTTGCGCAGACCATGTCCAAAAGACATGTTCTTTGGAAAGCGGGAGAATTTCATCATCGGGAAGATCAAACATGGAAGCCTCATTGAATTTACGATTTACGATTTGTGATTGGCAAATTATACTCCGCGAACTATGAACTTATTTCCATACAAACGTATCGTTATCGTTGGCACGACATCATCGGGAAAATCCACGCTGGCAGAGCAGCTTGCAAATAAGCTCGATCTGGATTTCATTGAATTGGATGCATTATTTTGGGAGCCGAATTGGAAGGAGGCAGCTATTGAAGTGTTTCGCAAGCGCGTCGAAACAGTCACCAGCTCACAGCGCGGAAAGAGCGAGGATTCGTCAGGTTGGGTGGTGGCGGGGAATTATCGCAAAGTGAGGGACATCATCTGGCCCAAGGCACAAGTCGTCATCTGGCTGGATTATCCATTTCACATCGTCTTCTGGCGGCTGCTCACTCGCACTATCCGACGCGCCGTGACGCAGGAGCTTTTATGGGGAACCAACCGCGAGCCGTTTTGGGGACATCTCAAAATTTGGTCGCAGGATTCTTTATTCAATTGGTTATTCAAAACCTATTGGCGGCGCAAGCATGAAACGCCTATTTTATTATCTCTCCCCGAACATGCGCATTTGAAATTGATTCATTTCAAACACCCGCGCGAAACGGAGAAATGGTTAAGCAGATTATTTTCTAAACCACGTGATGACCTGAGTCAGTCCCAATAAAGTTACACCCAAAAGAAACATGCCCCACTCCGAAGTCCATTGGATCCACCAAAGAACCATGAGAGAGGCGAGCAACAAGCCGCTAAAAGCCAGCAAACTAACGCGGGCTACGCGGCGGCGTTCAATTCCTTTTGAGTCTTCACGAGGCAATAAAAATTTCAACTTGGTTCGCAGTTCCGTCATATCCCATGCGACCAGGGCAAAGATCGCGCTGGCAAACATCCAGCCGATAGGAAAACTTAACCATAGTCCAGTGATTGCAAATAATATCGAAAGAAACAAAGCAAGCGCTGAAAACCATCTCCATCTCAGCCATTGAGAGAACAGCCACAGTGCGCCAAAAGCGATGATCCAACGCACAACCGAATCAAGACCCACACTTGCATATCCCCATGCAAGCGAACCCGTGCTGATAATTATGCTGAACATCAATGCAATAAGAGACAAAACAAGCTCCTGAGTACCCACGCAATTTTATTTAATAACATGGAAAGATTCTACCATTTCGGTGGTTTGCTCTTTGGGGTGGGTACAATCTTATTACCCTGTTGGCTTTAGCTTTTTTCCCGCGTGATATACTACCAAACTCATCCAAATTATGCTTTCACGAATCGATACCATCCTCAACATCCGCCCTGATGAACGCCGCAACGTGTATCTCATGCTGGCGCAATACTTTTTTATGGGCGCAGCTATGCTCTTCGCGCAAACCATTTCCATGCCATTGTTCTTGGAATACTGGGATGCTTCCGCGATTCCATTTACTTATATCGGCATTGCCATCGTGGTCTCATCCATCACGGCGGTCTTTCTAAAAATATCCGAGCGCGTTTCACTTGCAAAATGGTTGTGGCTGACTGTCTTTTTCATTTCGATCATCACACTTCTTTTACGCGCAGGTCTTGCAGTTGCGCCGTCAAAATGGCTGGCGCTCTTCCTCCCCATCTGGACTCAAACTCTCATCAATCTCGCCGTCCTCGCCTTCTGGACTCTTGCCTCAGATATTTTTGATGTGCGGCAGGGCAAACGATTATTCGGTTTGCTCAATGCAGGTTCATGGCTTTCTTATGTTGTCGCTGGCCCCTTTGCGGGTTCGCTTGCAAAACTACTTGGCACGGAAAATCTTTATATCGTTATCGCAGTTTGTCTTTTTATCGCGCTCATCATCCAAGGCATTATTTTGCGCGGTGTGAAAAAACCGAAAGCACAATTCACAGACTCCGCTCCGCAAGTGCAGCCGCCCACGAGCGCATTGTTCCGCAACCGCTACATTCTGATGGTCTTCGGCATCGCCGCGATCTGGCGCGTGGCGTACTTCGTGATGGACGCCATCTTCTACAACATGACCTCCATTCAATATCCCAACACCGCCGAAAGCGCAGGTTTCATCGGCGGATTTTTCAGCCTCGTTGGTTTGCTGGGTTTTATTACGGATACTTTTCTAACGGGCCGCATCATCAGCAAATATGGATTATGGGCTGGATTATTGACCACGCCTATCGCCTTGATCCTCTCTATGAGCGGATTCGCCTCCATCGGCATCTTCGCCTCTTCCTGGACTTTGGGCCTGTTCTGGTTTGCGATAGCAGGGAAATTTAACAACGAGGGACTCGGTTTCACCCTCGACCAATCCGCTTCGTCCATTTTGTACCAGCCCATCTCAGACGCACTGCGCCCGAAAGCCCGCGCCATCGGCGAGGGAATCATCCAGCCTGCGGCAATTGGAATTGCGGGCTTGTTGCTCGCTTTACTTTCCAATGTTTTGAAATTCAATTCCACTCAACTATCTTTCGTTTATATCCTTCTCGCAATTGGCTGGCTTGTGTTGAGCATTGTGCTGGCTGGCGCATACCCCAAACAACTTGTGGAAGCGATCCACAAGCGGCGTTTCAAACGGGAAGAACTCATCAACGTGGAAGAGATCAACACGCAGGTTTTGATCAAAAGCCTGAAAAGCGAACATGAAGGGACGGTCATTTATTCGCTAGACTTGTTGGAAGAACTCAATCATCCCAAACTGAAAAGCGAGTTAATTCCACTGCTCGGACATGCTTCGTCGAAAGTCCGCGTTTCGGTGTTGGAGCGGATCGAAAGACTCAAACCAGCTCAGGCACGCGAAGAACTTCCTGAACACATTCAAAAGGAAGAACTGCCGCCAAACCGAACTGCGGCAGTGCAGGCTTTTTCTGCGTTGACTGCAGAAGATGTCAATTTGATTTTGCCATATTTGAATTCCAACAACTCAGCAGACACATTCGGCGCGTTGGTGGGATTGTTGAAGTATGGCGGTGAAAACGGCATTTCCATGTCACGTGAAAAGCTGGAAAAGCTGGCGAGTCATTCGTCCGTGCAAAATCGAGTGCTGGCGGCGCAGGCGATTAAAAAATTTGGTTCATCTGGTTATGATGACATCGTTGAGAAATTACTGGGTGATGAAGAGACATCCGTCCGACGCGAGGCGTTGCTGGCGGTTGGAAAAATCAAAAACGGAAATCTGTGGCCGAAGGTGATGGATGCGCTCACCCATCCACACACGCGTGATGCGGCGGCGAAGGCATTGGAAGCGGGCGGTGAATCTGCGCTGGCGTTCATCGAAAACGGATTGTCGAACAAGGACTTTCCAAAAGCGGCGAGAATCAAATTAGCGAAAGTCTGTGGGAACATCCACAGCGAGGCTGTGACAAAACTGCTGGCTGCGTATATTTCCGTCCCTGAGAATGATTTGCGGGAGGCGGTGCTCTCGGCGTTGAGCGAATGTGGCTTCAGCGGAGGGAATGTCAATGGGGAGATTCAGGCTCAGGTTACCCACAGGGGGCTGTGCCAGAATGAAGCGGCGGATGTTCGAGTGTTGTTTTCTGCGCTGCGGGAGATAGAATCAAAAGATGAGATGAGTCTTGCGGCGCAAGCCATCCGCATTGAATTAAAACATGCGCGTGAACGGTTGTTTTATTTGCTGTCTTTCACCCATGACCGCAAAGCGATTTTGAATGCGCGGCGAATTATTAATCAGCGCAACGAAGCGAAGCTGCCGTACGCCATTGAAACATTGGACACAATTTTGCCGCGCGATATTAAATTAATTATGGTGCCGCTTGCGGAAGAACTGCACGGAAAAGAAGCTTGCAAGAAAATTGGCATCAACGAAAAAATTTCACTGAGTGAACTTGCGGAGCGCGCGCAGGGCTGGCTGAAAATTTGCGCGAAGTCGATGGAGGCTGAGATGCATTCAACTGTTGAGAAAGTTTTGATTCTGAGGTCGGTGAATTTGTTCAAGGCGACGCCCGATGATGCGCTGGCGGAATTGGGCGAGATCATCAGCGAAGTGGATGTGCCTGCGGGGACGAATATTGTGGAGAAGGGCGAGCAGGGCAGCAGCATGTTCATCATCGTGCATGGCAAGGTGGCGGTGATGGATGGTGAGCGCGTGTTGAATACGCTGGGCGAGCGTGCTGTCTTTGGCGAGCTGGCGCTGTTGGATACCGAGCCGCGCAGTGCAACCATCCGCGCGACGGAAGATACGCTGTTGTTCCGACTCGATCAGGAACCGTTTTACGAGTTGATGTCTGACCGCGTGGAAGTGGCAATGGGTACGATCCAAATGTTGACGGGAAATTTGCGCGCGCGGGTGCGTGAGGTGATGGAGTTGCACGAGGGGAAAGAAAGTGGAAAGTAGTGAGTGAGTAGTGGTCAGTGGATAGTGAGAAGTGATATGCAAAGTTATGATGATTGCAACGGTGTTTTACATGAAAAAGCAATTGAGGGATTGAAGTTATTTAACAAAGGGGAATTCTTCGAGGCGCATGAAGAGTTGGAAACGGCGTGGCGGGATGAAGCGGGGGATATTCGGAATTTGTATAAAGGCATTCTGCAAGTTGCGGTGGCCTACCTGCACATCACGCGCGGGAATTATGAAGGCGCGGTGAAGGTATATGGACGAAGTTTGAAATGGCTAAAAGATTGGCCTGATGTTTGCAGGGGAATCTTTGTAAAGAAATTTCGTGACGATGCAGAATTGGCGATGAAGGAATTAGAAAAATTGGGGAGAGAAAATATTGGTAAATTCAATAAATCCTTTTTCAAGCAGATCGTGTGGAATGAAAAGAGAATTTGGATTTGCGACCGCTGCGGCAGTGAAATGCATGAGAAGAATTGCAAAGTGAGCTGCCCGAATTGTGGAAATCGGTTTGATTGTTCGGATCTGAATATTTATTTTGATTGATTGTCTTCATGAAAATGTAGGGGCGACCCGCCCTGCGGGAACAAGGCGCCTTGATAATCATCGAAGGGTCGCCCCTACTAGTGCAATTGTTAGGTTATTCGTGGCTGCGCAAGCGATAGACTAACGCGCTGATTCCCCAAATTCCTAAAAGAGCAAGTAATGCCGCTGCGCCGAACGTCAATGTGACATGGATGCGGGTTGCGGCGAAATATCCCGCCAGACTTAAATCGATCACAAGGGTAAGGCGTGAAAAATGCGCGCGCTCTGCTCTGCGTGCATCCTGTGGACTATTCGTATTTTGCAGGCGTTGGGAAAATTTCGTCAAATCCCATGCGAGCAGGGAGAAGATGACTCCAGCCAAAGCAAGCCAGGATGACACATCCGCCCAAAGGCTGGCAAGGGAAATGATGATGAAGATGGAAAACGCCAAGCCTGAGAAGCGATGCAATCCGCGCATGAAGAGCACGATCCACGCGATGCCGAGGAGGGCGACTGTGACCGAAACGGGGATGAAATCATTGGCAGCGAGGCTGTAGGTCAATGCGGCGGCGCTTGCCAAAATAGAAACATAAACGAAGTTGCGGGTCATTGCTTTCCCACTCCGCGCTGGATGGCATGCAAAAATGCAGTTGGGCGGCTGAGTGCGGAGCGGACGGCTTGCTCGAACGGACGAGCTACATCCCAATTAATCACCTGCACGCCCGTGTGACGTAACTCCCGCAGCAGAACTTCACGCTGGAGTCTGGCAATGCGCGTGGCAAGTTTCACCGAAGGGCTGTCGCCAAGCCCGCGAGATTCGAATGACACAGGGTCAGGGCTGATGACGAGGAGTTGATAGCCGCGCGCACGGAGTTGCATCAGCAAGGAGACATCTCCCCCGCTGAGTGGGCTGATGAGAATAATTTGTGAGTTGGGTGGAAATAATCTGCGCGGGATAATCAGTGAATTGAAATTTTGAGTCTCGCCTGTTTCTGCCAGCGCAAGGTCTTGCATGATGCGCTCGCGTTGATATTTTCCATAGCCGGGGGATGTCCACTTATTGCGTTTGCCGTAGATGAACAGCCCGACACGATTTCCTTCTGCTAATAAAGAGGAAGCCACTGCCACCGAAGCGAGGACTGAGTCTTCAAAGATAGATCGTCTGCCGCCAAATTCGTTGACCTTGCGCCTGCCATCCAGCACGATACCAACATCCGCGACGCGTTCCTGTTCGTATTCGTTGGAATAGATCACGTTATCTTGTCTTGCCGATACACGCCAGTTAATGTGATGCGGCGAATCACCAGCCTGATATTCACGCAAGCCGAAGAACTCGATCCCTGTCCCACCTTGATGCGCGGGGATCACTCCAGAGTACACGCGAGTCTGGCGGGGTTGGATGGGAATGTGTCGGACGCGGGAAATGGATGGGAGGATGAGCAACTGTCCGCGTGTGGGAAGAAGCGCGCGCTTTGTCATCAATCCCAAACGGTCTTCGGCAATCGCCTGAATATTTTCAAAATAATGACTGCCACGTTTTCCCTGAATCGTATATGACCATGAAATACTTCCGTGGGCGGGGAGATTTACCAAACGACTCGACGCACCTTCGACGACTGAGAGAAAAGCAGGCAATGGATCGTGAAGCAAGACCTGCTCCAACGCCTCACCGTGATTCGTGACTTTCAATTCGATCACAACGGAATCGCCAGGCGCGACTCTCTCCGCGCTGATGGTTCGCTCGGCGGAAAGATGCAGCTCCTCTGGTCCGCGCCACAGACCTGCAAGCAAATACAAAACCAGAGGCAGGGCAAGCGCCACCATCGCGCCGTTGAGTGTACCAACGCCCGCGAGGATGATGAGATAAATCAACGCTGCCAGTAAAGTAATTCGACTCATGAGTTCCTTGAAAGAATAAAAACTTTAATCCGC
>Ga0209277_10001456_pt1 | contig 11606 bp, 8 predicted proteins | sample JI81AbrownDNA_FD_187503 | JGI IMG/M metagenome (GOLD analysis project Ga0209277, IMG submission 187503) | Wastewater effluent complex algal communities from Wisconsin, to seasonally profile nutrient transformation and Carbon sequestration -... | ecosystem: Engineered > WWTP > Effluent > Algae... | reverse complement strand
TAAAAATAGAGTGAAAGCTTCCGAAAAATTTCTTGCATCCCTTTTGAAGCGAAACGTCTTACTCTATGGAATCAATACTGGATATGGTCCTCTGGCTACTACCCATATACCTTTCTCAGATGCAAAGGAATTACAAAGAAATCTAATCTATCATCTGGCGACAGGAGTAGGCGAACCCTTTTCTGAAATTCATGTAAAGGCTTTGATGCTTTCTCGAATTATTTGTTTATCAAAGGGGTATTCTGCTATTAGTCTCAGTTCGTTAAATAATCTAATTGATTTTTATAATTTTGAAATACTTCCTGTAATTCCAAAACTCGGAACAGTTGGAGCCAGTGGAGACTTAACGCCATTAGCCCACATGACTCTGGCACTGATGGGGGAGTCCGAAGTAATTTATCAAGGCAAGAAAAAGTCCGCAAAGAAGGTAATTCAACTTTGCAAATTAAAACCAATAGACTTGGGTCCGAAAGATGGCTTGGCATTGGTCAATGGGACATCTGTAATGACAGGAATTTCTGCGGTAAATGGTATTTTGTCGCAGAGGGCAATTGGTTTTGCTCTTTCTCTTTCAGTGCTTTATGCGGAGATAATGGAAGCCAAAGAAGAAGCATTTCATTCTTTGATAGGGGAAGTGAAACCTCACACAGGTATGAAAGAAATTTTACAGAGTTTCCATGAAAAGGCAAAAGATAGTTCTCGGTTTATAAAAAGAAAGGAAATCAATCTTGCAACAAGCATTTCTTACGAGAACGAACTTTTACAAGATGCATATTCTATTCGCTGCATTCCACAAATATTAGGTGCAATCTCGGATGTAATTTCTGCGCACAATGAAACGGTAACGGTCGAGTTAAACTCGGTAACGGATAATCCCATTTTTGTGTTACCGGAAGAAATTGTCCTTCACGGAGGAAATTTCCAAGGTCATTCAATTGCGCTTGCTGCGGATAATCTGTATAATGCTCTTACGAATATTGCAATTCATAGCGAAAGAAAAATTGCTCGTATTACCGATGCAAAACTAAACAACGGGCTTCCTCCTTTTTTACAGGGAGATAGAAGTGGGCTACAAAGCGGATTTATGGGAGCACAAGTTACAGCGACTGCCATTCTTGCCTGGATTAGAAGCAATGCCACCCCTTCTTCAATTCAATCTATTTCGACTAACGCAAATAATCAAGATGTAGTCAGTATGGGAACGATCGCTGCCCTTAAAACATCTGAATGCATTGATAGAGTATTTGATATTCTTGCGATAGAAGCACTCGTAATGGCACAGGCATTCGAATTAAAGGATGGCTTTTCACCTAACGGCGGTTTTAGCAAGAACTCCATCGAAATTGTTAAGCGGATAAGAGTGATTTCTCCTTTCCTTGGTAAAGATAGAAGTTTATCGAAAGAGATTCAGTCGTTGGGCGAGGCAATGAAGTTGAATAAATTGTAGAAAGATATGACATGCTTGGACGAGGTTCAGTATAAACGCAGAAACGCATACACAAAGAAAAAGTTATCATAGAAAAATAAAAAAAGCCCGACTTTTACATCGGGCTTTTTTGTAATGAGACAGGTATGAGGCCTGTCTCTACGTCTAATAAAGATTTATCTCTCAGAAGCCAATTCCCATTTCTCAGGAGAACGCCAGAGACCGGAGAGTAATAGCTCACGAATCCAGATAAATTCTTTTGGAATCTTATCATAGAGTTTTGTGAAGAGTTCTTCGTGTAACAGCAATTCACTTTTCCAACCTTCTCGGTCAATTGAAATCACTTCATTGAATTGTTCTTTAGAGAAATCCATTCCTCTCCAATCAATATCTTCATGGCGTGGAACCCAACCAAGTGGAGATTCGATAGCAGAGATTTTACCTTGAGAACGTTCAACAACCCATTTGAGGATACGCATGTTTTGCCCAAAACCAGGCCATGCAAATTTACCTTTATCGTTCTTACGGAAGAAGTTTACTCCGAAGATACGAGGTGGGTTTGGAAGTTTACGACCAAAGTTTAACCAATGTGTAAAGTAGTCAGCCGCATGGTAACCAATAAATGGTAACATAGCAAATGGATCGCGTCTAACGTTTCCTACAGCACCTACTGCAGCAGCAGTTGTTTCGGAACCCATTGTTGCAGCAGAGTAAACACCGAAGTTCCAATTGAAAGCTTGGTATACGACAGGAACAAGGCTACTTCTTCTACCACCAAATATGATTGCACTGATAGGAACACCTTTTGGATTTTCGTATTCAGGATCTACAGAAGGGCATTGGCTAAGTGGAGCGGTAAAACGTGCGTTTGGATGAGCGGAAGGTTTTCCACTTGCAGGGTCATAAGGCTTACCAGTCCAGTCAATTAATCCTGCTGGTGCTTCTGGAGTCATTCCTTCCCACCATACATCTCCGTCTGGAGTGAGAGCTACGTTTGTAAAAATTGTATTTTTAGCTAATGCAGCCATTGCGTTTGGATTGGTTTCTACGTTAGTTCCAGGAGCAACACCGAATAAGCCTGCTTCTGGATTGATAGCATAGAGATGCCCGTCTTCTTTTGGTTTGATCCAAGCAATATCATCTCCGACAGTTGTTACTTTCCAGCCTTCCATTTCTTTTGGTGGAATGAGCATTGCAAAGTTTGTTTTACCACATGCACTTGGGAAAGCTGCGGTTACATATGTTTTAACCCCTTGTGGGTTTTCAACACCGAGAATAAGCATATGCTCTGCTAACCAACCTTCGTCGCGTGCCATTGTAGAAGCAATACGGAGCGCAAAACACTTCTTACCCAGTAAAGCATTTCCACCATAACCAGAACCATAAGACCAAATCATTTTTTCTTCTGGAAAATGTGTAATGTATTTTTCTTTGTTACAAGGCCAAGTAGAGTCTTTTTGTCCTGGTTCGAGTGGTGCCCCAACAGAGTGAAGAGCTTTTACGAATGGCTTGTCACCTAGAATGTCTAGGACTTTTTTTCCCATACGGGTCATGATTTTCATGTTTACTGCAACATAAGCAGAGTCGGATAATTCCACGCCGATATGTGCAATATCTGAACCTAGTGGACCCATGCTGAATGGAATTACATACATAGTTCTTCCTTTCATAGATCCATCATAGAGCTTGGTCATTGTTTTTTTGATTTCATCGGGATGAACCCAATTGTTTGTTGGACCTGCATCTTCTTTTCTTCGTGAGCAAATATAAGTTCTGTCTTCTACGCGTGCAACGTCAGTAGGATCTGAGAATGCAATGTAGGAATTTGGTTTTTTTGCAGGATTTAGTTTTTTAAATACCCCAGCATCAACGAGGTTTTGGCAAAGTTTATCGTATTCTTCTTCTGTTCCGTCACACCAATAAATTTTATCAGGCTTACAAAGCTCTGCTGTTTCCTTAACCCAGTCAACTAACATTTTATTCTTTACATAAGATGGTATTTCCATGTATAAATTCTCCTCGTGTTTACTTTTATTTACAATTTGATATGTCCGCCCAATTTTCAAAGAACTTTTTTTTTACATTTTCACTGAGATTTGTCATAAGAATTAAGTCAGGTCATTGAATGTCACAAGATGTGAATTTGTCTGTTTCGAATTCTTTTGGTAAGCAGTCAATGTAAGGATAAGTTGTTTTAAGCATAATCCTGTAAATCTTGGAATCCTGCCTAAAAAAACCGATTCTTGATTGACTATTGTATAGATATTTTAATAATTCCTAAGCATGAACCTTTCTCGTTTGATCCTTTTATTCATCGGCTTATTTTTTTTTTCGAACACAGGTTGTAAACAGGCGACCAATTCAATTCTTCAAATTCCAATTGCATGGGAATATGCCGAGTCCGAGCAATATGAACCTTTAAGCTTTCTAGCGGATAAGGAGTTTAAGCCGCTAGCAGAATCGCAAGTGAACGCGCTCGCGACGTTAGTTGCTAATGAAAAAGGTTATTTATGGGTAAAAGGCTCGTTTGATTTTAAAGCCATGAATGAGCCGGCAGCAATTTCACTGGGAAAAATTATCAGTGCGGAAGAAACCTACCTCAATCGATTCTTTCTTGGAAAAACAATTCGAAAAACTAAAGAGCAATGGAATTTTTGGAATCTCTATCGACATTATCCTGTTCCCAAAGAACATCTTCTTGATGGGAAAAATGAAATACTCCTCAAAGTCTACGTAGACTCAGAAGGCGCAATCCCCGCTTATATTGAAATTGGAAATAGAGAGGAAATAGACGCCGTCCTATTTTCAAAAATGTTTTATGAGAGCTATTTGAATGGAATAGTCACTGTTTTATTTATAGTAATTGCTCTTTACCATTTATTAATTTATTGGAAACGCAAACAAGATCGGGAAAATCTATATTATGCGATCTTTTGTTTTTCTTACTCTTTGTATGGTTTAAATTTTGTAAGTTGGATATTGGGATCATTTTTAGATGTCAACTATTTCTATTTTCAAAAATTCATTTTTACTTCGATGTTCGTTTCTGCATATGCACTTTATAGATTCATATCTATTTTCTTAAAACGTAACGACCGAAAATGGTTTTTCATTCTTTATTTGATTTTATTAATTGTGCCTCTTTTGATAATTATTGGTGCACCTAGTTATAATTTTATGTATAAAACTCGCGGCATAATTATGTTATTCATAATGCCATTTCTGGTATACATTCTGTTTGTTCCCGTATATAACTATATAAAATACAAAAACGTGGAAGCAAAGACTATGCTTGCTAGTTTGGTAATTATTTTTGCCGTTGCATTTCATGATATATTCAATGTTGTATTTAAATGGAATTCTAGTTTTTGGGTTGGTCCTGGGATTCCTCTTTTTATGGGAAGTATCATGTTTTTACTCGGAAATAAATTTGTCGATGTATACAATCAAACAGATGAACTAAATGAAACTCTCGAACAAAAAGTTGTAGAAAGAACAAAAGAAGTAATGGAAAAGATGGATGTAATTAAAGCATTAAACATCCAGCAAGATGGAGATTATTACTTAACTTCTCTCATTGAAAGACCGCTTGGGACTAACTTCAATAAATCGAAGAATGTAAAGACAGAATTCTATGTGGAGCAGAAGAAAAGATTTCAGTTTAAAAATCGTAATTCAGAATTAGGCGGTGATATTTGCATTAGTGGTAACTTACGATTTGGCGATGGCAAAGATAGATTTGTATTCTTCTTTAATGGAGATGCAATGGGTAAATCTATGCAGGGCGCAGGGGGAGCTATTGTCGCAGGCACGGTGGTTAATAGTATTTTGGCGCGATCAGCTAGAAATAACAAGATTCAGAAAATTTCCCCCAAAGATTGGATAACGGAAACTTACCTCGAACTAGACAGCGTATTTAAAACATTTGATGGTTCTATGCTCATGTCCTGTGCCTGTGGGGTCATTAATGAAAAGACAGGTCAAATGTGGTATTTTAATGCTGAACATCCATGGGGAGTTGTCTATAGAGATGGAAAAGCTGACTTCATTGAGTCAGGATTAAATCTTAGAAAACTTGGCACAATCATAGAAGGAAACATTTTTCAAGTTCAGGAATTTCAATTTTACAATGGAGATATTTTCTTTGCAGGCTCTGACGGAAGAGATGATTTGGATATTTCTCTAAATGGTGGGAGAGATATGAATGAAGACGAAACAAAATTTCTTCGTGCAGTAGAAAGCTCCGCTGGAGATATTACTAAGCTAGTAGAAATTATACATAGTCTTGGAAAGGTTACAGATGATTTGTCGCTCATTCGAATTGAATTTCATGAAAAGGAAGAAGTGCAATCTACTACATCCGAACTGATTGGAGAAGCAAAAAATCTTATCAATTCAGGTGCAATATCAGAAGGTATCAGAAAGTTACAGGAACATTTGAATCAAAAGCCGGAAGATTTATCTGCGTTAGAAATACTTTCCAATTTATACTATGAACAGAAAGATTATAAGGAAGCCAGTTTCTACATGGAAAAGATATTGGCTCTTTCGCCTAACGATATGGATACAATTTTTAATCTTTCTCTATGCTATAAACATATGCGAGAATATGATTTATCGACTAGCTTTGCCGAAAAATTATTGGAAATGAATCCAAAGAAAATTTCCAATATTATCAATCTAGCAGACAATTATAGAATAAAAGGCGATTATGCAAAATCGAGAGATTCTCTGAATCTTGCTATCGATTCCATTTCCTTCTTTGAAAACGCAGTCAAATTAGATAGGATCTTAAAAGCAAAAGGCTATTAACTGCTTGACTGAAATGTTTTATAGTGCTTAAATGAGGAGAGTAGTTAGATTTTAAAAGGTGGTTTAAAATGAGAGCAAGTAAAACGAATATTAGATTTAATTTCTTATTAAAAGCTTTAAAGAGCATTATCATTGTTATCTGCTTTGGGTTTAGCATGGACATTTTCTCTGCCGATATGCTTGTCGTTGCTATGACTAAAGTAGGTGATGCAGTTTATCAAAGAGCCGGCGGGAAGGAAACTCCTATTACTAAAGGACTGGTCTTTGATAAAAAGGATAAAATCATCACAAGGAATGGATTTGTTGATTTACAAGTAGGGCTAAACTCTATTATCCGTGTTGCAAAGAATTCTACACTAACACTATCTGAATTAATTGAAGAAGTTGGATCACAAAAAGTAGAATTGAATTTGAATAAGGGATCCATATTAGCTAAGACAATTAAAAAAATGGATAAGAAATCAGAATTAAAAATAATTACACCAACCATTACAGCAGGCGTGAGAGGAACTCAATTCTTAATTCAAGAAGGAGAAGATAATTCGTCTACAGACGAAAAGTTAGAGCCTGGAGTTTATGTAAAAGAAGGTGCTGTTGACTTAAAAACAGATTATTCTCCTGACACGATCGCCATTGAGGCGGGGCAAGAGCTTGTTACTTCCCAAAAAAATTTACAAGCCCAATTACTAAGTGATTACGCTCGCGAAAAAATGAAAATCCTAGACACCTTAAATGCAATGAAAGAATCAAACTACAAACAGTTACAAGAGCAAAGAGAAAAAAATAAAGATTTGATGAAGAAGTAAACGTAAGGCAATAAAAACATGAATAGAAGTAAACGACTCTTTGCGTTTTCGCTACTTCTGACTCTATTATTGCCTACTTATTTTTATTTGCGAACCCTTCCTATTTCAATTCTTTCAGCAAAGAGTTCACTTGCTGGAGGAGAATTCAGAATAGCCCACCGTTGTGGCAAACGAATATTACCTGAAAATACCTTGTTTGCTTGTAGAGAAGTATTTCAAAAGAATTTAGCTGATCTATTAGAAATGGATGTTCATCTTACCAAAGATTCTCGTCTAGTAGTGATTCATGATTCGTCTGTTGATAGAACAACAAACGGAAAAGGAAAAGTTGCAGAGTTAAATTATGAAGAGATTAAGAATCTAGATGCAGGGTATACTTTTACAGAAGATGGATTAACGTTTCCCTATCGAGGGAAAGGAATTTCGATTTTAGAATTGGAAGAATTTTTTAAAGAACTACCAAATGCAAAGTATTACATAGAAATAAAAGTAAAAGACCCATTAGCCGCAGAACTCTTTATTGGATTAATCAACAAATACCAAATGCAAGAAAGAGTATATATAGGTTCCGTTCGTGATGAAGTAAATGAAAATCTAAGAAAACTATCCAATCACAAAATTCCTGTATTCTCAGGACTGATTCATTCCAGCAAATGGTATTTAGCTTATCTACTCGGTATACGTGGAATTGTAAATCCGCCAGAAGTATTGGCTATTCCTGATATGCCACGTATGCTTCCGGTGACAGCAGATTTTATGAAGGCAGTTAGACAGCAGAATATGAAACTCCATATCTTTACTATCAATGATAAAGAGCGAATACGAAGATTTAAAGCTATTGGACTAGATGGGGTAATGACGGATAACCCATATTTGTTTTCAGAAGATTAAAATTGCAAAATTCCCCAAGTGCTTGGATTTGTAGAGGCAGTTCCAGTTGTCCAAGGAAAGTAATGTTGAGTTCCGCTTCCTCCGACTAAGTCATCATCGTTTACCCAGAAAGTAAAACCAATTACTTGACCTGCGGTTATTCCTGCTATGCCTAGATCAGAAAAAGGAATCTGTATTTCCATATTCCAACCGGCATCTGTATCTCCGTCTGTATTTAATGTGCATCCTGTTGTATAATTAGAGCGGGTAATCGTTGGCGTCCATGCTCCCCAGGCTGCTCCCGTTCCTTTCCAATAACCTTCATAGGAGGCACCGCTTCGGGGTGTTATGATGGCATGAAAATCATTTGTATCCGGTGTAGTCGTTCTATTAAATCCAAAATCAAAGAACACTTCAATACTATCATCTGTCCAGGGTGCGCCTGCATTATCCACTCTCAAGAATTTATCATCCGAATGAATGAATATATAAAAATTATTGGTATCATAGGCAAATCGTATATAACCGGTTACATTCAAATCCGCTCCACCTGTATAGTCTGTAAAGGTAGGAACAACTGGAAATGAAAAATTAATCTTAGGAGTAGAACTCCAAGCAGTGTCATTTTCTTGTCCATCGATTACTATAGAATTATTGGCAACGACAGTCTGGATAATGGACGTTGTCCCTAACATGCCGGAGGCTATTGTCCCAGTCGAATATTGGTCGGCATCATTATACAAAAATACTTTGTAGTAGTAAAGAGTTGCCGTAGAAACAGTTGTATCATCCATACTCGCATTATCACTATTAGCCGATATTGTAGTGCCATCATTTATATCAGAGGGAATACTACCTATTTTGCGCTTGATTAGCACTCCTTTTAATTTACAATTAGAAGGATTTGTCCAAGTTAGGCTAATTTTATTTGGTGTTGTAGAAGTTGTGAGTAAAATTCCTGTAGGGTTTATGGGAGCAGTAGACGTGCAGCTATCCGTCGTCACAGTAGTAGGTGTTGCGGTGGTGGTTGTAGTAGTAGGTGTTGCAGCAGCAGGGGGATTAGGTGTTGAAACGGTTGTATCTGTTGAACTACCCTGATTAATACTAGGCTTATTTAAATCAATGAAACCCTTTATGGCTGGCTGGTTTGGCTTATTGCAAGCAGTTAGTAATGCGGCAAAGATTAGAATCGTAGGAAGGTATTTCATAGTATTGGTGCCAAGTAGGATAAAGTAATAAGCGCAATCCTCTTCTTATATTTAGACGAATTAAAATATTGATTTTTCTTTTAAATACTTAGGTCAATGTCGCCTTACTATAAATAAATTCTAGACATTTTTATTAAATTTTTACTTTAAAGGATGGCTCGTTTTTAATTTAAGTTAAATTTACAAGAACTAAGAAATTTGTATTTTGTGAATGTTTCTAAAGGAGAACTTTATGTTCAAATTTTTAATTGCGGTAGTTTTAATCGTTGGTTTAGTAAGTTGTGAGAAAAAACCTAGCGGGCGCGTATTCTTTGTTAGCCCACAAAATGGAGAAGAAGTTAGAAGTCCTGTGGCTTTTAAAATGGGATTAGAAGGAATGGAGATTCAACCAGCAGGCGAAGTGCTACCTGGAAAAGGACATCATCACATCATCATCAATGGCGATCCTTTAGCTTCTGGTCAAGCAGTTCCATTCGTAGAAAAGAAAACATATCACTACGGCAAAGGGCAAACAGAAGCTTCTATTGAACTTGAGCCGGGGGAATATGATGTTACTCTCCAATTTGCAAATGGTGCACATGTTTCATACGGACCTGAACTTTCTTCTAAAATTCGTATCAAGGTTATTCCGTGAATTTGATTTCAAAAAAGAAATTTTGGATTTTTGACATGGACGGCACATTAACTGTAGCCGTTCATGATTTTCCTGCGATAAAAAGAGAATTGGGAACACCGCAGGACTTAGATATACTGCATGGGATTAGTCTTATGTCAGAAGAAGAGGCAATGCGAGCCCATGAACGATTACAAGAAATCGAATTTAGATTAGCCTCTATCGGTAGAGCCGCGGCTGGAACTATGGAGCTTTTAGATACACTTGCGGCTAATAACTGTTATCTGGGAATACTGACTCGAAATACTTTAATCAATACGCTGGAAACTTTGCGTGCCGCTAATTTGAAGAATTACTTTCCTGATTCTCATATTGTGAGTCGAGATCATGCAGAGCCAAAGCCGAGTCCAGATGGTATTCATATCTTACTGGACAAATGGAAAGCCTCTCCAAATGATGCAGTTATGGTCGGTGATTATATCTTCGATCTAGAAGCAGGAAATAAAGCTGGCTTGCAAACAATATATGTTGATCCAACAGGAGAATTTGTTTTCCGAGATCATGCGAGCCATTGCGTCAAACAATTGGATGAAGTTTTAAAGATTTAGAGTAAGGAGAATACAAATATGGATTTAAACACAGAAATGTATCCAATCGATTTTTCAGAAGATGAACTAGACGTTCTAAAAAGCACATCAGTTCCTTATAAGTCAGTTCACAAGAAGATAACTTCTACCAAGAAGAATCGTGATGGGTTTTATTATATAAAATTTACAATCAAGGAAATCAGAGAACTCAATGAATATCTTGCATCGATCCTGAACCGTGACCTTGCTGACGAAGGTGTGTTGAGCGAGATCATAGACAGACTTGACGCAACTCTTAAGAATACTGCCGGTTATCCGATTATAGATTAATTTTTCGTTTACCCCAATATCTCAGAGTCGGGTCTTCCAATGAAATAACCTTGCGAATGCTCGACTCCCATTTCTAATACTTTGGCTTGAATGTTTTCTTCGGAGACGAACTCAGCAATTACTTCTGCGTTAAGGCTATGTGACAATTCGATAATAGCCTTTGTAACTAGATAGGCTTTGTGATTCTTAATTATATTCTTAATGAACCAGCCATCAATTTTTAGATAGTCGGGTTGAATCTCTATTAGCCGTGCCAGGTTAGAGTAATGCACTCCGAAGTCATCAATCGCAATCTTACAGCCTAGTTCTTTTAGATTTTGTAAAGTCTTGAGACTCTGGCTGTTTATATCTAAAGAAACATTTTCTAGAATTTCAAACGTTAGGCGAGAGGGAGAAATGTTATAGTATTGCAGTTTTGCTTCTACAAGTTGAGCAAAGTCTTTGTATTCCAAATCAAACTGAGTGATGTTAATTGACAGCAACTTGTCGGAGTTTTTAAATTTTTCAAATGCCTTGTCCATAACAATGATGGATATTAATTTCATTAAACCCATGGCACTTGCAAGATTGAGAAACCGATCAGGTAGGATAATGGAGCCTTCATCGTTCATTCGCACAAGACATTCATACTTGCTAATCTTTCCCGTTTTGTTATCCATTATCCCCTGAAAGTAGGGTATAATATGCTTCTTTTCAATCGCAGTATTTAATTTGCGACCCCAAAAAATATTTTGCTTATGAAATTCGATTTCGTTTGTATGCTCGGAAAAATAGGAATTACTTGAATTGTTGAGTCGATGCAGCAAACCGGACTTAGCCGATGAGTATAGATTTTTATTCCCGTTTGTAATCGAAATAAATAGAGATATTTGAAAAGAAAGTCCTTCTACTATAATATTCTCTGATTTAAGCATTAATCTAAATAGGGAAAATTTATGAATAAAATCTTCGGTA
>Ga0209277_10001455_pt1 | contig 11609 bp, 4 predicted proteins | sample JI81AbrownDNA_FD_187503 | JGI IMG/M metagenome (GOLD analysis project Ga0209277, IMG submission 187503) | Wastewater effluent complex algal communities from Wisconsin, to seasonally profile nutrient transformation and Carbon sequestration -... | ecosystem: Engineered > WWTP > Effluent > Algae... | reverse complement strand
TTCCCATGGCTGAGATGACGACTCAGCATTCGAACGGCAAAAGACAGAATGAGCTTGCAACATTAGTCAACCACCTCTGTAGAGCGCAATTAACATGTAGGGTCCATTTGGGCTTTGAATAAAAAAGAATGGATGAGAATTTTTGTGAGAATCAAAAAACGATTATCCTCGTTTCAACTAGCTTTTTTGTGTATTAGCCAATCAGATTGCATTAAAACAAAATCCTGCAAGAGAAGAAAAAAAAATCGATTTGAAGCTAAATTGACAACCCCTAATATTTAAGTTGATTATCCTCATGCAGGTTTATAAATGGAACCTCTAAGTTTACTAAATGATATCTAAACTAAGCAGACGACCACTATATAATTTTAAGAAAGAAAATAATATCAAGCGCTAAAATTGTATTTTCCTAGAAGCTAAATCGCTTGAAAGCTCATCTTGCATGATGGGCTTCAGCGTTTACAAAGACCAATGTAGAGTATTTTAATCACTCGAGGATTCTGGTTATTATGAAACAACTCAACCTGTAAACAAGATCTGAACTTAAAGATTAAGGAAATCAAAACCTCTGCAAGTCAATAACTTGAAGATGAAACATAAATTGTGCGCACTGAGGCAGCAACCATGCTCTCAAAGAACTTCAAGGAACTAGCTGATTTATGGAATAGCAATCAATGACATCGATTTGTTGTTACATCTTCTAAAAGAATGAAACAGCTGCTGCAACAATCAGCCTTTTGGCATAAAGCAATTAGGTACCATCCTTGATGAATACACGATTTTGTTGCCTTTAGCAGACCAATAAAAAGCTCGGAATAGATGCAAATCTTAGCTAGCTTCATATGAAAATATACCTCACCTCATAATTTCCTAGCCTGCTGCCTGCTGGTTATTTGAAACAACGCACCATTGTATCCGAGGGCTTGAAAGCAGAATCTCCAAGCAAGTATTCATTTTGTGAAAAGTAATTATGCTAAAATTCTTTGATTTTGTCTAAACTCTATTGTCATAAGCCGTAGAAAAGGACTCCATTTCCCTGAGTTTAGATAACAAAAATCATTAAACAAGTCTTCTTCCGTGTCATCAAGGCGAAGCTTAAACCTGACTCATCTGCTACATTATTTATTCAACTACACTCCTCAAACTCTTTAGGAGTTGTTGCATTTAGGATTGTTGCTTCATGTTCGCTGATGAAAATCAAGGGCAAACTATTGAAATATGTTTTTGAAGAAACTCGCAATTTCTTTAAACGTAAACAAAACTTGATAAAACCTTCGCGACTCTTTGATAAATCTTTTCTAAAACTTTGCGGTTCCTAAAACGATTAAAGGGAGGTTTCAAAATTTACAAAATTTCCTCTTCGCTGATTGGACAAGACTATAATAAGCCAACATTCAGACCCTTGTTATTGACTAAGTCCAAAGCCGAAAACACATTGAAAAGCACACTCCCTAGTTGTGTTTAATGTCATTCCCGACTGGATTTTAGCTTATTTTATAAAACTGAACTTGAAAACTTACAATCAGATATCCTATTTTGATAAAGTGAGATGAGCTACTGAAATTGTCTAATTAGCTTTCCATGAACACGAATGTCATCAGGAGAATTCAAGAGTTAGGAACAAAAAAGTCTCAAATATCACGAATATGTCCTACTTGGCTTATTATGATCATGAAATTGAATTTGTACTTGACTGAAGGCACACCAATGAGTTGCATCTCCAGTGGCATTGATGTTTGAAAATGTTTGCATAATGTTGAAAGCTTCTACGAAGGCTTGTATCTTTTGGGACATGTGAACTCAACTGTTTATCTTATGCAGATCCTTCATAAAAACATTGCCCAAAAAGATTGATGCAAACTTGTTGTCCAAGTAGGCTCTTTACATGGCAGGAGGTATTCTGTGAAAAGCCAAAGATCTTTTTTTGATGAAAACTATGAAGATCATTTCCATAGTTCAAGGCTGTAAGAATATACTGGTGGCGAACTCTAGTACTTGATGAATAGTGTTGCTGCAACAGTGAAGCTGATTCATTGGACTGTGTGAGGATTTAGTATGGATGCATAGAAATACTATGACGGTGACAGGCTCAATGACGAAATGGCTCAAGATAATCCATCACCTGGATTTATCTTGCAAGCCAGCATTTGGGAACAAGATTATCGGCGTGAATCGCATTTTTTCAATCAAAGTATAGAGTTTGTCCTTAACTTCTGAAAAATGTCCAATTGATGGACGAAAAGTTGCTGCTCTTTTTTCAACAGACATTAGCAAGGAAAATTGTTCAGTTTCAGCGCTATGTCCCATTATTCCTTACAGCCTTATTGTCAAATCACAAGCAAGTGATTGACACCGGAAGAAATTAGTATCCTTGACTTACTAATGATGTCAAGTTGTCGTTGTTCACTTAAACACTGAGATAAAGAGTCTCGCTGTGTATCGTTTGTAATGAGTGGTCTTGTCCCACGTAGTATAGATTGTATAACAAGTTCAACTCGAATACGATGAAACACTCCTATGATTTTAAAAGATGGTATCTGTTATTTGAAAACAAAATTAACTCATTTAAATTTTGTTCTTAATTTTTAAAGAGAGGAAATAGTTAATGTCCTGAAGGGTTAGTTAGGTCCATGCATTGAAATTGTGAGATATATTACGTCTACACAAATTTCAATTTTAAATCCCTTTTCGATTTGTGAACTTTCTTAGCCATTTTCAAGCTATTTAACAGAAATGCAAGTGAGTATATTCAAATTAAAGTGTAGATCGTCTAAGGTTTGATTAGACCCTGTATCCAAAGATTTTCCAATAAACGAGCACTTTTTTCGACATTTTGTTCGACAGGAGAATCATCAGATTGAATACAACTTATAATATTTCTTATGATCTCTTGGATAATCTTTTGGTTCAAAAGCAAACATCACGGTGAACACGGCCTTTAGTAGTACATGAAAAATATTTCAGAAGACAGATGATTTACCGAAACATTGTGATCTACCAGTAGTTTTCGTGGCTGTATTGTTTTGATTTGTTCGAATGTGCCATGATTCAAATTTGGTTGCGAACCTTGTACATCAACCCTTTAGGATGCGAGTGAATAGCCTATTTTGCTATGTAATCAGGAGAAATCAGAAATTATGTAATTATGTAATGTCCCTTCTTAAAATCAGGATAAAATGGACGAAAAACATTCCAAAAACACCCTATGTTACTTGTGTTGAATTTTCCAAGACTGGAAAATGATAAAAATTATATCACATGAAACTTTGCTCATGCATTACAATATTAAAGCTGGTTAATTGATGCAATTTCCCGTTTAACGCATGAATCTCCGGCTCTGCGGCCTGGTTGAACAAGGCAATGTAAAAGCATGTTACAGTGCCCACAAATTTTGTTTTCATCATTTCATTTTGGGTTTTGGATATGTAAATTCATCATTTCCAAGTAAGCCCCGGAAGGTCGAGAATGCAAAATGGACGAAAATCTGCCAACACTTGACGATACGAAGTAAAATACAACATACTAAAAATGATTCCATCGAAGGTATCATACATGAGAAAGAGTTCTCGAAAAAATGTGCCTCAACAATCAAGCACAAAAAGATTTTAGCGCAAACAGTTACAGTGTAGAAAGAACGTCACTAAAATGACAAAACTCGTGGTGCTCGGAGAAATTCGAACAGTGTGTATGGTGCGGTCTATAAGAACTTGGTCAAATCTAGAAAGTTGTATTGCACAAATTACAGAATTACAGTATCCTCCACGAGATGCATCTCCAGACACGTCAAAATAACTTGCTGTGCCAGTTCTCACAATTAAACTACGTATATTCTACATGTCCGTGTTTTTTACTTTTAATCTCGCCCGTCACTCTGTAGTGAATCGTCATGGGTTGTGATGTTGTGATCAGAACACTTCTTATGTGTATCGCATGATCGGCTTGCAATGAATTCTGATGCCCGAACACTTACGAATTTAGCGTCACTGGTCACATAAAGAAACATAGTATCTCATGTTTGGACAGTTTGAGAAGATTGTGTGATGATGTTAAATATTTTCTTAAGAAAAATTTCACTCAAACTCTCGCTTGGCACAATAACGAGATGGGAAAGCATCACGCTGTAAAGTATAGATCGAAAGTAGGGGCTGTACAATGTATTTCCCCAGAAACTAGTATGTAAAGAAACTTCATCACACGTATTTTGTATTTTTCTCGATGCATACAATCATTTCACACTCTGGTAATACACACTAAATAAAAAAATCCTTTGACGGTTCTGTGTGAGGAAAATAATACGATAATATACTTGATGAACGGTATCACAAAAATTAAAATTACTTGTTTCACAGAGAAACTACTATGAATTCGAACGATACTAATTCAGATAACCCAACTGAGACAGTAGGGCAATCTGAGGAGATTAAGCGGATTGAGCAGATCAAGCAGGTTGCCAACAGTGAGGAGGTGTACCAGTTTAAGGAGGCTCGGATTGTTAAAGAGGTCGAGCAAATTGTTGAGGATAACCATTGGGAAAGCCCAATTTATACGGAAGGCAGGGAGCAACTAAGCCATGTGCTAAATTACCTCTCATTAGTTGCCATGCCTCAAGAAACAACTGAAACATTTTTGCCAATTTTAGAAACCGTGTTAGCAGAGCATACACAAGTCCAGGAAATGGTGGACCCTATCGCAGAAAAAGTACAAGTCTTCTCTCCTGTCGCAGAAAAAGTACAAGTCTTCTCTCCTGTCGCAGAAAAAGTACAAGTCTTCTCTCCTGTCGCAGAAAAAGTACAAGTCTTCTCTCCTGTCGCAGAAAAGGCCCTTGTAGAACCTACAGAAGAACAAGTAAAAGTCTTGAATCTTGTCACAGAAAAGGCCCTTGTAGAACCTATGGCAGAAGAAGTACAAGTCTTGACTCCTGTTACAGAAAAAGCGCTTGTCGAACCTGAATTGATCAAAAAAATTGACCAACGTCCCAATGAGTACTCCAACTTGGAAGAACAGCCATGTGAGAAAATTCATTCAATTTCTAATGAACAGGATAAGACTAGAAGCGAGCATATGATCCTTGATCACGTTGAACAATGTAATCACCAGCCACATCATGATCCCAAGCAACAAGTTCCTGTGCCTGAACGTGAGGAATGTCTGTCAAAAGAACAATCCACCAATTCCAAGACTGAAACAAGAACCGAGTCTGAGATTATTGCGGAATCACCAAATACTGATTTTGATGGCAAGCAGCAGCCAAATACCAAACACAGTATTGTAGAACCTATAGCAGAACAAGTACATGTCTTCTCTCCTGTCACAGAAAAGTCCATTTTCGAACCTGACTTGATCAAAGAAATTGACATACGTTCTGATGACGACTTGGTTCTTTTCACACAAGAAGAGGTTGGCCAGAAGCATACACAAGAGAACTCCAACTTGGAAGAACAGCCATGTGAGCAAATTCATTTAATTGCTCATGACCAGGATAAGACTCGAAGCGAACAAATGATCCATGATCAAGTTGAACAATCTAATCATCATCCACACCATGATCCAGATCAACAAATTCATGTGCCTGAACGTGAGGAAAGTCTGTCACAATCAGAATTTAATACCACAAAAGACAAACCCACCAACTCCAAGACTGAAACAAGAACAAAGTCTGAGATTATTGCGGAATCACCAAATATTGATTTTGATGACAAAAATCAGCCAAATACAAACCACAGTATCCCGGAAATTTCAAACTTTTGCTCAACAGATCACCAGGAGAAGCAAGACGACACCCGTGATCAGCAATTGTCTTCTCACAAGATGAGGAGTGTTATGGATTTTGATTCAGAAAGAAAGCTGCGACGTGCACTTACGTACAACTTGGCGGTCTCATTCAAAAAAAGTCATGCTCACACGAAGGGCACGTTTTCTATCCCAGAAGACATTCAAGCTGGCTCCAACTATGATCAAGCCAGTGACGACGACTTTGACTCTGATTTAGACGATGCACTTCAAGCCGAAAACAAACTTGATCCCAACTTTGACTGGGTAGTAACAAATTTGGATGCAGCTTCCTCGGTTGAGCAGACACTCGAAGAAGAACTTAAAAGACTCTTGATTCTCAAGAGTTACCTGATTCTTGACGCACAACCAGAGAATTCCTTCGAGCGTTTAACCTCATTGGCATGTCGTATTTGGGATGTGCCCATATCCAATGTCACACTCGTGGACTTGGGAAGATCTTGGTTTATGAGCAACCGTGGTTTGGGTCAAATCAAGGAGGTACCCCGAAATACCGCTTTTTGCGCACACGCCTTGCTTACAACTCAAGACATTATGGTTATACCAAATACTCGTAATGACTTTAGATTCAAAGACTCACCAGCTGTCACAGGGCCTCTCAAAATTGGCTTTTATGCCGCGTGTCCGCTTGTAACCCCCGAAGGAGTAAAGTTGGGTACATTTTGGTGAGTACTTTTTCCTCACTGGACAATGTCAACAAGTCGAAATTCTAACGTAAATAAGTTAATCTTCTACTTCTAATTTTTAGTGTTCTGGATACCAAGCCTCGCCTTGATATTATGCAGACATCTGAGGACAAGGCAAATTTGCGTGAACTGGCAGCGTTGACAGTCGAGCTCATGGTTGCAAGACGCCGCGAGAGAAGATATTTGATCGAGGACAAGACAAAGCTTATTGCGTGCACTGCTCATGACTTGTTAACTCCGCTGAGTGGAGTTCAAATGTCTTTATCTCTAATTAAGGCGAACGAAGATGGTGTTGATAAGATGCCTGAGCATCAACTCGAGTTGATTGAAACAGCTCGCAACTGTTCAGAGGTCATGTCAAGAATTTGCCATGATACAATTGAAACTTTCCGGGGGGATATTATAAGATACAAGCAGAATTCCATGAATCGTGAATTGGGTTTCAATCTATCCCATGACCCTCAACTAAACAGAATTGATGATAATCAGAACCGATCCAACCACAAGTTGGGATTCAAGCCTATCAACATTGCTTCGTTTGTGAGAAATATTACTCTTGTTATGGAGCCATATCCTAAAAAGGTATCCATTTACGTCACAATAGACCCAGCTCTCCCTAAGGATTTCATCTCTCACGATCTCAAGGTTTTCAGGAGTGTAATCAACTATTTGACCAACGCTTGCAAGCATACTGAAGCTGGATGTGTTCATCTGCGCATCTTGATGAAAGAAAACGAAGAATCTCATGTTTCTGGGCTGAAAAAGAAGGAACGCCAGAACCCAAAGAATGATCGCCGCAAAATTGTATTTGAGGTTGAAGACACTGGCAAAGGTATTCAGGAAACACAATACTCTAGTCTATTTCGCCCTTTCCGTGATGATATGAATGATTCAAATCAGGAACTTATCGAAGAATCCGGTGCTAATATACTAGAAGAAACACCAGGACTAGGCCTCTACTCAGTAGCCACGAACATTGGAAGTCTCGGTGGTTTATATGGCTATCGACCTCGTGATACATTTGAATACAAATCTAACTTTGATTCTGATGGATCTTGCCCTTTGACAACTGGTTCGATCTTTTGGTTTTCTATACCACTGGTGGAACCGGAACACACTTCTGGTCGAGGAATTCCTGAAACTGTTGCCAGTGAGGTTGAAAAAATCAACACATCAACGGGTTGTGTAACTGTGTGTGATAAGTTACCAGCTGGAGCGACTTGCGTCACAATCGATGCTCCGATCAAGGAAACTTTCTCACAGGAAGGAGTTAACAAGAATTTCAAATCTGCATCTAAGAAATACAGTGGACCTGTGAAAATCACCAACAAGACTCCTCTGGCCTTTACTCTAACTACGGCTGCAATCAGCAGAAAAATTGTGGTCAAGGCTAAAAGATTATGCGGAGGCCGTTTAAGTTCAAATGAAACTGTTGTTTCTTTAAGAACCAAAGCGAAAAGCACTAAATCCAGCAAATCCGTCAACAAGCTTTCTAAAAAAGTCATCACTTCGAAACGTTCAAAAAATGACGAGACTGTAAGCTTGTCGCTTGAAGAAGTCATGGAGGGCCATGACCACGACGACGACGACGAGGTTGACAAGTATGGGTCTTCATTGTCAAGTTATAGGTCAACATTAAATATGTCAAGCCAAGCACTCAACCTCAAGTCACATGCTAACAGTCGCAGATCAATGACGAATGGCAGTTCCGGTACCAATAACAGCAAATCTCTTGTTGTTGGATACTGCGTAGAAAACAGGAATGCTTTTAGTTCAATGGAATTTGGTTCTGGAACAAATGATGCGAATAATGTTTGGTTTGAATCTTCAAGTGCAAATGGCAACGTGACATCTTTTCAGAAGAAACTTCAAATCCTTAATTCTACTAGCCCCAAGACGAGAGAGAGACTAATTGTGTCTCCACCTGTAGGACAACATGCAAATGATTTCAAAAATGATCGTGTAGATATGTTGGTGAAAGAACTTGAGTCAAGCTTCAAACACCAAAACGACGATAACACACCCAAATCCCCACTTTCCTGCAAACCCAAACTTTGTGATCAACAATTAAAAACTAAGTATACTCATCCGCAAACCAAAACCAAGTCAACTGATCCAGGAACAAAAAGAGAATCAAATACAAAGAACGAACACGAGCTCGGTGTAAATCCTGTCGATAAGTCTGAAGTTGATGTGAAATCGAATTTTTCTTTGAATGCTAGACGGAAACGTTGTGCTTTGATTATTGATGATTCACTCGTAATTCGCAAGACCATGAACCGTGCACTCACCATGATGGGCTTGGACGTTGAAGTTGCGATTAATGGGCTGGAGGGTTTGCAAAAGCTTCAAACCAAAATTTTTGATGTAGTATTCTGCGATTTTCTCATGCCAGTCATGGATGGACTTGATTGTGTCCAACAATACCGCAGCTGGGAAGCAGAAACAGTAACTCATGGCATTCATCAACATATTATTGGGATTTCGGCACATGCAAATCCTCGTGATGTGGACCGTGGTCTTGAAGTGGGTATGAATTCTTTCATGTCAAAACCTGTTCAGTTGAGAGCACTAAAGGAGTTGGTACAAAAGTCGGAGAGGCTTGTCAAGTTAAGCAAACAACTGGACGACTTAGATTCTGAGCAGAAACATATAGAAGCTACGAAACATAGTATTTACAAATTGGTAGGTGTGCCAACATGCCCATCAGAAAAAGAATCCATATTTTTACCTAAGAGCGCCTTTAAGAAGGTTTTCAAGTCTCGTGGTTCAGAAGGCTCCATTGAGTTCGTGGAAAAGCACGCGGAAGTTGATCCTGCCCGTGAAGATGATGAAGCAGAAGAACCAACACCTACTGTGACAAACTTGAAGATGAGCCATGGGTTTGTGCACAAACCCACCTGCCTGATTGCCGAAGATTCCACAACAATAGCAAGGGTACTTATTCGTGCTATTGAGAGCAAGGGATGGAAAGCTGTTTTAGCTCATGATGGATTGCAGGCTTTGGAACTATTAAAACAAAGAAATTGGGATGCTGTTTTCATGGATGATCAAATGCCTAATATGTCTGGGACGGAATGCATGGAACAGTTCCGTTTGTGGGAAAGGTCTAATCGCATAGCGAGGCAACGGAATGTGGTTTTTATGAGTGGCAACTACATCCCGCCCCTTGATGATGATTCCTGCCAATCGATCTGTTCACCGTCTTATTCACAACAACTATTTGATCTTGCAGTGCCCAAACCTGTTCAACTCAGATTCTTATACAACGTCCTGGAGATATCATCTCGTGGCACGGAAAATACATCAAGGGACATTTTGGTGAGGTAACTTGTGCGCTCATTGTGATCAAATTGTCAAGATCTATTCACCAATCCATGTAGTAGTTAAACATTTGTATTTGCGTCGTAATTTATTAATAAGCAAGTTTTATCCAAGTTGATATAAAGTCATGGCTTTTGTTTTGATATAAATCCTACACAACCTTTTGTGAGTACAACAACTTTCCATACATATTCAAGAGTGTTGACATTGAAAAGCTATGGAACTGAATACAAGCGGGTTCACAACTTTCATATTTGAATTCCTTAGCCAGAGATCATTACAAGTAGGTTTACAATTTTCATATTTGAAGATCCTTACCCATAGATCAACACCAGAATGATTTCTAAAATATCCATGCAGGCTCTTATTGGAAGGAACAGATCATATAACTCCATACGAACCAAAGGTCATCTTGCAAGTTTCTCTGACACATTGTCATCAGGGTTCTGAAATTTATCGTTCTTCGGATCAAATGCGAAACAAAAGTATAGTTAGAGGCTCTAACCATGATACAGTTAAATATTAAATAGGATAGTAGAATTATTAGGGAATGAATACTTAGTGACGCTTTTAAACAAGTCCACACATGTTCATAGAAAACTAGTCCTCCTTTTCTAATGAAATCATACAAATATAAGAGTCATGAACTTCTAATTTTTACTTGGTGAAAACCTAAAATGAAACCAACTCCCGAAATTTGTGAGTGAGCAAATATGGCCTTGTCCACATAAATCCGAATCACTTTCGTGGAACGCCGCACGACCCGCGAGTGCTTAAAATCAAGATTAAGTCTGATGAGCATATGCCTTCTGTCTAAAATAATTGTGCATAGAAATCGTCTAACACAACATTTGTTGAAATCGGTTCCCACAAGATAAAAAAAGAGTCGTCGAAAATGGAAAATTAGTGGACGAGCTTTGATATTTCCATAACTTCTAGATAAAATTATCTCATAATCCAAAAATTGACAATCAATAAAGTAATCTTCTAGACTTTTATAATACTACTATCATGATGAGGGAATTAATAGGAATATTCATCGCAATTATTGTTTTGATCTCATTGAACGTTTCAGCGTCTTTCTCAACCAACTTACAGGATGAAAAACTGATAAACTCTCAAGAAAAAACCCATTTGAGAGCTAAACTGAAATCAAAACAAACAAAATCAAGAGCTCTGGACGGATGGGGTACTACAAATTCTACTGAGAAGAATTCCAAGTTGATAAAAGAGAGCATTTCTTCGAAAAAGAGTGGTTCCAAAACTAGCAAAATTGCAAAATCAGGCTTTGATTCCATAGGAAATTTGGGGATGAGATATCCAGGCTCCAGTAAAATATATAGACGCAACAGTGTCAAGGGCAGATGGAACGATAGATCTACCAGTGCAAAGTCTAAGAAAGGCTTGTTCAAAGAAATTGGCGACACATCCAATTCAACACATGATATCGAGGATAGGATGTCTGATTGGGGATCCGGTAAAGCTGCCAGTGGCAACTTTCCAAGCGCTCGACGCAAATCAACAACTCATTTCAACTCGAAGTCATCGAAAACCAAATCAAAAAGTGATGATACGTCAAGCTTAAACTCCAGCACAAGCCAATCTAAATCAGTCAAAACTAAAGGAAGCAAAGGCAACTCCAAACATCTTGACAAGAAAGGAAACAGCAAGTTTACATCGGGTACAGTTAAATCAACTAAATCCATTTCATCAATCAAGTCAGACACTTCTGGACAAGATGTGTGGACAGATGAAAATACCATGTGGGGTAGAAAAAAAGAAAAGAACTTGTTTTACAAAAAAATAAAA
>Ga0209277_10001454_pt1 | contig 11617 bp, 10 predicted proteins | sample JI81AbrownDNA_FD_187503 | JGI IMG/M metagenome (GOLD analysis project Ga0209277, IMG submission 187503) | Wastewater effluent complex algal communities from Wisconsin, to seasonally profile nutrient transformation and Carbon sequestration -... | ecosystem: Engineered > WWTP > Effluent > Algae... | reverse complement strand
CTGCCTTCTGGAAATTCAAATCAAATGCCTTACTTCCATCTCGGTTAATGTAATAACGTGAAAAGACATTTCCTCGTTGAAATGTCTTTGCTGTAAACATCTCATCCACAAGTGCTAATCCATCTTTACTAAAGTTACTTGCCGCTTTAAATTTTAATGGTATAACTTCTTTTCCTGATTTATCTACATAGCCCCAAAGTCCATTAGGCTCTTCTTCTGAAATCCATTCACAATCACTGTAGGGGTTAGGCTTTGTTAGCTGCACGCGGGCAAGTCCATTCTCAAAATTTCCTACAATGGTATACTTAGGCTCAATGATCCATTTATCACTATTATCTTTAAATCCCCATTTACCGTCTTTACAAGAAGGCATTAATCCTTCTGAAAATCTTCCCGGACCTGCAAAATAGGAATATAAACCATTATGATAAATATATTTTTTATCTTTGGTAAGAAAGTATTTATCGTATCTTTTGGAAACGGATTTGTATTTAAATTTTTCTGTGGCTACTTCTGCGACTCCATCATAAAAGGGAGTTGCATTATAGTAAGAGGGGGGAATAATCCAATTACCCTTTAAATCAATATAACCCCATGCCTTTTCGCCTGCATCGACTTTTTCAACTGGGGCTAATTCTGGATTATCGGAAAAAGGTTTGGCTGATCTGAATTGAAATGGAATTACAACTACTCCCTTGGTATTAATGTATCCCCAAAGTCCATTTTTTTTTACGGGAGCAAGTCCATGATTAAATCTATCTGCGTCTTCGTATTCTTGCAAAATCGTGACCTTCCCTGTCCTATCCATAAAACCGAAACTGTATTTGGAATTTTCAGGTGTAATCGCATCCACAAAAAGAGAAATACAAGACTGGAAGAATACAATTGAAAATAATAGAATGGATAGCTTCATAATTTAAATATTTCCCTTAGAGTCCTTCAACAAACAGTTACTCTTTATTTTCCTTATTATCCTTATTCTCTTTCTTTCTAGGTGGCAGAGATGTTCTAGAAGGAATTCCCTCATCATTATTATAAATAAAACAATGACCGTTATAATTCTTTAGCTCGGAGTTATAGATTTTTCCTTTGCCTAAATTGACGCTTACTTTGGGAAAAAGATTTTTTTCAATCTCTACATAAGCTGATGCGTTCGGCTCATAGCTTACAACTAACGTTTCATACTGAGTCTTTGTATTTGCAAGTAGGTCTATATATTTTTTTTCTACCTCGTAGAGTTTAAGAAGCATTTGCTTCTCGTCAGGAGTGTTTTCTTTTTTGGGATCAATTAGTCTTGCCATGCTTTGTTTTACTTTCTTTAGGACATCTGCGTGAGAAGCAATTTCTTCTTTCATCTTTCTTAATTCATCTAAAATTTCGGGGGGCAAACCAACAATTAACTCTGTTCTCGTTTCCACTACTGCACCTAGTTTACTAACGGAAATCATTTTACCGGCAATGGCTTCTCCTCCGATCAATTCTCCCCGTCCCCCTTTAATTGTAATCGAATCTCCCGCTACAAGTTCAGAGTGAAGAGATGCTTCTTCGATGAAAATACTTTTACCGGCTCTGATATTTCCCTGCTCTACAAACCTTGCATATACATCTGCCTTAGATTCAATCACTCCACCATTTCGTCCCATGACTCCACCGGATAATACAATGTCTCTCTCGGCATATAAAAATACTCTACCAACACTTTTCTTAATCATGAGAGAGCCTTTCGTGCGGAGAGTGAAATTATCCGCTACTGTTCCATCTACAATGATCGTTCCCGGAAAATCAACATTCCCAGTAGAATAATCTACGTTCTCTAAATAACAAACTTCATCTACTCGAATTGTTCCATCTCTTTCTAGAATCGGTCTTCCCGGTATTAGCGCTAATAGCTTTTTTGAATCATCCGACAATTTACAATTAGCCCCTACTTTCCATTCTCCCTCTAAAGGTTTTTCAAGCAATACCTCTTCGCTAAAAATATTCTTACCCGCAGTTCCAATCTTTGGATCCATTTTCTCTGCTAAGACATCCCCTTGCTTTGTATTCTTAATTACTTGAATGTCTTTGAAATCAACTCTTCCATGAGCATCTTCATGAAGATTTGGTTTATTATGAGGCTCAAATAAAACTTTTATGAATCCATTCACGTTTGGAGTTGGAGCAATTCCTTCTGCGACAAGAGTCTTCATAAAAAACTTTTGATTGTCTAGCAAATGAGCGATTACTTCTTCTTTGAGTCCGAAGATAACACCGTTTGTCCGCAAGGATTCGACTACTTCTTCTTTTCGCAAAGTCTTTCCTCCATGAAGTGCCGGGTAAACAATTATATATGCCTGCATCTTATCAGGAGTGACTTCTAATTCTAATTTAGAATCAACTGGATTTCCGCCAGTCCAAACTGCAATCTGATGATCTCTTCCATCTGCATTGGCAACAATCACTTCTACCTGTGCTCTATCATATCCATCAATATTAAAAAGTTTTAACCTTTGAAATACATCCTGTCTGGTAACATGTCTACCATTCTTTCCGGGCTTGAACACAGCAAGAACTGCATGATTGTTTTCATTCTTGATTTGAAAAGAGCCATTTTCTTTGTTCTCTAGTTCTTTTAATATAGACTCAGTGAAGTTACTCATAATTTGCCTTTACCTGCTTTCTACCATAACACAAGCATGGGCTAGGTAGGTTTTTTTATTGTCTTCTAAGTATTGAATGATTTCATCACTTTCCGCACCGGGTTGTAACCAGAAATTATCGTAGCCATTAGCCACTGCTTCTTTGATAGTTTGCATTCCTATCTTAGGAGGAACAACCATATCAATGATATCAGGAATAAAACCAAGATCACCAAGCGCATGATACGCCTTATCCCCATCAATCGTTGTCGCGCGGGGATTAATGCCGTAAACCTTTCTATTTTTTCTTTTTAAATCTTTATAAATGATATTGCCATATTTGCTAGAGTCGTTAGTCGCTCCCACAATCGCAATGGTGCAATCTTTCTGATTTAATAATTCGAGGATTCTATTTTCTTTCATGCTTACTCCCTATAATCGTAAAACTGTGTTTTAAATTCAGGACCTGCTACAATTTCCATTCCATATACAAATTCATTGACTGTAAATGCATTTACTACTCTGAGTTTATGATACTCTGCTAGATATTTCATTTTGTCGAAAGAAATTTTATCTTTAATAGCAGGACCTTCCGGAAACTCGACCTTAGCCCAATCAATCACAAAGAGTCTACCTTCTGGCTTCATAGAACGAATGAGTCCATCCATTGCAAATCCAGGATCAGGAAAAGTAGAAAGACACATCGCTGTAAATATTACATCAGGCAAAGGAATCCAATTTGGTAAAAGCGGATGTTCTGTTTTATCAATATGAACTACAGTGAAGTTTGCGATACTCTCTTCTACTTTCCGCTTCAACACCAAGTCCAAGATTTCTTGTTGGTAATCAATTCCCCAGAGATGTGCATCTTTATCCATTTTCTTTTTCAAATGGTGAATGAAAAAACCTTTCCCCATTCCAAAATCAGCCACATTCATCGCGTCTTTGATTTCAATATACTTCATGATTTTTTCATGAGGGCAAATTACCTTTCGTCTTGAAGACAAAAGAAAATCCTGGTATTTCATGTCCTCATAGTAATCAATTTCCTGGCTTATCATTTCAATTATTCCCCATTATGTCCAATCGACTCAATAAATCATTTGTTGTAAATAAATTCCACTCTTTTTCCTGTTAGGTAATAATACCCGAAAGCTATCAAGTTAAGGACTAAATGTTGTGCAATCAATGGTAGGACAGGCAGGGATGCCTATCAACAATACTCTTAATGATACTATCAAAGATACTTACAAACGTTTTTGAGTATCTTTGACAGTATAGTTGTCAGTTTCTTTGAGAGTATACTCGATGTATCGACAACTCAAAGGCTTCTTGATTTCTACTAGGACTTTGGACTTGTTTGTTTAGGGACAGGCCGGGACTTGTGGTGAGAACAAAACTAGTGCCACACACTCGTTTTTTAAGATGACGAACTAAGTTGTCACCCCCGAGTTCTTTTATCGGGGGGGGGACATTAACAATTAACAATTATCCCATCGACTACTTCAAATGTTTTATCTAGCGAGCTTTGGCTGATTGTATAAGAGGGAGCGACATACACTGTGTTGCCCAGTGGGCGAATCATGACGCCTCTTTCGAGAGAGTATGCTTTTATCTTTTTAGAAATGGGATTCAGATAATCAGACTTACCCTCTAGTTCAAATGCACAGACTGCTCCGAGTGTGCGATCTTTTATCATGCGATCCCCGTGCTTTTGTTTTAGAAGGGACATTCTTGCTTTTAGCTCTGCTTCTAAGTGGATAACGTCGTTTAGTCGATCTTCTCTTTCATACAATTCTAAAGAGGCAAGACCTGCCGCACAGGCAGAAGGATTTCCTGTCATCGTGTGACCGTGGTAGAATGCTTTGTTTGCATCCTCTGAATAAAAACCTTCGTAGATTTTTTCTGATATAAGTGTAGCGGCTAATGGCATTACCCCACCTGTAAGACCTTTAGCGATAGTGATAAAGTCGGGCTTGATACTAGCATGTTCATAGGCAAAATTCTTAGCGGTTCTTCCAAAGCCTGTAAAGATTTCATCTAGAATGAGAAGCACATTGTATTTATCACAAAGGTTTCTTAGCTTACTTAAAATTTCTTTTTTGTAAATCTTCATTCCCTCTGCCCCCTGGATTAAAGGCTCGATGATGATTGCTGCGGTAGTATCAGAATTAGCCGCAAGATATTCTTCTAGAGGAGCGAGGCATTCCTCTTTGCAAGAAAAAGATTTTTTTCCAAGTGGACAGTTATGACAATCAGGAGAAGTAAATTCGGGTGAAGAGAAAAGTAGATTTTGGAATGCAGCGTTAAATGTAGATTTGCCCGCTACAGACATTGCACCGATTGTATCTCCGTGGTAGCAATGACTGAAGTGTAGAATATTTTGTTTCTTAACTTCGCCTCTGTTTTGGAAGTATTGGGTTGCCATTTTAATTGCGATGTCTATCGCACAAGAGCCATTATCCGAATAAAACACTGCTTTAAAATCATGGTTCGTAAATTCGATTAGTTTTTCTGCTAGTCGCTCTGCGTTTACATGTGTGTAACCCGCAAGCAATACATGGTCTAAGTTAGATAGACTTTCTTTTACTTTTTCGATTATGTAAGGATGGTTGTGACCGTGAATGCTAATCCACCACGAGGATACTGCGTCGATATAAGAATTTCCTTTTTCGTCGTATAGAAATTCTCCTTTCGCTCGAACTAGTTTTAAAGGATCAGGCTGTCCCTTTAAAATTGTATACGGATGCCAAATCACTTAAAGAGATTTTTGATTGATTCGTTTGTGTCGAAGTAAGTGTCTATGTATTGCAAGAAGGGTTTACCATCGATTATGCTCGCTGGAATTCCAAGCTCACCCAAACACTTCACGCCTGAAAATTCTTGAATCGTAAAAATATTATTTCGCGACAATTCATTCTTTTCCCCTAGCATGTAAAAACCATGAATCGGAATATCTCGATTTTGCATTGCCTCTATGGAGAGTAACGTCTGGTTAATCGTTCCAAGTTCAGGAGAGGAAACTAGGATCACCGGGATTCTAGATTTTTTTAAAATGTCTACCATCATCGTGCTAGAATTGAGTGGAACTAAAAGTCCTCCCGCGCCTTCGATGATTGTTGGCTCTGACATTTGAGTTACGAATTTTTCCGCAAGACGGATTGTGTCTACACTTTTGAATTCGAGTTCTCCCGCATAATGAGGGGAGGCAGGTTTTAGAAAATGGTAATCTGTCTCCATGAAGAATTTATCTTGGAGTCCTGTTAATTTTTTTACTTTTAAAAGATCGGAATCATTTAACGCCCCGGTTTGAACAGGTTTCCAATACCTTAACCCAAAATGCCTTGCATACTTTGCCATCAGCATAGATGAAAAGAGTGTTTTCCCGATATTTGTTCCAGTCCCAGTAATAAATATTGCCATATCTACTTAGTTCCAAAGACTCTCTTTAAAATAAATGATTTTTTTATTACGTAGTAGTAGAAAAAAAAACTCAATAAGTAGACAAGTAGAGTATGAATAGAAAATTTTAGAAAAATGGGAATATTTACTTCGAGTAAAAAATTTGCTAGAATCAGGGAAATAGGATGATGAAGTAAATAAATACTCATTCCTGAATTTCGCAAATGGTCGAGTGTTGGACTCGTGTGATCTAAATATTTTTGGAACAAAGAAAGTAAGGAGAATATAATACTCCAAGCCAGAAGATTATCAATGAGCCAATGAAAAACTCGAATGAAAATTCTCTTAGAATCAAAAGTAAAATTCATCCAGTAGGGATCTATCTCACTCAGGTAAAGAAAAATTGCGAATAACATTACTATTCCTATGGAGCGAAAAATATTTTTTATTCGCAAAGAATTTACATTTTGGAGTAAACTATTTTTGTAAGAAATTACCCCAATCATAAAGTAGGCTAGATAATACGTGAAGGAAACAGGTTGTATCCGCAAATAAGAATCGTCTTTGTTAAAAAACCAATTTACAATTAGAACGGGGGCAAAACAATATAAGACTGCTTTTAAATATAAAATTAAATTGGGAGAAAAATTCACTGTTAATTTAAAATGAATTTTCTTAAAATGCTTTCTTGTTCCAAAATAAGAACTAGAAGAAATTCTTTCGAATAGATGAAATTTATGATCCATCAGTAAAACAAAACTATATAAAAATAAATAAACTAAAAACCAGATATGAGAAAGATCAAATTCTTCTGTCGAAAAAAATCTTGGATAATACTCCCAAAAAGAAATTGGACTCTGCTTTTGATTGTAAACCAAAAAGTATTGGACGGGGGAGAAGAAAAAAAGTCCGACTAACAACGGAGCAAACATTCTTTCAAACCTAGAGAAAGTAAAGTTTCTTCCTCCATGTTTGTTTAATACCATATAAGAAAAAAAGCCTGACAGGAAAAAGAAAAGTGGCATTCGAAATACATGAATCAAGTGAACTAGGATTGTAAAAAAATAGGAAAGCTCGTCACTCTTTATCGCGTAGCCAATGCTAGGAGCATAGACAATGGACGTATGAAAAAGCACTCCAAGTAGAAGTGCGAATGTCTTTAAATTGTCTAGATAAAATAATCGTTTGTGCATCACTCATTAAGTAGATTCTATTTTTTTCCGATGTTATTAGAGCTTATGAAAAATAGATTTCCCCTTTATGTATTGCTAGCTTTTTTTCACATTTCCTTAATTGCCAAAGAAGTTGTAGTTATTGGAAATATAATCGGTGCTGGCTCCTATATCGAAACCGATGATAATACCTATCCTTTTAAACATACTGAAATGCAAAAGGAACTTTCCGAGCTTACGGGCAAAAAAGTTCGCATGCTTTGTTTCTTCGAAGAAGATTCCTGTGTTCCACTTAGATATGAAATCGCTCCTTTTGCTAGCGAAAAAAATTTAGCCAAATGGACAATTAAGAAAATTCCCAAGTATGTCTACCGTGGGCTAACGGCATTTAACCCCTCTGTTACTCCTGATGGAAACGTTTTATTCTGGACAGTTCTGATTCATGAACAGAGTGGAAGTAGCACGCAAAAAATTTGGTTCAGTGAAATGGATTCGCATGGATTTTGGAAGAAGGGAGTTCAGATGGATCCGCCTTTAAATAACAAAGCTCCTGCCGCAATCATTTCTGCCTTACCCGGTGGAAATGAATTATTTGTATTTGGAAGTCATGCAGATCAAGAAACGTTTGACGAAATTCGACGACAACTCGATGCCGAAAAAGCAGAAATTGTTAAGACTTCTAAAAATGCGCGAGAGGTAGAAGGACGTTATGCGGCAGTGCGCGAGAGATATAGACGGGAGATGGAAAAAATTCAAAACAAAGTTCCGCTCTATAAAAGCTTCAAGCAGGGAAATGGTTGGAGTAATCCTCAACGAATTCAATTTCCAGATTTTTACAATTTATATAGAAGTGAGGATAATGCCAATTTACAAATCTTTGGTGGCTCAACTCTTTCTTCTAGCGGCAAAACGCTAATATACTCCGCAAAGCATAAAGACTCACTCGGACGATTGGATTTATATGTGTCCAATATTACCGATGGAGTCTTTCCTTTAGGAACAAATCTTGGCAAAGTGATTAATACTGAATACGAAGAGATGGCTCCTTTTCTAGCCTCAGATGATAGAACACTTTATTTTTCTAGCAATGGTCACAGCGGATTATCCATATACTACACACAAAGAGTGGGAGATAGTTGGACAGAATGGGGAGCGCCACAAGAAACTTCTAAGAATCTAAAAGGAGTAAATTTCTTTTCTATTCCTGCTGCGGGTAATTGGGCTTATGCGAGTAAAGAAGGTCATTTACTAATGACCTATCTTCCGAGTGAAGCAAAACCAAACCCGGTGATTATTGTAAAAGGAAAGATTGTGACTGATAAAGGTTTGCCACTAGGAGCAGAGGTATACTATGAATCTTTAACAACGAAAGAGAATAAAGGCTCTACGATTTCCGATCCGAATACAGGTAAGTTTTCGATTGTATTGCCTTATGGTGATAACTATGGGTTTCACGCAAAGAAGGAAGGTTATTTACCAATTCACAAGAATAAAGATTTGCGAGAGAGTGAAAAATTATACCAGGAAGTCGAAGTGGACATGGTCCTTCCTAAACTCGAAAAAGGTGGGGAGATAACAATCAATAACCTCTTCTTTGAATCCAATCGTAGTGAAATCAAAAAAGAATCCGAGCCCGAGCTAGACCGACTCGGTGAGATTATGAAAGCAAACAAGAATCTAGAAGTCGCAATCGAGGGGCATACGGATAATGTAGGAAAGAGTGCGGATAATATTGCTTTATCTGTTGCTCGAGCAAATGCTGTGGCTGAATATATAGTGAAGAAATTTGGAATTGAGCCTCACCGACTTAAAGTGGAAGGGCGGGGTGAGGAAGCCCCTCTTACAGAGAATAATACTGCGGACGCAAGGGCAAAGAATAGACGAGTGGTGTTTCGAATTTTGAAGAATTAGAAGTAGACATTGAAAATATTGACTATATTGCTTTGATATGTCGTATAACGTCTTCTACCATATAAACAGGAAGGGATAAAAGTTGAAATTCTCCTTTTGTATTCGGCAAAGAAAAATCAGCTTTTTGGAGAATTGGTAAATTTGCATTAAACCTAACTCCAAAAGAAATTTCTTTTTCTTTCATAAAAGATTGAAGAGACTTTAAAGTGCCTGTTTTTCCTGCTTTTACTTCGATAGGAATAATTTTCGGACCAACTGAAATAAGATAATCCAACTCTGCGGATGATTGACTTTTTTCTCGCACCCAGTAAAATAATTCGGGCTCTTCGAAGGTTTCACCTGCGTATAATAGGTGTTGTCCTACAAATTGTTCACAAATATTTCCAATGTTAAAAAGTGCATCATTTTCTAAAGAAATAAAATCAGCGTAAGAATAACCGAATGCGCTATTCAATAAGCCAACATCAAGCATAAGGCATTTCTGGATCTTCTCATTAATCTGTGCGCGAAGTGGAATTCCATGTCCGGCAGTGTGAAACACAGGGGTATATATTCGAGCCATGGATAAAAGATGGAGAGCTTTTTTTATATCTTGAATCTTTTCATCTGGAGCTAAATTCATATACTTGATTTTTTTACCTACACTTGCGGGTAACGTTTGAAATATTTTTTGTAGAATACTTTTTTTTCCAGGACTAGTGTATTTAGAAAAGTCGTCTCTATAGGTGAGAAGAATAGATTTTTTTACTCGATCTACTTCCAAAAATGAATTTGTATCTTTATAGGTTTGGACCGCTTCTGGCATACCTCCAATGACCAAATAAATTTTAAATAATTTTAGTAGTTCGTCATGAACGGTTAATGGCAATTTATCTCGAATCGAATAGGAATTCAAGTATTGACTTAGATTTTCTTTTCCGATTCCGTCTAGAAATTCTTTAAAGGTCATCGGTCCTAGATACAAATACTCAATTCGTCCCACTGGCATAGAGAAATTATGCTCTTCAAAGACAAAATCAAAAAGAGAGCCGGCAAGTATCACATGAAGCTCGGGGAGTTTTTCGTAAAAATATCGTAAAGACGCGAAAATTTCTGTAGCCTTTTGGATTTCATCTAGAAATAATATTGTCTTCCCGGGAATTATCTTTCGGTTCGTTTTGAGTTCTAGAAGTGTAATGATTTCCTGCGGATTTTTAGACTGAAAGCATTCCAAAATCCCTACTTCGGTTTCTAGATTTAGCTCCAAAAGATCAAGCCCCTCTTTTTCTGCAAAAATTCTAACTAAATACGATTTACCAACCTGCCTTGCCCCGCGAAGGATTAAAGGTTTCCGATTTGGTCTGGTTTTCCAGTTATTTAGATATTCTAAGGCAATTCTTCTCATATAAAATTCTTATTTTTGTAAATTATTAAGGGTAATATTTTTGTATATATGTAAAAAAGCAAGGGTAATTTTGTAGTTACTATAAAATTTCAAGATGTTGCCTATTCCCCTAATTTGAAGTCTTTGGTAAAAAATGTATCATTATTTAACTGTAGATGGATATTTTCACGGGACTGGAATTCGAGATTCAGTAGAAGGTGGTTTTGTTGAATTGGAACTACTAGCTATTAGTCCTGACTTAAAAGATAGAATTAAAAAATGGGTGCTTCAATATGAAGCAGAGCATTACAATCATTATGCGGATGAAGAAAATATTGAAAAGTTAGACATAGAAGGAAAAGAAATTGCAATCCTTCTAAAAAAAGAATTAATTCATGTTAAAGTAAAATACTACTCTGCTGCAAATTCGAAAAAAGAGTTGGTATAGAGTTATGAGAGTTAAATGAAAGAAGCCAATCAGAAAAATTCAATCTTATATAAGATTTTGGGAATGCTCATTTATATGAAATTTCATATGGAGGATCTTGATATTGGAATTTGGTCAATTGCTCGACCTAATATATTGATGGGTCTGAAGCCAATTTTATCTAAAGAATTAATTGAGAAATTGTCTGTATGCGATGAACTATCAGGTCTTTATAAGCTTGCCGGGAAAGAACCTGTAATCATTGTGATTGAGGAGTGTATGGAAATGGTTATGAAAGAAATTTCTACTTCAAAGAATAAGAATATTGATTTAACCTAGATCTCTTCCGCCAAGAAATTTCTGCTTAACTATGTAATTAATCAAAAATAATCCGCACAGTAAAAATTTATTTGAACCAGTACAGGTATGAGAATTCGATTCTTGTGTCTGTATTTTTTTTGGAGTAGTGTTTCGATTGCGGATGAAATTTCCCGCAATCTATTAATCGATCACTATTCTTTCCTGAATCCATCGATGGGATTAGGATTCGAAAAAGAAAACAGAAATAATCAGAAAGCCTTTGCCTGGTATCATGCCACTAAGGAAATTAAACCTAAATTTGATTTCCATTTACAGCTAATGGCTCTTAGCTACAAAAGAATCCTTCGAGAAAATTTGCACTATACAGAAATTCCTTATAAGCTACAAAAAGAATCAGGTGGGT
>Ga0209277_10001449_pt1 | contig 11629 bp, 6 predicted proteins | sample JI81AbrownDNA_FD_187503 | JGI IMG/M metagenome (GOLD analysis project Ga0209277, IMG submission 187503) | Wastewater effluent complex algal communities from Wisconsin, to seasonally profile nutrient transformation and Carbon sequestration -... | ecosystem: Engineered > WWTP > Effluent > Algae... | reverse complement strand
TTCATGCGTGCGATCAATCCGATGGGATAGGCCGCAAGGGTGAAGGCGGGGAGGACAAGGTGTAGAAAAACATCTTTGAGGGCAACCCAGTTCAAGGTTAAGAAAGAATCGAGCAGGAAGAAGGAAGTGATCGGATCAATAGGACTCGTGAATCGCAGATCCGAATCCACACGCCCTGAAAGAGGAAATAATCCCAGATTACGAAAGAACACGATTTGCATTAATAATCCGAGATAGAAGGCGGGCATTGAAACGCCGAAGATGGAAATAATGCGGACGAATACATCGGCCCATGTGCCCTGCCAGCGCGCGCTCACCACACCAAGCGGGACGCCGATCAATGTGGCGATGAACATTCCAAAAAAGAGCAGTTCAAGCGTGGCAGGCAAACGGTCGGTGAGTTCTTGAAGGACAGGCCGCTTGGTGGCAATGGATGTGCCGAGGTCGCCGTGGAAGAGGTCGTTCATATAAATTGCATATTGCACGGGCAGCGGACGGTCCAACCCCAGTTTTAAACGGATGCGTTCAAGGTCTTCAGGGCGCGCCTTAGTTGACCCAAGATAAAGAGCGGCGGGATCTGTTGGCACCACGTGTGAAATGGAAAACGTGATGACCGAAACACCGATCAATACGAATATGGCTGTCAACAAACGGCGGAGGATGAATTCGAAGATGCGCATCGGGTTTGATGAACTCCCCTTCCTAAAATAGGAAGGGGAGTTCAAACTAAGGAGTAAGAAGCAGACTACTTGGCGGCTCGCAACGCGTAGTAATCGAAATGCCAGAACGGGTAATTGAGGTTGTATTCAAAACCACTGATGGCAGTTGGAATGACATAGACTGCCTTGGTATCATAGAAGTACACACCAGGAGCTTCTTCCACCAGCAATTTTACCGCTTCAACATACTTGTCTTTGGAGGCGGCGAAATCTGTACCGCTCAAGGCGCTGCCTTCATCCCAAAGAGCGTTGTACTCGGGGCTGTTCCAGTAGGAAAGATTCCAGGAAGGAGTCTCGGTATAGTAGAACAATGACCACAGGTTATCCGCGGCGGCATCTGCATAGGCAGGCCAGTAGAGCAGCAATGTCATATCCTGAGCATCTTTGCCAGAGCGGGCGAGTTTCAACTGCTCACCGAGGGAAAGCGCTTCGATGGTGACATCCACGCCGATCTGAGCGAAGGAATCTTTGATCAATGGGGCGAATGCTTCTTCAGAAGCGTTCGAGGCTGTGTAGGTCAGCTTGAGACTGAACCCGCCGCCTTCGTGACCTGCTTCGGTCAAAAGCGCCTTGGCTTTTTCAAGATCATAGGTGTACTGACCGACGCTGTCATCCCACGGATAGACACCAGCGGGCACTGGGCCAAAGCTTTGTGTGCCGAGTCCGCTCGCGCCAATGTTGATGATGTCTTCGTATGGAATGGCATAGGAAAGCGCCTGACGTACTTTCACATCATCCAATGGAGCGCGCAGGGTGTTAAAGATACCCACATAGTTGAAGAAGGAAGGTTCTTCGAACACGGTGTAGTTCGGGTCACTCTTGAACGTGTCAAGGTTTTCATTTGGCAGACGTTCAGCGAGGTCTACTTCGCCGCCTTCGAGCATTTGTTGGCGGGTGGTGGATTCAGGAACGAGAGAAGCGACGATCTTTTCATATTGACCAGCTTCCCAGCCGCCCCAATACTCTGTATTCTGAGTGAAAACAGCTTCCACATCAGGGGTGTAGGATTCGACCATGTAGGGGCCAGTGCCGTAGCTCTTGCCATCAGCCCAGAAATTCTCATCGGCGGCGAAACCTTCGAGAGCCTTCGGGCTGACGATGTAAGCTGCATACATGGAGGAAGCGATCAGGTCAATGGGCTGCGGGGTGCTGAGATTGAACTTAACGGTCAGGTCGTCCACAACTTCCACGTTATCCACCGACCACCAAATGAAGCCGGCAGCGCCATGATCTTTGACGGCATCTATCGATGCTTTCACGGCAGCTGCATTCATCGGCTCGCCATCGTGGAACTTTACGTCGGGGCGAAGATTAAATGTATAAGACATTTTGTCATCGCTGACCGACCAGCTTTCGGCAAGCACTGGAGTATAGGTCTCAGCGGAGCCTGGCTTGTTGATCTTCAAGAGAGTTTCATACACATTGGGCAGATATGCGGCCTCGGTTGAGAATGAAGCGATCGGATCCCATGTATCAATGGTGGAAGAATAAGCGATCTTCAACACCAATGGACCAGCCGCAGGGGCTTCGGTCGCGACAACGGGAGCTTCTGTCGAGTCAACGGCAGGTGCCTCGGTGGCCGCAGGAGCGGCAGGCGACCCGCAAGCGGCCAGGATCAGGGTAAATACCACCAACAGGGATAATACAGTCAACTTTCTATTCATAGTTTCTCCTCTCGTCTCTGACGAATTTACGCAATCCTATCACAGCGAGTTTGCAGAAAATTTGCAAAACATTAGCGGATATAATCTCTTTCGATGAAGCCCGCCCCTCTGCTCAACACAAAATTCACGCCGCCCCCCAATGCGGACCAACTCCCAAGGCCGCATTTAATCCAATGGCTGGATGGACAAAGCGACAGACGACTCGTGCTCGTCTCGGCGCCGCCTGGCTATGGCAAAACCACCCTGCTCGCAAACTTTCTCGCGGCTCATTCCGGACCTTCAGCCTGGTACCAGCTCGAGGCATCTGATTCTGATCCGACAGTTTTTCTCACCTACCTGATCGAAGCCATCCGCCGTTCAAAATGGAAGAAGACTGGCAAGCTCGGGCAAAATGCGCAAGCCCTGCTCAATAGTCCCGAAGCTGGGCTTGCCTCACAGCGTGTTCTCACAGTGTTGATCAATGAATTAAATGAACAAGTATCCGACCAGTTTCTGATCGTACTTGAAGATTATCACGTCATCACCAGCCCCGTAGTCCATCAACTCATGGATTATTTGCTCGAAAATGCACCGTCCACACTACACCTCATCATCTCCACCCGCTCGGACCCGCCGCTCGCATTGGCCCGCCTACGCGCCCGCGGATTTTTGGCTGAATTACGTGCCTCTGACTTGCGCTTCCGTGACGAGGAAGTGACCGAGTTATTCAAGAGTGAAACGCAGGAACTATCCACAGAAAACTTATCTCTATTAAGTGAGAAGACCGAAGGCTGGGTCGCAGGGCTGCAGATCGTCCGCAATTCACTGGCAGGACAAAATGCCGTGGCCGCCCGCGAGATCATCTCATCACTAAGCGGTTCGCATCGCTTCGTCTTTGAATATCTCGCGGACGAAGTCTTCAAAAGACTGTCCGAGGAAAAACAGAACTTTCTTTTGCGCACGGCCATCCTCTCGCAAATGGATTCCGCTTCCTGTAATTCCATCGCAGGCGTAAAAAATTCACAGGATATTCTCGAAGACCTCGAACGGCAGAACCTTTTCCTTACATCGCTTGATTCAGAACGACGCTGGTATCGCTATCACTTTTTATTCCGTGAATTCCTGTTGAGTAGAATCCGCCGTGAGTTTGCCGATCAGGTTGAAGCGCTGGAAAGAAGCGCAGGAACTTATTATGAAGCGAACAGCGAATGGGAAGCATCCTTCCTGCATTTCGTCACTGCACAGGATTTTAAATCCGCAGCCCGAGTGGCGCTGAAATTTGCATCGGATTATGTTGAGCGTGGCCGCGTGGAAGTATTACACCGTTATCTCAACATGCTCCCCGTCGAAGTTATGCGTTCATGCCCCGAATTGCTTTTACAGCACGGCAACGCACACCGCAGGCTTGGCGAAGCAGGTTTGGCAACAACCGCCTACGAAGATGCGCGCCTCGCGTTTGAACAGCAGAAAAACCCATCGGGGAAAAGCCGCGCCATCACCCGCCTCGCGGAAGTGTACCGCGCGCAGGGAAATTATCGTCAGGCTGAAGCGCTGGCAACACAGGCTTTGGAATCCGCGCCAGAGAAAGATCACACCGCTCGTGCCGAGGCTTTGATGGCGCTCGCCAAAAGTGCCGGCTTTCTGAGCGGTATGGACCGCGGACAGGAACTCGCTGAACAGGCTGTTGAAGAAGCACGCAAATCTGATGGGCTTTCCGCATTGGAACGCGCAAGCTTTCTTCAATCACTTGGGCAGATCTGCTGGTGGCACGGGGATCCACAAGCCGCTGCACAATACGCGCAGGAAGCGTTGCGACTCGTGCCTGATCAAATGTCACCGATCGCGGCGCAGGCGTACATTCTGTTGGTCACACCTCATTTATATTGGCGCGAGTTTGAAACCGCCCTGAAATACGCCGAGCGCGGATTGGAGATCGCCCAAACCTTGCATCTCACAGAATTACTCCCAGCCGCCTACACCGTGCTGGGAAACGTACTCACCCGCCTTGGCGAAACATCCCGCGCCGAAGCATCATTGCGCCAATCTGTTGACCTTGCACAGCGACTCGGCATGGCATCGTACGAACAATTGATGGCGACGGGTTATCTCGCGTATAACCTTTATGGTCAGGGGCGAGTCGACGAAGCCTGGCAACTCGCGGAAGGCGCCTTGTGGGCATACACGGGAAATCGCGATGCTTACGAAGCTTTTGTCTGCCGAAGCGTGCTTGCAGACGTGGCTCTCGAAAACGAACAGCTCAACCGTGCAGAAAATCTTTTCAATGAATTACTGCAATCTGGAAAACGGCGTCAATTTAGAGTCCCGCTTGCGATGGTGTATTTTGGTCTGGCTTACATCTACCTTGTCACCGATAGAAAAGAGACGGGCGTTGGATATGCGCAATCATCACTAGAATTGATCGAGCCAACTCGTGCATTTCAGTTATTTATCGATCAGGGCGAGCGCAGCCGTGTGGTGTGCAGTGCCCTGGTGGAAGCCGGGCACGCCAACGCCTTTCTCGACCGTGTGCTGGACTTCCTGCCAGATAAACGCAAGAAGGAAACCATCACGGTCAAAGATCAGTCTGCGGTTACGATCAAAACTCTCGGCACATTTCGGGTCTTCGTCGGTGATGAGGAAATCACGCAGGAACGCTGGGTCTCTTCCAAAGCCCGCGACCTGCTGGCTTACTTCGTTACCTTCCGCGGCGAACGCATCCCAGCAGACCGCGCCTTCGATGCCATCTGGGCGGAAAAAGCAGGCCGTGGATTAACAGCCTTCCACACCGCTCTTTCGCGATTGCGCTCCGCCATGAAATCGGGAGAGAATTCTCCGCGCCTCATTCTTGTGGAAGCAGGCGATTACCGCCTCGATGCAGCCCGCTTCACGATTGACATCGAAGAATTTGACTCTGCTCTCGCAAAAGCCCGCGCCGCCACGGACGAAGAATCCGCTGCGCGATATTACGAACAGTCCATCAATTTATATAACGGCGAATATCTACAAAACTTTTATTACGATTGGATATTTCCAGAACGAAGGCGCTTGTCTCAGGCTTATCTTGGGTCATTACGAGCGCTTGCAAATCATCACTTCGCACATCAACGATACACACGCTCCATCGAATTGCTCGAACGCGCGTTACGAGTAGACAGCTTGCAAGAAGACTTGCAATGTCAGGTCATGCGTACCTATGCAGCATTAGGAGATCGCGCTGGACTGATCAATCAATACCAGGAAATGAAGCGAATTCTCTTCAAAGAATTGGATATGGAGCCCTTGCCATCTACACAAGCTCTGTATCAACGGTTAATGGAGAATTTCAAGAGTTGACTTCAATAAAGTATGGCGTGAATACAATCAATGCGATCACAATCCAGCGCGCGTAGAATTGGTGTTGAGCTTTATAATCAACTCATGCCCACGCCAGTTTTAGCCACTAAATTTTATATCCCGACACCTCGATCTAAAATCGTTCTACGCCCACGTTTAGTTGAACGACTGAACCGAGGCATCTCTTCGGGTCGTACACCCAGCGTGACTCTCATTTCTGCTCCAGCAGGGTTTGGCAAAACCACACTGGCAAGTGAATGGGTTTTAACTTGTAAGCAACCAATCGCGTGGCTATCAATAGATGAAAGAGATGGCGATCTAAAGCGTTTCCTGAGTTATCTAGTTACGGCATTACAAACCATCGCCCCAGAGATCGGCATGGGCGTGTTGAACGCGATCCAATCGCCCCACATGCCAGAACTCGAATCACTTCTGACAACATTAATCAACGAAATAAACTCCATCCCGAATAATTTCATCCTCGTTCTAGATGATTTTCACATGCTGGATTCAAAACCAGTGGACCAAGCGCTTAACTTTCTCGTGGAGCACCTGCCGCAGCAAATGCATTTAGTAATCGCCACTCGTGAAGATCCGCCACTGCCTCTGTCTCGCCTTCGTGCCAGAAATCAACTCACGGAATTGCGTGCTGCCGATTTGCGCTTCACCCCTGCAGAAGCTGCGGAATTTCTCAACCAGGTGATGGGATTGAATCTCGCAGCAGAAAATATCGCCGCGCTCGAAGTTCGCACCGAAGGCTGGATTGCGGGACTGCAACTGGCAGCACTTTCCATGCAGGGAAATGCTTCGCAAGATGTAACCAACTTCATCCGATCATTTACGGGTGCCCATCATTTTGTGCTGGATTATCTGCTTGAAGAAGTGTTACACCAACAGCCTGAAAATATTCAAGCGTTTCTATTACAAACCTCCATCCTTAACCGTCTGTGCGGTCCGCTTTGCGATGCCGTTTTAATTGACTCATCTAGTTCTGGGCAGGAAACACTGGAGTCTTTGGAACGCGCCAACCTTTTCATCGTTGCTCTTGATAACGAACGCCATTGGTATCGCTACCATCATCTCTTTGGCGATCTACTCCGCCAGCGGCAAGGACAAAATCTAAAGCCCGAAGTTATTGCCCAATATCACATCCGTGCCAGTGATTGGTATGAACAGAATGGTGAAGGGGCTGAAGCATTTCAACATGCTATTGCTGCCAGAGACTTTAGTCGTGCAGCGGGCCTGGCTGAAAAGTTCTGGTATGGCATGAATCAAAGCTTCCAGTCGGCTGTCTGGCTTGGGTGGGTGAAGCAGCTGCCAGAGAGTTTGATCCGTACTCGTCCTGTGTTATGTGTGCAGATCGGTTGGGCATTCATGGATGCAGGTGACGTAGAGTCCAGCGAGTCCCGTTTACGAGATGCAGAGTTGTGTCTCGAAGGTTCATCTGTGGATGAAAAAGAGATTCAAACGCTGCCAGCAAGAATCGCTTTTGCTCGCGCCTACAATGCACAGACGCAGCGCGATTTCTCCGCCACGGTCAAGTTTGCGGAATTGGCGATCAAGCTCTCACCCGAAGGAGATCAATTCACACGCGCTGGAGCCGCGGCGATACTGGGCGGCTCGTATTGGGCAAGCGGTGATTTGGATGCGGCTTGCAAATCCATGAGCGATTGGATCGAGAGTTCGATGAAGGCTGGTAATTTTATTTTTTCGATTGCCAGCGAGTCAGGCAAGGCGGAAATCCTTACCGCACAAGGGCATCTGCGCGAAGCGCTTAGAATGTATGAACAATCGTTGCAGTTGGCTTCCACGTATGGCAGCGAAGTGAAGCAAATCTTAGCCCATCATCATTTGGGATTGGCGTTGCTGCATCATGAAATGGGGGCTGACGAATCTGCCGCACAATACTTTCAGCAAAGCATGGAATTGGGTCAGCAATCAACCCTCGTAGAATTTCCATATCGCATGAGTCTTGCTCAGGCTCGGCTGAAAGAGTCTGAAGGTGATTTGGATGCCGCGCTAGAATTCCTCAATGAAGCCAAACGTTTGTTTATCAGCACGCCCATTCCCAACACGCGCCCTATTGAAGCGTTGAAGGCACGCATCTATCTCAAGCAGGGACAATTATCCAAGGCACAAGATTGGGTAATTGAATGTGGTGTCAAAGTTAACGATGAACTCAGTTATTTGCGCGAGTTCGAACACATTACACTGGCACAGGTTCTGATTTCAGAAGACAAGATTCTGGATGCAGTGAAATTATTATCACGCCTTTTGCAGACAGCTGAACATGCAAAGCGAATGGGCAGCATGATTGAGATTCTGAAAGTGCAGGCGCTCGCCTTCCGCGCAAATGGGGAATCTTCTCAAGCACTCACATCCCTCAAACGTGCATTGACCTTGGCTGAACCAGAAGGCTACTTCCGGTTTTTTGTGAACGAAGGCAAAGTAATAGCGGAGTTACTGGCAGCACTAAGTCATGCGCGTGAGGATGACAGACTCAATAATTACATCCGCAAATTACTGAACGTCTTTGACAAAACAAAACCCGAGCCTGCAAACTCTCAACCGCTGATCGACCCGTTGAGCGAGCGTGAGTTGGAAGTATTGCGACTCGTTGCCGATGGACTTTCAAATGATGAGATCGGCCAGAAACTTTTCCTGTCAGTGAGCACGGTCAAAGGTCATAACCTGCGCATCTTTGGCAAGTTGCAGGCAAAAAGCCGCACCGAAGCCGTAGTCCGCGCCCGCGAGCTGGGCTTGTTGCCGTAGGTCCCCTAAACAATACTTCAAACAATACTTTCGTATCTAAACGGCAATCCTCATTGCCGTTATATTTCGCGCACGTTGATTCAAACAAAAGGTGAAAGGCGATGACGAAGGAGTATCAAATCAGGATCGAAGGACACTTGGGTAATCAATGGGCAGACTGGTTCGACGGTTTATCGGTCACCCATGAAGAAGATGGAAAAACGCTTCTTTCTGGACCTGTGCCTGATCAGCCAGCCCTATACGGGTTGCTACGAAAAGTGAGAGACCTGGGCATGCCCCTCGTCTCAGTCAATCAAGTTTATTCAACACAAGGAGAAAATATCATGGCAGTTAATACTTACAGAAATACAGCAAAGGTAGTAGGTGCATTATACATTTTGGGCTTCGTTGTAGGCATTGCGGGATCTGTGCTCAGTACGCCAGGTCAGCTTGAGGCAGTTTCTGCGAAGAGCATGATGATCGCAATCGGCGCATTGCTCTGGGTACTCGCCGCCGCTGGGGACGCCGCTCACGGGGTAATGATGTTCCCGATTCTCAAGCAAAACAACGAACGCATCGCACTCGGCTACTTCGGCGCCCGAATCGTCGAAGCCGCTGTGATCGCAGTCTCGGCTTTGTTTATCCTGCTTCAAATTCCGCTGGGCAGCGAGTTTCTGAAAGCAAGCGCCTCCAATGCATCCTATCTTCAATCTCTAAGTACTTTGTTCATACAGTCGCAGGCTTACACCTACCAGATCGGCATGGTCGCTTTGGGAATGGCTGGCTTGACACTTTGCTACGGATTCTATCGCGCAAAGTTGGTTCCGCAGTTTTTCGTCACCTGGGGCTTTATTGGCTACGTAAGCTTTCTGCTCGGATCCATGCTAGAAGTTTTGGGCTTCAACCTGCAACTACTCCACACGCTCCCAGGCGGTCTATGGGAAATGTCCATCGGCGTGTGGTTGATCGTCAAGGGCTTCAATTCAGCCGCGTTTGTTTCTCAATCGGCTAAAGAGTAACAGAATTAATATCATTCATGAAAAGAGAAAATATGACTACAACTGTAAAAACAAATTCAATCCAAATAACCGCCAGAATTGCCGCAATACTCACTCTGCTAATTGTTGTGCTAGCGCCGTTTAGCATGCTGTATATCCCCACGACGCTAGTTGTGCCTGGCGACGCGGCGATAACAGCCAGTAACATCATGGCTTCCCAAGGGTTGTTCCGCGCTGGCATGGTCAGTGACTCAATCGTCTTTTTGATCGAAATTGTGCTGACTGTGCTCCTCTATGTTTTGGTCAAACCCGTCAACAAGACTCTTTCTCTGGCTGCTGCATTTTCCCGCCTTGCAATGACCGTCGTTCAGGGAATCAATCTGCTGAATCATTTTATTGTCTTGCTGCTGCTAAGCGGTGCTGGCTATCTGACCGTATTCGCGCCAGATCAGTCGCAGGCGCTTGTACTGCTATTTCTCAATGCGCACGAATCCGTAACCCTGATATAGAAACGCCTTATGTCGATCAATCCATTCCTGAATTCTGAACGCCAGTTACGTAATGGCTGGTGGATTCTTATCTTCTTTCTTGTGCTGGCTGCAATTCTTTTTCCAACTTTAATAGCGGCGCGGCAAAACTCCATGGATGTCTCCATCGGACTGCAGGCTATTATCATACTGCTCGCCTCGTGGATTTGTCAGTTGCTGCGCCGAAGACCTCTAGCTGAACTGCTGGGAAAATTCAACCTCCGTTGGCTCAAGGAACTTGGTCTGGGCGGCTTGATCGGCTCCATGCTTATGCTTGTCCCCGCGCTCATCTTGTGGATTTTTGGTTGGGTTCATTGGCAATGGAATCTCGCTGGTTTTTCAACAATTCTGTCAGTTGTATTGCTCTTTGCAGGGGTTGCGCTGGCAGAAGAATTATTGTTTCGGGGATTTATTTTTCAACGACTTATCGCTGGACTCGGTCAATTGCCAGCCCAGATGATCATTGCAGGTTACTTCCTGCTTACACATTTGAACAACCCAGGCATGACAGGGGATGTCAAAGTTTTGGCGAGTATTAATATTTTTGTCGCATCGCTCGTGTTTGGATTGGCATTCATCCGTACCAAAAGCCTTGCCATGCCGCTAGGTCTGCATTTTATGGCGAATTTGATGCAAGGGGGCATCCTTGGTTTTGGCGTGAGTGGCACAGAACAATCAGGTTTATTGAAGCCTGTCTTTAGCAAAGTTCCAGTCTGGTTGACTGGTGGTCAATTTGGGCTGGAAGCCAGTGTACTAGGATTGGTTTGTGTTGTGTCCACATTTATATTGATTCAAAGGCAGGGTCTGTCAAAGGAGGAATGAATCACATATATTTTGACTTTAACGAAATCCCTAATAAATTGCTTGACTTTCTCTTTGCCCTCATACAGAGTGAATACATTGTTTTATCCATCAGCTTTTTGAGATTTTTAGAAGAAATTTCCCCCTGTGCTGGCTACCTGCTTCATCCGCCAAAATTGGTGAAAGAAAACAATCCTATTTGCGACACGAGTGGACAGAAGTGGATATTTGTCTCGACTTTAACGAAATCCCCCATAAATTGCTTGACAGTCTCAGTGTCCGCACGTAAAATCAGCAAGTCTTTACAGGAAAAACTCCTAAAAAGACGCAAAATCAACTCATAATCAGTAGGTAAATAGTTACACTTCACGGGTTCTTTCCCCTTCGGGACCGCCAAGGCTATACGAAAGAACCGCCCCAAAAAGGCGGTTTTTTTGTTGTTTCTTGCCAATTTTGGCTTGAAAATAGGGGTCAAAATAGTTACGCACCGCAAGTTCCATCTTTGTATGAACCCGCGATCTCGGAACCTGCATAGCTACAGTAAAACCTAATCTGATCTGGGGAAATCTTTACTTTCGAAAATCGTTTTATCACATAAGTTTTGATACAGGCGATTTCTGTGGGCAACATTTCCCAGCCAATATGCGCTAGGCTTGGGGATGCGCTGTTGTGTTGCCCTATCCACAGCAATAATGCCAAATTGAGGACCAAAACCACTCACCCATTCAAAATTATCCATGGCAGACCAGCAGAAATATCCACGCACGTCGATGCCATCTTCCAAGGTGCTGGCAACACTTCTCAATGCTCGTTGGAAATATTCCAAACGGCGAGAATCATCAGAGGATGAAAAACCA
>Ga0209277_10001448_pt1 | contig 11635 bp, 5 predicted proteins | sample JI81AbrownDNA_FD_187503 | JGI IMG/M metagenome (GOLD analysis project Ga0209277, IMG submission 187503) | Wastewater effluent complex algal communities from Wisconsin, to seasonally profile nutrient transformation and Carbon sequestration -... | ecosystem: Engineered > WWTP > Effluent > Algae... | reverse complement strand
AGAAAGTTTAAGAAGTTCTTTTTCTTTTTGATTCCATTTTGACTTTGTTACTTCTTCTTCGCCTACTTTCCATTGAATGAGTTTATGATTTTGAAAGTAGTATCTGGATTCGTCTGACTTTTCTTCCCGATTGCATCCTGACCATTTGTAGGAGTATAGAAAGATTAGCTCCTTATTTTTGTAGGTTAATTCATTTACGGAGCCGGAGCAATCAAATACAATATCGCCTATGATTTTAACAATTTCTTTCTTGTTTGAATAAAAGTAAATTTCTTCATCTAATAAATCTGTTTCATCTACGTGAGATTTTTTGTGCGTATAATCAACCTTAGCCTGCGTGTATGTTTTAAGATTTTGCTCAGTCTTTTGATAGTATTTACGGATTTCTAAAATTGCCTTTTCTTCTGAAAATAAACTACCTGCATAAAGCAGGCAGGCTATTAGTATAAATTTCATAAAATTACTTCTCAAGATTGTTTTGCTAATTTAAGTATTTTTCCGAATGCACTTAATACTAAGATAGTTTTATTGTCTTCGTTTCGAACAAATACTCGAATCGGTGAGCCTGTGTATTTGCTCTCTTGTTTGTCTTCTTGATCGGCATTTAGATTTTGCTTAGATGCTGTGACTGATTCTCCATATAGAATGATTTTTTTCTTGTCTATTTTGTATTTTCCAACAATCGATGTTTCATTCTTACCTTCTTCTCTTTGCATAGCCTTCGTTAAGTGAAAGAAGTGAGCGTCTTCTCCAGCGCCATCTTTTTCAATGTTAAGGCTTAACTCGTAGATTTCGTTTGTAGTTTCCGATTTTGCAATGTAAATGCCTTCCATTTCTTCAGTGGCAAATAGATTTAGGGCAAAAAGAAACCCTGATAAAATAAAAATTGTCTTCACAATATTCTCCTCCCTTTGGATAGGGAGCAGAATTATCGCATATGCTATTTATTTGGCAAGAAATTTTTTTACTAAATTTTTGAATTATTCTGTAGCTTAATTACGATCGCACCAAGGAAGGCTCCCAAAGGAATCGTAGGCCATGCGATCATTAAACTAATCAATGTGAACGGAAGTAGTAGATAAATAGATTCAACTGGATTTATTGTCTTTCCTCCGAGTGAACTGAGACATTTACCAGTGAATTGATTGCAAAGAAAATAAGACAAGGACATGAAATACCAAGTGAAGTAATGAGAGAGGATTACAATCATTAGCCCTATAAAAATTCCAAATACAATAGAGCGTGATTTTTTTCGCGTGATGAATATATGCCAGAGTAGGAAAGAGCATACAAGCGATGACAAAGTAGAGAATAGTGGAAACATCTCATAACCCTCTCCTGTAGCATTATTGCTAACAAAGAGACCTGCTATAAGTCCAATTATCCCACATGCAATACTCATTTGAATGGATGGCTTCATAATTAACTATCCAGAATATGAATTTGCGAGTCAGAAAGCAACTTGTTTTTGATTGACCCGAAATAGATTTTATTTTTCTTTGAAGAAAAAGGAGACAATAGATGAAAAAAAATTCATTAGTTATGATTCTGCTAGTTGCTTTCTCGGTTACTTCCTGTGAGACACTCAGTAAAGTAGGAAAGGGCACTATGATAGGCGGATTGACTGGTTGTTTAACAGGTTTATTAGCTGGGGCTGCCTATGATGAAGCTATTAAGAAAAAAGCATCTGGTGGAGACATCAAAGATGTAGTAAAATCAGCTTTTGGTAAAAAGAAAAAAGCAAGCAATAAAGGTAAGGCTGTTGGTCTTGCTGCTGGTTGCGCAATCGGTCTTGGTGTTGGGTTATACTTCGACCTAATGAAAGATGATATCAAAGAAGATCTTGAATCTAAAAAAATTGGTGTAGCAGAAGTGAAAGGTGCTGATGGCGATATTGAAGCACTTAGCTTAAAAATGGGTGAGCAAGCAGTTAAATTTAATCCTGGTAAAGCGGATGTTCCTGATTCAGGAAAAGCTACACTTGATAAAGTTGCTGATTCTATCAAAGCATATCCAGACACTAAAGTTAATATTTCTGGTCACACAGATGCTTCTGGAGATCCAGCTTTCAATAAAACTCTTAGCCAACAAAGAGCAGATTCTGTTAAAGGTTATTTAAAATCACAAGGAATTACTGATGATCAAATCGGTGAAACGAAAGGTGTAGGTGCAGACAAACCTGCTCCTGGTGCAAGTCCAAATGACCCAGCAAATAGACGTGTAGAGCTAGCGATTACTGCTGGTTAACCTCTTCTAAATAAAAAAATAAAAAAGCCGCTCGTTTACGATCGGCTTTTCCCACTTATCTAAAATCTCTCTCGAATACATTAAACATACAAGAGTTAAGCAATACTTATGAAAAAAAAAGTCCTTAGACTATTTTTTTAATTGCAAAATCTATTACATTTCTTTCAGTCTTTCCTCATTATAGATAAAAAAACAAATCATTGTTGAAAACTATACTAGGGAAGTTAGATGAATATTTTTAAAAACATTAGATTTATAGCCATATTTCTTTTATTTGTATTGGTTCAGAGTCTTATTGCAGATGGTTCCACATCTAACACAATTTATATTGGAACTTTTCTTCCTTATAAATCTAAAGAAGATGTGGCTAATAGAGATTTAATCCTAGAAAATTTAAAATCAGAGCTAACTGCAAAAGGTTTTGAGGTAAAGACTTTGACTGGCAGCAATGCTGAGAATCTGAAAACTGCAAAGGATAATAATGCTAAGTTCTATTTGAGTGGTTACTACACGCGAAAGCCAAATGGAAATCTGCTCATCTATGGTCATGTCTACAATCCAGACAAAGGAAATATTATCGACGCAATCAACATTTCCGATTCGCTTGGAGATTTGAGTGAAGTAGAATTACCTCCCGAAGAAATAAAGATAGAAGACAAAGTAGTAAGTGACAGATTTTCTAAAAAGTTTTCCAATAAAGTAAAATTCAATACTGCCAGAAAAGAAAATGCAGAGAACGTAGATGAATATGTAAAATCTCTCCCAATAGGTAAGGAACTGAATCTGCCAGTGGTTGCTGTCGAATCCAAAGCCTCTGATGACGTTTTTAAGCTATTACAGCAAACAGAAGTTGTGACGGCTTCTAGAACGAAAGAAAGCTTGATAGACGTTCCTGCGACTACAATGGTCATAACGGAGCAGGATTTTAAGAATCGAGGCTATACAAGCCTACAAGATATATTCAATGATTTACCTGGTTTTGATGTCATTGGTCTTGGTGGATCTGACCCAATTAATTTATATCAGAGAGGCTATCGAACTCCCTACACCTCAAGAACCCTTCTAATGATTGATGGTATTATACAGAATGATTTATGGACTCAAGTTGGAACTGTGGATAGAACTTACCCAATCTCTGGAATCAAACGTGTTGAAATTATTTATGGTCCTGCTTCTGCTGTGTATGGTCCAAATGCGTTTCAAGGAATCATTAATATTATCACAAAAACAGCAAAAGATAATGGTGGAAAGGCATTAACGGGAAGAGCAAGTTTAATGTATGGAACCGGACCCAATTGGACTATGGACGGACATGCGACTTCTCAAATTGGTGAATTAGGAATTGCAGTGTCTGCCAGAACTACCCAGGGGGAAGATGAAAATAATAATGTGAAAGGGAAGGGATTTAGTTCTCCCTTTTTCTTGAGAAATCCAAATATCTGGGGACCGGTTTTGTTTTATGGAGATTTGGGAAAACCTTTTGGAACCTATCGGGACTCTGTCAATAATTGGGGAACAATTTTAAGTGCTACCTATAAGACATTAAAGATTGGTTCTAATCTTAGTAATAAAGATGAAAGTTACGGTGGACACTATCCGGGTGACAAAGCGCAAACAAATGCTTATTGGAGTAAGAGGCTTGTAAACGTCTATGCAGAAAACACAGTAGAAATAACTCCTAAGTTAACTTCTTATACTTTAGCACTAGCTCGTGATACATCCACTTACGGAACTTGGGCGGAGGCAGATGGTTCTAGTTTAACGAAACCATCGTATGTAAGTATAACGAATTGGAGGAATGCAAATTCTAGTATCTTAGTAAACCAAAACATCGAATACAAAGTGAACGATAACTTAAAGATTCTAGCAGGTTTAAAATACGAAGCTAAGAAATTAACTAAGTTTTATGATATTCCAGGGTATTGGTGGGGCTCTACTTATTTTAGCTCTGTGGATGCGTTAAATCCAAATGTAAACAAAGGGGTTGATAAAGACCCACTTCATCAAAATGGCGGTTATTCTGTTTATTTGAGCACAGATCCTATTATGCTAAAAGGTCCTTCCGGTCGGGGCAGAATGCCGGAAGAGAACATGATTGGAACCTATGACAGAGGTGGATTTTTATTATCGATTATTGACATTGGAAAGTTTCGATTTAGTCCGGGTATTCGTTATGATGAAAACTCTGTCTATGGTAAAGCTCTAAATCCAAGAATAACGGCAATTTATAAACTGCAAGAGCAAACAGCCATTAAGTTACTATACGGAGAAGCATTTAATGAGCCTCCTCCCCTTTTACTTTATGGAGGTTTTTCTGGTAGAGTATCCGACGCAAACCTAAGACCTGAAAAAGTGAAAACAACAGAACTTGTTTTAATGAGACAAGGGAAACAAATCTCAAATGAAGCTTCCTTTTTCTATTCAAGGTATGAGGATGTAATTAGAGAGTCCGGTCCCAATGGAGGAAGAAGAAGAATTTACGGTCTTGAATATAAGTTCAAATGGAACTTTAACAATTTTATCACAAATTCTTTGCCTATCAGTTTTTATACATACTACACTTACACTCTCGCCCAATCGGATACATATTATGACCATAATATGAAACAATGGAAAGAAGGGACAACTCCCCTTGGTCAGTATGAGTATTTATACCAAGGAAATAAAGTGAATAATCCTCTTGGTGCATACTATGACGGACCTGCTTCTTATATTCCTCGTGAAAGAAAATTTACAAACTTAGGTGATGTTGCTCCTCATAAAATAAATATTGGAATCATCCTGCCCATAAAAGAAACCTTTATCTTAAATTTTAGGGGCAATTATGTAAGTGCACGAGAATTTTATTCTAGAAACGTCCTAAACAACAATGGTCCATTGCCAGACATAGAAGCGGAAACTCTCTTAAGGCGCTCTGCTCAACAAGAACAAAAACGCCTAGATCCATATTTTGTTATTGATACAGGTTTTACTTATAACTTTAAAGAGTTGGGTTTTTTTACATTCAAGATCATGAATTTGTTCAATGAATACTATGTGCATCCGGGGGTAGGCAATGCTAATGCTGGAAATTATTACTATGCAAGATCAACAGGCTATGATTCCTCTATCCTTCCTCAACCCGGTAGATCTTTTATGATGAATCTTACAATTACTTTTTAAATGTGGGGGCATTTACAACTTGGGGCTAATAGCCCCAAACCCCATTATTTTATTTCCCTATAAAACTTCCCAATCAAGTCTTTCTCTTCTTGTCTCATCTTAGGAAAACTATTCAGCACAGTCAGCATCTCTTCTTCTGTGAGTCCATACAAATGAAACACACGTGCGTCAATTTCGGCTTCGTAGTGAGAAGTATCGTTGTCATCCTCCGTAGAGACGCGATTAATCGCGTCTTTACTCTTTCCAGCGTCCTTACTCTTTAGTATCTTATCCACCAATTCAATCAATGGTTTTTGTAATTCTGGATTGTCGATAGGTGTGCGGGGAATGGGGATTTTTTCTACAGTATTTTTAAGCCATCGTAAAGTTCCCATTCCAGTTGTAGTTGCCACAAAATTCTTAGCATACCACTCAATCACTTTAGAATTGAGTAGACTTAATACATACTTTAAATGTTTTCCTATCATAAAAAAGTTAGTCTTATTTAAATAAATTCCAGATTCATCATACGCAAATTTTGCCTTATCTGAAATTTCAGCCCATATTATTTTCGTTGATTCCATTCTCTTAAAATAATCATGTGTAGGTTTGTTATCTAATTCTAGCCAATCATGTTGCCCACCTGTAACTTGAGCTCTTGCTTCTAGTATTTCCTTAAAATCTAATAAATATTTATACAAGAAGGGATAATTTTTCATTACTTCTTTGTGCATACCGAGACCAATGGCTATTACATATTCATTTTCCCACTGAGTCGTATATTTCTTTACATTTCTGCCACCGATAATGGGTTTTATTAATATTTCTGATTTTTTTTCTTTCTGAATTAGCTTTTCATAAATATTTTGATTAATAATAAATACATCATTTAGTCCAGTTTGAATTCCCATTTGAACTTCGTTCAGTAGTTCTTTAATCAATATTCCTATTTTTTCTACTTTTTTTCTTACCTTAGATCCTTCTTTTGTTCCTACGCTCCATTCATCGTTAGAAATGGATACCAAATGCACTTTATTCCTTTCAAAAAAATTAAATAGATTCGAACCTGCTTTGTATTCGCTAGTTATACTTGCAGCTTCTAATTGTTTTGCGTATTTTTCTTTTTCTAGTAGTAGCATATTAGGTTCCACAATTGCCGCATCAAAGATTTGAGTGTCTTCAAAGTTTAATAGAAGTAGTGGATTAGAATGCCCTAGCAAGTAATTTCGTAATGCAGCACCATATTGACTTTTCATCCAGGAATTGGAGGTGATAAAGAATCCATAACCACCTTTACACATAAGTTCTATTTGCCGTTCATAGAATAAACAATAAATATCTCCTTTTTTCACAAATGTTTCATATTCTAATCTCTCAAATAAATCCGCCTGTTCCTGAATTCTGGATAGTTGTATATAAGGTGGATTACCTAGAATAATATCAAAGCCCGCAACCAAGTCCCCTCTCCTATCTTTCCCCTTTTGCAAAGGGGTTAGGGGATTTTTAGGAGAGGGGCTAGATGTATCAGATTTTGCAATATCAGCAGAGTGTGGGGAGAGGTAGAACACCTCAGGAAATTCCATTTGCCAGTGAAACGTCTTATTTCGTTTGAGTGCGGCTTCTCCGTCTTTGCCTAATTGGAATTCTTCTGCAAAGCGGGAATCTAATTTTACTCGGAAGAGTTCGTTTGTTTTTTCTAGAATGCTTTGTAGTTTTAGAGCGAAGTTAGTCGATAGACTCGCGATATGAATCTGCGACAAATCAGACTTAATCTCTAAGGCTCTTTTAAAATCAGCGCTGTCTAGTTTTTTGTTTGCCAATATACTTCCAAGCTCTTCCAATTCTTGTAGAATTTTTCCTTTTTGCCCTAATGCCTGAGACAGCTTTTGAATCTTTGTTTTAAATTCTTTCGGGAGGTCTTCTAGGATTTTTTGCAATTGGTTTGTATCTTTGGCGGCAAACGAAAATAAGTCGTGACTTACTATCTCTCTCTTTTTAGAGTTGGCAGGTGGTTCGGCTAATGTGATATATCCGACAAGTGAATTACCTTCTCGCAAATTAAAATGCACATTCGGGAATCGCACAAATGTATTTTTCTCTAAGTTAAAGTGCTTTGCCATTGTGAGAAAGAGTCTTGCCTTTGCTACTTTTAACGCGCGTTGGCTAATATCTACTCCGTAGATATTGCGAGATAGAATGATAAAGTATTTGATATACAAATAGAATTTTTCTTTTTCTGATTCTTTGTCTGGATGTAAGTCTGTAATATCAATTTTTACAATCTCTCCGGTTTCGTTTCCTGTCTGGATATAGAAGGTTTGTTTTAAGTTGAGGATAATCGCTCTTTTCCAGATTTCTTCGTAAACATGCACCATTGTCTCAATGGCAGATTCTAGAAAGTGCGCACTCCCCACAGCAGGATCACAGATTTTTAGATGGGAAACTAACTCAAACAAAAATACTAACTCTTCTTGGATTGCCTCGCGGATAATCGCATATAACCCATTTTCACTCTTGTTTAAAAACTTCTTATTGAATTGTTTCTTTATATAATCTAGAATTGCCTTTTCGGACATTCCAGTCGTGATGTCTTCGGGAGTATAAAAAGAACCAGTTCCTTTTTTCTCGTCTGTGTTGATTAATTTTTCATACACCGCACCTAGCACAAACTCATCAATATTCCCTTCCGCCCAATCTCTACTCTCAAACAAATTTAAAATAGGAAGTGAATCAGAAAACCTCTTAGGCTCAATAGATATAGCCCTTTCCGTCATCCCTTCTTGGTAAAAACATTTATTATCAATACTAATCGTAGCAAGTGGAATGTCTTTTTCTTCATATAAAAAGAGCGCAGGTCCGAGTATTACTAAATCTCCAAATTCTGTGGAATGATGAATCGGCTCATCAGTATTACCCGCTAGATTTTCGAATAGCTTTTGTAAAAACTCAAAGAAGTTTCCTTTTTTTTCGTTTACTTCTTTAAATTTATTTTTAAGATAATTCGTATCTCTATTAAAAAATCCTCTCTCCTGCAAAAACCAAAGTGTCAAGATGGTCAAAAGAAATTGGTCGGCAAACTCTCCCTTTCTCTCTTCGGGAACCCCTTTGACTTTATTCTTTTCGAGTAAGAATTCTTTTGTGTTTCGATAGAGTTTGTAAAACTCCTCGATTAAATCTTTTCTATCGAATAACGGCTCTAAGTTTTTGGCATCAAACGGAATCGCAAATGCTTTCTCTAATAGTGTAAAGTATTTGCCTGTAATCTTATCAGTGTTCTTGATTACTTTTTTAAATTCATTCGGATTAAAGTTACAAATCCAAAGTTCATTTGAATCTATAAAACCAACACCAGCGGAGATAATATCATTTTGATTAGGAGAAAAATCAGGAACAAAAACTTCTTTCGCTTGCTCTTTTGTTAGTTCAGGAAAAAAATAAATGCAATAGTTTTTATTGATTTGTTCATACTTGTAGTAGTTGAACACATAATAAGTAGTATCCTTATATTTCTTTTCTACTTTTGGATATTTGTTAGATAGATTCTCAATAATGCTTTTAATTTTTTCTTTCATAGAACCATCCATAATGATTGATCTCTTGTTCAAAATTAATATCCGTAATAAATTTCAAATACTCATAGAGTATATCGAGTGATTTATCTGGATCGGTTAATCCTACTTTGCCGCTTTTCTCACTTAAAACGCCTGCCGTTTCTAAGAGAGTTCTAATTTTGGGAACATGCTCTTGTGGTCTTAGAATATTGAGTTTATTAAATACGACGGGAAGTTTTTCTTTCCAATTCGGATCATTTTGTTTAAAAGGAGCATGTCTTCCTAGGAAATCGGTTAGCTTGTTTAAAAATCCTCTTTGCACGATGACCGTTGCATCTTCGATTTCTTCTTTTCGCTCATCTACTTTTGCTTTGAAGGATTTGAGTAAATCTGCTATTTCTAAAATCTTTACAGGCTTAGCCTTATTATCCTCTTTCACTAAATGCAAGAGTGCAAGCGGGCTTTCTTCTGTTACTAGAGTGGGATTTTCTAGAGAAGACGAAAGTATTTTTTTCTCCAATACTTTTCTTTCTCCTTCTTTTCCCCGTTTGAATTCATAAACAGAATAAACTCTATCAGCACCCGGAACAAAGGAATAATAAATTTTATTGGAATAAATTTCCTTTTCATACTTAGCAAAGTCACGCGGAGTATAACGCAGATTAGTCTGGATTTCATTTAAAAGTTTAAATTCATCAGCCTGCAATTTATCTTTCAAAGAAAATCCTTTTTTTAATTCATCAGACATTCCCATTTCTTCTAAATCATCAATCGAGACTTCGGACATTTTTTGAATCTTTTGTCCAAATGTTTCAACAGAAATTTCTTCATCTGCATCTAGAATTTTACTTTCTTTTCCTAAAATATTTGTAATGTCTTTGATCTTCTCTTTTAATTTAGCAAGCACGGTAACGATTAATTGAATTTCATCCGTTGGTTTGAAGTTAATTACATCTACAATGTTTTCACTTCCAATTCGATTGACTCGACCGACTCTTTGCACAATAAGCATTGGATTCCAAGGCAAATCAAAATTAACCAACGCATGACCATCCTGCAAGTTCACACCCTCACTAAAAGCATCGGTAGCGACTAATACATTTAATTCTCCGGCTCTTTTAATTTCATCCTCACCTTTGTTCGCACGAGGAGCAAATCTTTTCTTTAGATTGTTTCGACTGCTCGAATCTGTTTCCCCAGTGACTAGACCAATTCGAGAACGGTTATTGTGTTTAATATCTTGGTAAATTTCTTTGGCAAATGAATTCTTATTTACCCAATCTTCTAAATTTCGATACAGATAATAGGCTGTATCCTTATACTGTGTAAATATGATTGTCTTCTTATCACTTAGATTTGGAACTTTTAATATTTCAGACTGACCAGAAGGGCTACCCAGAATTTGTCGCAGAGCAATAATCTTAGGATCATACTTGTAAATCCAAATAGGCATTTTTTCTTGTAATGCATCCTTACCAGTATGGGGCAAGTCACCTAGGATAAGATTATTTCCATCTGCATCTTTTTCTTTTAAGTCATCTAACTTTTCGAGTATCGCTTCTATATTTTTTAAATCATTTTTTAGATTTGATACGACTGATCTAGATCCAAAATCAAGAATGATTGCATCTGTTAGCGGCAAATCACTCTTTTGCTTTTCTAATTCTATTTTTGTATATTGAGTCCATAGATTCCAAACTGACTGAAACCATTTAGGGTCTTCTTCTAAATAATTTTCTTCTTCATTTAATTCAAAGTCTGCTTTAATTTTTGTTTCTTCTAATAGTTTCTCAATAAACTTTTGCAAATCCTGTTTTGATTTAACGATTGAAATATTATGTGTGAAGTAGAAGAGAGCAGTTCTTTCTTTAAAAGCAATTTTTCTAAGAGTAGTCTCGAATGCATAGACGGAACTCTCAATGCGTTTACCCAGCAGTAGCCGGAACAAATCAGCAATTTTAATTCCCATACCTGAGCCAGTATTTTCAGAAGCAGTTGTATCTCCAAAGAATACAGAAATAGCTCCATACAATTTTGTATGTTCAAATTCTAATTCAGGCAATACTTTACAAACAAGAGAAATGAAATCTTGAAATTGCTTGGACGAATAACCGGAATAATCCAGAGACGAAACAACCGGGTCTTGGAATACTAAAGGCTTATCATTAATCTTTACATCTTGGAAATTTTCTTTGATATATTTTCTAGTTCGAAGGAGAACCACTTCATCAATTACTTTCTGTTTTAATTCACTCGCAGCGTCTAATAACTCTTTTCTTTTCTCATCAGAATCATTTGTTTTAGATTCTTGAAATGCTTTTTGATAAGTTTCAAATAATTTCGAAACCATGATTCCTTTTAAAGTAAAAGGCTGAAAGGTTTCATCATTGAATAGTTGAATTAAATTATACAATTCATAAATAGAATTGCTCATGGGCGTTGCAGTTAGAAGTAGCATTTTATTGAGTTTATGATTTTTTTTCTTGTGCAATGCTTTGAGTGATTTCCAACGATTGCTTCCACGATTTTTAAATTTATGCGCTTCATCGACAACGATTAAATCATAAGTTTCTTTAAAAGTATCTAAGAGCTTATTATAAGCAGGATCAGATTGAAACAAACCAACCGAATACAAGCGGATAATACCTAGTAGCTCATTTCCATTTTCTGTGAATATTTGAAAAGAAATATCGTTC
>Ga0209277_10001446_pt1 | contig 11640 bp, 10 predicted proteins | sample JI81AbrownDNA_FD_187503 | JGI IMG/M metagenome (GOLD analysis project Ga0209277, IMG submission 187503) | Wastewater effluent complex algal communities from Wisconsin, to seasonally profile nutrient transformation and Carbon sequestration -... | ecosystem: Engineered > WWTP > Effluent > Algae... | reverse complement strand
GGTGCTGCTGGTCCACGGCACCGACGACCAGGTGGTTCCGGCCGACGACGCGCGAGCCATCCATGCCGGTCGGCAGAGCGAGCGGGTAAGCCTGCTGCTCCTGCCGGGCGGCCACGATGACTGCAGCGAACTCGACAGTGTCATGTCCGAGGTGATCGAATTTCTGAACCGAGCGCTTGCGCCCATGTCCCTACACCCGGATGTTCAGCCTTTGGCTGCATATCCGGATGTCACTCACGCTCCCGGAGAGGGAGCTCACGCCCAATGAACAATGAGGATCAACCCATGAGTCAGGAGACACTGTGGAGCACCCGCTACCGGGATGCCGGCGAGGACTACCTGTTCGGCACCGAGCCGAACCGATTTCTCGCCCACCGGGCGACCCTGCTGGAAAGTGGCCGCACCGCCCTGTCGGTCGCCGACGGGGAAGGCCGCAACTCGGTGTGGCTGGCCGAGCAGGGGCTGGACGTGACCGCCATCGAGATCTCCGCCGTCGCCGTCGAGAAGGCCCGGCGCCTGGCCGCGGGGCGCAAGATGGACGTGCGCTTCATGCAAGTGGACATGCTCGCCCCGGGCTGGCCGCCCGCCGAACTTCACGACAGCTTCGACTGGGTGGTGGGCATCTTCATCCAGTTTGTCGGGCCGGAATGGCGTGAGCGCCAGTTCGAGGTGATGAAGCAGCTCACCCGGCCGGGCGGCCGCATCCTGCTCCAGGGTTACACCCCGAAACAGCACGAATACCGCACCGGCGGCCCCTCCGCCATCGAAAACCTGTACACCCCGGAGACCCTGCAGGAAGCCTTCGCCGACTGGCTGATAGAAGAGCTCGTCGAGTACGAGGAAGACATCGCCGAAGGCAGCGGCCACCGCGGCCGCTCCGCCCTGATCGGCATGGTGGCGCGCAAACCGGACTGACGCCAGACTCACCCTTGAGCGCAGCCGATTCGACCCCCTTGTGGGGTCGAGTTCATCCTGATTTCCTCCGTTTGACGCATCGTCTGACGGTCGATGCAGTCTCTCCACAGAGTCGACTCATAGGGACGACGTGTAGGGGCGACGTTTAGGGGCGACTTGTAGGGGCGACTTCAGTCGCCCACCAGCCCGTAATACAAGGTGCCGTTCGTTGATCGCAGTCCGCGGGCGACTGAAGTCGCCCCCACAATCCCTCCAGCCGCCCTCAGCGCCTTCCATAGCCCCCTTCAGCTTCATCCAGCGGGTGATCCTGCCGAAGGACGAGTCCGCGGTCGAACGAATTCGACCCCACAGTCTCTACCCTCCTCCATGAAGACGACGCGGGAAAAGGCAGGCACATTCACCGCACGCAATACGAAGAATCACTTGCCGCTGCGGAGAATCGGGCGTTTAATCTCCGCATGAACAGCGGAGAAAACCTCTACATCTGGCAGGACGACGACTGGCCCAGCTGGCGCTACGACATCACGGCGCTGATGGACCTGCTGTCCAAAGTCAGTCGTGCTCAGGGCATGCTTCTGGGCCGTCTGGCCGACGTGGGCCTGAAGCTGCGCGACCAGGCCAGCCTGGCGGCCCTGACCGAGGATGTGCTCAGGACCAGCGAAATCGAGGGTGAAGTCCTCAATGTGCACTCGGTACGCTCCTCCATCGCCCGTCGCCTGGGGGTGGACATCGGGGCCGTCGCCCCCGTGGATCGACATGTGGAAGGCATCGTGGACATGGTACTGGACGCCACATCCCACGCCACCTCGCCCCTCACCCCCGAGCGGCTGTGCGGCTGGCACGCGGCCTTGTTCCCGACCGGCTACTCCGGCATGACCCGGATCGCGACAGGCCAGTGGCGCACCGATGCCGATGGCCCCATGCAGGTCGTCTCCGGGCATGGAGGCCGTCGCAAGGTGCACTTTCAAGCCCCACCCGCCGACAGCCTTCCCACCGAGATCGAGCGCTTCCTGGCCTGGGCCAATGCCGAAACCGGTGAACCCACACTCATCAAGGCAGGGCTGGCGCACCTCTGGTTCGTCACCCTGCACCCCTTTGACGACGGTAACGGACGCATTGCCCGTGCCGTGGGCGACCTCTTCCTGACCCGTGCCGATGGCAGCCCCCAGCGCTTCTACAGCCTGTCCGCGCAGATCCAGCAGGACCGCAAGGACTATTACGAAATCCTAGAGTGGACCCAGAAAGGCACCCTGGATGTGACCGGCTGGCTGACGTGGTTCCTGACCACCCTGGGCCAAGCCATCGCCAGCGCCCAGACCACCCTGGACTCCGTACTGCAGAAAGCCCGCTTCTGGCAACGCTGGGCGGAGGTGCCCATGAACGAGCGTCAGATCAAACTGCTCAACCGGCTGCTCGACGGATTCGACGGCAAGCTCACCAGCAGCAAATGGGCAAGCATCGCCAAATGCTCACCCGACACGGCACTGCGGGATATCACGCAGTTGCTGGAGTTGGGGGTGCTGAGGAAAGCTGCGGGGGGTGGGCGAAGTACGGGGTATGAGTTGGTGGGGTGATTTGGCTGCGCAAGTAGTAGCCCTTTGGACGACGGATGACGAAGCAGTGGTCACATGAGCACGACAGCGCCCCGCACAACCGGGCAGACGATCTTTCCATTGGATTCCTGATGCAATGAAACCAACCAGTTTCTCTAAATCTATTTCTCGAAACACGTGCACTGCGCAGCCAAAGAGCCCTGCGCCAATAGACCAGCCAGCGACTGATGGGCGTTCAAGGCCAGCGCAAGGGAAGCGCACCACTCGGAGTTAAGAAAAGGGGGCTGCCGACCTTCTATAGTGGAAGAGAAGCCAGACTGAAGTCGCCCCTCCGTTTGACGCATCGTCTGACGGTCGATGCAGTCTCTCCACAGAGTCGACTCATAGGGACGACGTGTAGGGGCGACTTGTAGGGGCGACTTCAGTCGCCCACCCCGCGTCGATTACAGGCATGCCTTTAACGAAGTCCGCGGGCGACTGAAGTCGCCCCTACAATCCCTCCAGCCGCCCTCAGCGCCTTCCATAGCCCCTTCAGCTTCATCCAGCAGGTGATCCGGCCGAGGGACGAGTCCGCGGTCGAACGAATTCGACCCCACAGTCCCTACCCCCAATACCCCTCCCCCCGATAAATCCCCTTCAAATAGTCCATGAAGTGCCGCACCTTCGCCGGCAAATAGCGTTGCTGGGGGTACACCGCCTGGATGTCGTAGGCACTCAGTGCGAAGTCGTCCAGCACGGTGACGAGCTCGCCGCGTTTGAGTTCGCCTTCGATCTCCCAGGTGGAGCGCCAGCCGATGCCGAGGCCTTGTTTGACCCAGTCATAGAGCAGTTCGCCGTCGTTGCAGTCGAGATTGCCGCTGACGCGCAGGGCGACGGGCTTGCCGTCCTTGCGGAAGGACCAGCCGCGCTGCTGGCCGCCCTGAAGGTTGAAGGCCAGGCAGTTGTGGTCGGCCAGGTCTTCCAGGCTGCGGGGGGTGCCATGGCGGGCGAAATAGGCGGGGGTGCCGCAGACCACGCGGCGGTTGGGGTAGAGGCGCACGGCCACATAGTTGGGGTCGGTGACTTCGCCGATGCGGATGCCCATGTCGTAGCCTTCGCGCACCAGGTCCACCACGCTGTCGGTGAGGTTGAAGGACAGCTTGATGTCCGGGTGCAGGGCCTGGAAGCCGGGGCCGTGGGGGGCCACGTGGCGGCGGCCGAAGGCGGCGGGGGCGGACACCACCAGGTGCCCGCGCACGGTGTGGCGGCCGGCGCTGATGCTGGCGTCCACCTCGTCAAAGTCGCGTAGCAGCTGGCGCGCCTGCTCCAGGTATTGCTCACCCAGGTCGGTGAGGTGCAGGCCGCGGGTGGAGCGGTGCATCAGGCGCACGCCGAGACGCGCCTCCAGGGCGTCCAGGCGGCGCCCCATGACCACCGGGGTGACCTGCTCGACCAGGGCGGCGGCGGCGAAACTGCCCTTTTCGGCCACCAGGACAAAGCTGCGCAGTTCGGTGTAGCGGTCCATGGGGAGACTCCATGTCGGGGTGATGGGGTGTCGGGGCGGCTTCGGCCGCCCGCGGGCTCCGATCAGGGGCGGGCCTGTGATCCGCGCGTGGTGGGCGACTGAAGTCGCCCCTACAAGTCGCCCCTACAAGTCGCCCCTACAGGGTCTCCTGCACTTCTGGCACGCGCGCCACGTGGAGCAGGTTGGTGCTGCCTTGCTGGCCGAAGGGCAGGCCGGCGACGACGATGACGGTGTCGCCGGGTCTGGCCACGCCGGCCTGACGGGCGGCGGCGGTGGCGTGGGCGATCATCTCGCCCACGTCATGCACTTCGTCAAAGGGCACGGGTATCACGCCCCAGGCCAGGGCCAGGCGGCGGGCGGTGGTCTGGCGCGGGGTGAGGGCCAGGATGGGGGCCATCGGGCGCTCGCGGCTGGCCCGCAGGGCGCTGAAGCCGGAGCTGGTGAAGGCCACGGTGGCGGCGGGCTCCAGCAGTTCGGCCACCCGGCGCAGGGCGCAGCAGATGGCGTCCGGGGTGTTGGCCTCGGCCGGGGTATGGCCGGCCTCCAGCTCGGTGCGCCAGGCGGGGTCGCGCTCCACCTCGCCAATGATGCGGTCCATGATGCTCACCGCCTCCACCGGGTACTGGCCCGACGCCGATTCGGCGGACAGCATCACCGCATCGGCGCCCTCGTACACCGCGGTGGCCACGTCGGAAGCTTCGGCCCGAGTGGGCACGGGGGCGGTGATCATGGATTCGAGCATCTGGGTGGCCACCACCACCGGGCGGCCGGCCTTGCGGGCGGCGCGCACGATGCGCCGCTGCAGCACGGGCACCTGCTGGGGCGGCAGCTCGACGCCCAGGTCGCCGCGGGCCACCATCACCCCGTCGGCCAGGGCCACGATGGCGTCCAGGTGCTCGATGGCAGCGGGCTTCTCGAGCTTGGCCATGATCCAGGCCTGGTCGCCAATCAGCTCGCGGGCCTCGCGGATGTCCTCCGGGCGCTGCACGAAGGACAGGGCCACCCAGTCCACGCCCAGCGCCAGACCAAAGGCCAGGTCGGCCCTGTCCTTGACGGTGAGGGGGGAGATGGGCAGCACCACGCCCGGCACATTGACCCCCTTGCGATCCGACAGGGGGCCGCCCACCAGCACAGTGGTCTCGGCGAAGTCAGCGCCGAAGCGCTCCACCCGTAGGCGCAGCTTGCCGTCGTCGAGCAGCAGCTCGGTGCCGGTTTCCAGGGCGGCGAAGATCTCCGGGTGGGGCAGGCCGGCGCGGGTGGCGTCACCCTCGGCCGGGTCCAGGTCGAGGCGGAAGGGCTGGCCGGCCGTGAGCATCACCTTGCCGCCGGCCATGCGGCCGACCCGCAGCTTGGGGCCCTGCAGGTCCATCAGCACACCGATGGGGCGGCCCAGTTCGGCCTCCACCTGGCGGATCTGGTGGTAGCGCTCGGCGTGGTCGGCGTGGGTGCCGTGGCTGAAGTTGAGGCGGAACACGTCGGCGCCGGCCTGGGCCAGCTCGCGGATACGTTCAAGGGTGGAGCTGGCCGGCCCGAGGGTGGCCAGGATGCGGGAGCGGCGGGCGCGATGCATCATGCCACCTGCCTTTCCATGCCCTGCGCCAGGGCGGCCACGCCGGCCCGGGCCACCTGGGCGTCCTCGCCGGCCTTGACGCCGGAGACCCCCACCGCGCCGATCACCAGCCCGTCGACGATGATGGGCTCGCCGCCTTCCAGGGGCACCACCGGCATGGCCAGGGCAGCAATGCGGCCGTTGTTGACCATGTCCTCGAAGGCCTTGCTGGGCCGGCCACTGAGCACGCTGGTGCGGGCCTTCTCGGGGGCCACGGCGGCGCTCATCAGGGGGGCGCCGTCCATGCGTTGCAGCCACAGGGGGTGGCCGCCGGCATCACACACGGCAATGCTCACCGCCCAGCCGCAGGCTCGGGCCTCGGACTCGGCCGCCGCAGCGATGTGTTTGACGTCGTCCAGGGTCAGGGACTGGATCTGTTTCATGGGTGTCTCCTCTTTGGGTGTGTTCGGGCGGAATATGCGTCCGCGGAGCTGTAGGGGCGGCTTCAGCCGCCCAGGGCAGGTGGTGGATCGGCGTCCGCGGGCGGTTGAAACCGCCCCTACAAAATCAGAATGGCGCGGAAGTCGTTGACGTTGGTGAGGGTCGGCCCGGTGACAAGGCTGTCGCCCAGGGCCTCGAAGAAGCCGTGGCCGTCGTTGTTGTCCAGGCTGTCGCGGGGGCGGATGCCCTTCGCCCAGGCGCGGGACAGGGTGTCGGGGGTGGCCAGGGCGCCGGCGATCTCCTCCAGGCCGTCCACCCCGTCGGTGTCGCCGGCCACGGCGTGGATGCCGGCGGCGCCGTCGAGGGCCACCGCCAGGGACAGCAGGAACTCCACGTTGCGCCCGCCACGGCCGTTGCCGCGCACGGTGACGGTGGTTTCACCACCGGAGAGCAGCACGCAGGGCGCGGCCACCGGCTGGCCGTGGCGCTTGACCTGCAGGGCGATGGCGGCCATCACCTTGCCCACGTCGCGGGCCTCGCCCTCGATGCTGTCGCCCAGCAGCACGGGGGTGATGCCGGCGGCGCGGGCCACGTCGGCAGCGGCCTCCAGGGCCATCTGGGGGGTGGCGATCAGGTGGGTCTCGACCCCGGCGAGGCGTGGATCGCCCGGCTTCACCGTCTCGCCGCGGCCGCTCTCCAGCAGGGCACGGGCGCCGGACGGCAGGTCGATGGCGTAGCGGCGGACGATGGCCAGGGCGTCGGCGCAGGTGGTGGCGTCGGCCACGGTGGGGCCGGAGGCGATGTCCATGGGGTTGTCGCCGGGCACGTCGGAGATCAGCAGATTGACCACCCGGGCCGGGTGGCAGGCCGCCGCCAGGCGCCCCCCCTTGATGGCCGAGAGGTGGCGGCGCACGCAGTTCATCTCCGAGATGGTGGCGCCGGACTTGAGCAGGGCCCGGTTGATGGCCTGCTTGTCTTCCAGGCTGACGCCCTCGCCGGGCAGGGGCAGCAGGGCCGAGCCACCACCGGAGATCAGGCAGATCACCAGATCATCGGGGCCGAGGCCCTGCACCAGGGCCAGCATGCGCCCGGCGGCTTCGCGGCCGGCGGCGTCGGGCACCGGGTGGGCGGCCTCGACGATCTCGATGCGCTCGCAGGGCACGGCGTAGCCGTAACGGGTAACCACCAGGCCCGACAGCTCACCCGGCCAGTGCTGCTCCAGCACCCGGGCCATGGCCGCCGAGGCCTTGCCGGCCCCGATCACCAGGGTGCGGCCCTTGGGCGGTGCCGGCAGGAAGCGGGGGATGCAGTGCTCCGGCTGGGCGGCATTCACCGCCGCGGCGAAGAGGGCCTGGAGCAGATCGCGGGGAGAGGCGTGGGTCATGGTCGGTCCTGTTGTTGGAGGGAGGAGGTCGAATGAATTCGACCCCACGGGATGCTGCGCTTTCAGCGCTTGCCCAGATCGGTGAAGCGCACCCACTGGGCGCCCTTCCACAGCACTTCGCGGCCCATGTCCATGAGCTGCTCGCTGCCTTCTACCACGGTCAGGAAGTGATTGCCCGCCAGTTGCCCCATCTTGCTGGCAAAGCGGCAGCTGCCGTAGGCAAACAGGATCTCCGTCTCCGAAAAGCCCCCCGGGTAGAGCAGCACGTCGCCCCGGGAGGGGTGGCTGGTGTGGTTCTCGAAATCCAGGCCGGTGTCGAAGTCGGCCAGGGGCACCCACACCGCCTCGCCGCTCCAGCGGGAATGAATGACCTGGTTGGAGAAGGGCAGCATTTTGAGGAAGGCGGCGCAGGTGCGGGGCGCCGCCTCCTCTTCCAGGCGGGCGACGAAGCGCCGGGAACCCACTTCGATGGCGAGATGGCGCATGGCGGCGTCCCTCAGGCGGCCTGCTGGCCGATCTCAAAGTTGGCCATCTTCTCCAGGGCGCGCACCAGGGCCGAGTGGTCCCAGCCGCCGCCGCCGTGGGCCGCGCAGGCATTGAACAGCTCCTGGGCGGTGGCGGTATTGGGCAGGGGCACCCCCAGCTGGCGGCCGGTGGTGAGGGCCAGGTTGAGGTCTTTCTGGTGCAGCTCGATGCGGAAGCCCGGGTCGAAGGTCCGCTTGACCATGCGCTCGCCGTGCACCTCGAGGATGCGGGAGTTGGCAAAGCCACCCATCAGGGCCTCGCGCACCTTGGCCGGGTTGGCGCCGGCCTTGGCGGCCAGCAGCAGGGCTTCGCCCACGGCCTCGATGGTCAGGGCCACGATGATCTGGTTGGCCACCTTGGTGATCTGGCCGTCGCCGTTGCCGCCCACCAGGGTGATGTTCTTGCCCATCAGCTCGAACAGGGGCCGGACCTTGGCGAAGGCAGCCTCGCTGCCACCCACCATGATGGTCAGGCTGGCGGCCTTGGCGCCCACCTCACCGCCGGACACGGGGGCATCCAGGTAGTCACAACCCAGGGCGTTGATGCGGCGGGCGAAGTCCTTGGTGGCCACCGGGGAGATGGAGCTCATGTCCACCACGATCTTGCCCGGCGTCAGGCCGGCGGCGACGCCTTCGGGGTTGAACAGGGCGTCCTCCACGTGGGGGGTGTCGGGCACCATGGTGATGATGATGTCGGCCTGGCGGGCCACCTCGGCACCACGGGTGCACGGGCGGGCGCCGGCTTCGATCAGGGCGACCGGGGTGGCGCCGTGGGTGTGGGTGTAAACCGTGTGGCCGGCGGCGATGAGGTGGCCGGCCATGGGGGCGCCCATGATGCCGAGGCCGATGAATCCGATGTGTGCCATGGGGTGTCTCCTGTCTTGTCGTTGTGGGTGCCGTTGGGGTGGGGATGCGTCAGAAGGCGTCGAGCCAGCCCAGGCCCTCGGCGGTGGTGGTGGCGGGCTTGTATTCGCAGCCGATCCAGCCGGTGTAGCCCAGGCCGTCAATGTGGCGCAGCAGCCAGGGGTAGTTGATCTCGCCGCTGCCCGGCTCGTGGCGGCCGGGGTTGTCGGCCAGCTGGATGTGGGCGATGCGCGGCAGGTGGCGGGCCACGGTGGCGGCCAGCTCGCCCTCCATGCGCTGGGCGTGATAGAGGTCGTACTGGATGAAGAGGTTGTCGGCGCTCACTTCATCCAGGATGTCCGCGGCCTGGGCCGTGCGACTGAGGTAGAAGCCCGGGATGTCGAAGGTGTTGATGGGCTCGATGAGCAGGCGGATACCCGCCTCCCTGAGCTGGCCGGCGGCGTAGCGCAGGTTGCTCACCAGGGTGTAGCGCAGCAGCTCGGGGCTGACGCCCGCGGGCGCAATGCCGGCCAGGCAGTTGACCTGGGTGCAACCCAGGGCGGTGGCGTACTCGATGGCCTGGCCCACCCCGTCACGGAACTCGCCAACCCGGTCGGGGTGGCAGGCAATGCCCCGCTCGCCGGCTTCCCAGTTGCCGGCGGGCAGGTTGTGCAGCACCTGGACGAGGCCGTGGCGGGCCAGCTCGGCGGCCAGGTCTTCCTTCTTGAAGGGGTAGGGAAAGAGGTATTCCACCCCTTTGAAACCGGCCGCGGCGGCGGCACCGAAGCGCTCCAGAAAGGGTAGCTCGGTGAACAGCATGGACAGGTTGGCAGCAAATCTCGGCATGGTCTGTGTACTCCATGTAGGGGCGGCTTCAGCCGCCCGGGGCAAATCGTTCAATCCAGCAGGGCGATGGCGGTGGGTGCATCGGCGCCGCTCTCGGCCAGGGCCTCGAACTCGTTGATGGCGTTGATCTCGGTGCCCATGGAGATGTTGGTCACCCGTTCGAGGATGATCTCGACGACCACCGGCACGCGGAACGCCTCCATCCAGGCGCGGGCCTGGGCGAAGGCGGGCAGGATCTCTTCGGCCTGGCGCACGCGGATGGCCTTGCAGCCCAGGCCTTCCACCACGGTCACGTGGTCCACGCCATAGCCCTCGGTCTCGGGGGCGTTGATGTTCTCGAAGGCCAGCTGCACGCAATAGTCCATGTCGAAGCCGCGCTGGGACTGGCGGATCAGGCCCAGGTAGGCGTTGTTCACCACCACGTGCAGATAGGGCAGCTTGAACTGGGCACCGACGGCCAGCTCTTCGATCATGAACTGGAAGTCGTAGTCGCCGGAGATGGCCACCACCTTGCGCTGGGGGTCGGCGGCACACACGCCGAGGGCCGCCGGGATGGTCCAGCCGAGGGGGCCGGCCTGGCCGCAGTTGATCCAGTGGCGCGGCTTGTACACGTGCAGAAACTGGGCGGCGGCGATCTGCGACAGGCCGATGGTGCTGACGTAGCAGGTGTCCTGGCCGAAGGCCTTGTTCATCTCTTCGTACACGCGCTGGGGCTTCATGGGCGTGGCGTCGAAGTGGGTCTTGCGCAGCAGGCTGCGCTTGCGCTCCTGGCAGGCAGCAGCCCAGGTGCGGCGGCAGGGCAGCGTGCCCGCCGCCTTCATCTCCCGGGCCACGGCGATGAGCTGGTCGAGGGCCGCGCCGGCATCCGAGACGATGCCGTAGTCGGGCCCGAACACCCGGCCGATCTGGGTGGGTTCGATGTCGATATGCACGAACTTGCGGCCATCGGTGTACACCTCCACCGAGCCGGTGTGGCGGTTGGCCCAGCGGTTGCCGATGCCGATCACGAAGTCGGAGGCCAGCATCGTCGCGTTGCCGTAGCGGTGGGCGGTCTGCAGCCCGACCATGCCGGCCATCAGCGGGTGATCGTCGGGGATGGAACCCCAGCCCATCAGGGTGGGGATCACCGGCACGCCGGTGAGCTCGGCGAACTCCTGCAGGCGGGCCGCCGCATCGGCATTGATCACCCCGCCACCGGCCACGATCAGCGGGCGTTCGGCGGCATTCAGCATGGCCATGGCCTTCTCGGCCTGGGCGCGGGTGGCCGCCGGCTTGTGCAGGGGCAGGGGCGCGTAGGTGTCGATGTCGAACTCGATCTCGGCCATCTGCACGTCAAAGGGCAGGTCGATGAGCACCGGGCCGGGGCGGCCGGAACGCATGATGTGGAAGGCCTGCTGGAACACCCGGGGCACCAGGGCCGGCTCACGCACCGTCACCGCCCACTTGGTCACCGGCTTGGCGATGGATTCAATGTCCACCGCCTGGAAGTCTTCCTTGTACAGGCGGGCGCGGGGGGCCTGGCCGGTGATGCACAGGATGGGGATGGAATCCGCCGAGGCCGAGTACAGGCCGGTGATCATGTCGGTGCCGGCCGGGCCGGAGGTGCCGATGCACACCCCCAGGTTGCCGGCCCTGGCCCGGGTGAAGCCCTCGGCCATGTGCGACGCACCCTCCACGTGGCGGGCGAGGATGTGCTTGAAGCCACCATCCTTCCGCATCGCCGAGTAAAGGGGGTTGATGGCGGCGCCGGGCACGCCAAAAACGGTCTCCACGCCTTCCCTGCGCATCACCGCGGCGGCGGCATCCACTGCTCTCATTCGGGCCATTTGTGTCTCCTTGTAGGTCTGTCCGATGGATCGATGAGGACAGCTTAGGGATTCGGGGATCCCGTTTGAATTGCCGGTGGGGTCGGTTCTTTCGATACTTTTGGTATGGAGTGGGGGCTTTTTCTGGGGGGGGCTTTGCTGGGGGGCTTTCCGTTGTTTTGAGTTGGATTGGCCGGGATTTCGCCCCGGCGGGCGACTCACTTCTTTGCTTCGCATGTAGGGGCGACTTCAGTCGCCCGCGGACTCCGATCAAGC
>Ga0209277_10001443_pt1 | contig 11652 bp, 9 predicted proteins | sample JI81AbrownDNA_FD_187503 | JGI IMG/M metagenome (GOLD analysis project Ga0209277, IMG submission 187503) | Wastewater effluent complex algal communities from Wisconsin, to seasonally profile nutrient transformation and Carbon sequestration -... | ecosystem: Engineered > WWTP > Effluent > Algae... | reverse complement strand
CGTCGGGTGCCGAGCGTGGCGTCACCCGACGGTCCAGGTGTCCCTGCCGGCGATCAGGGCCGCGAAGTCCTCGTCGGTGGCGGGCTGGCCGGCCGCGGTGATCGAGGCCTCGATCTGAGCGCGCACAAGATCGTCATAGGTCGGCCGCTCGACCTGCCGGAAGATCCCCATCGGCACGTGCGTCATCGAGGCATCATCGACCCTGCTGATGGCGAATTGCTGGCTGGGGTCGGTCTCGAAGGCGTCATGGATGACGATCTCCGCCTCGCCGGCTTCGGCCTCGGGCACAAAACGCAGCGTGCCGCCGCCCGCACGCACCAGCACCTGGCGGTTCTCATCGGTGCCGGTGGTGATGGGTTGGCCGTGCTCCAGGTGCGCGAGCCGGGCCTGCTGGCTGTCGCGATCCTTGATCAGGTCGAAGGCGCCGTCGTTGAAGATCGGGCAGTTCTGATAGATCTCGACCAGGGCCGTGCCGCGGTGGGCGGCGGCCGCCCGCAGGATGGTCGAGAGGTGCGCCCGGTCGTTGTCGAGGCTGCGGGCAACGAAGGTCGCCTCCGCGCCGAGGGCCAGGCTGACGGGGTTGAAGGGGTGATCGACCGAGCCCACCGGCGTCGATTTGGTGATCTTGCCGGTTTCGGATGTGGGGGAGTACTGACCCTTGGTCAGGCCATAGATCCGATTGTTGAAGAGCAGGATCGTCAGATTGATATTGCGGCGCAGCGCGTGGATCAGGTGGTTGCCGCCGATCGAGAGCGCATCGCCGTCGCCCGTCACGACCCAGACCGACAGGTCGGGGCGAGCCGTGGCCAGCCCGGTCGCGATCGCCGGCGCCCGGCCGTGGATCGAGTGCATCCCATAGGTGTCGAGGTAGTAGGGGAAGCGGCTGGAGCAGCCGATCCCGGAGACGAAGACGATATTTTCCTTGCGGAGCCCGAGTTCGGGGAGGAAGGACTGCACGGTGTTCAAGATGATGTAGTCGCCGCAGCCGGGACACCAGCGCACCTCCTGATCGGAGGTGTAGTCCTTCTTGGTCAGTTTCGCCTCGCCCCCGAGGCGGGGTATGCCGTCGAGGCCGTGCGGGGTCGGCATACCAAGTTCGACCGAACCGGCGTGCTCGTGCGTGGTGATGCCCAGCGGTGCTGCCATGCCAACGGACCTTCGTCTCGACACGTGCGGATTAACCGCACACAACCGTTCGATTTTACGCTCAACCAGTCCCGACGCCACAGAACGCGCCGGATGACGGACGTTCGGCGCCTCCAGGTGGCACTGCGTGCGGGCGTGGACACTCGCGTCCGGCTAGCCTGAGCAGGTGCAGCCGTATGTCGTCGTCGCCGCCGTCCTCGCCGCCGGGGTGCTGCTCTTCGTGGCGGCGATGCTCGCGCGGTGGCTCATCGCGCCGCGCGTTGCCGCGGGGGCGGGGCGCACGACATACGAGTCCGGGGTGGACCCGATCGGGCACGGTTGGGCGCAGTCGCAGGTGCGCTATCTGACCTATGCCTTCCTTTATGTCATCTTCGCGGTCGATGCCGTCTATCTCTTTCCGTGGGCGCTGATCGCTCGCTCCGACCTCGGGCCGGCCTCCTTGGTCGAGGTGGCGATCTTCATCGGGATCATTCTCATCGGGCTCGCCCATGCTGCCCGGCGGGGTCTGCTGCGCTGGGTCTAGGGTGAGCCATATGCCGGTCGACCTGCCCACTCCACGCGTCGGTCCGGTCGGTGCGCACGCGCCCAAGCCGATGCGCGTGGTCCTCAACTGGGGGCGGCGTTACAGCCTGTGGGTGTTCAACTTCGGGTTGGCATGCTGCGCCATCGAATTCATCGCCACCTCCATGGGGCGCTATGACTTCATGCGGCTCGGCGTCATCCCCCTCGCGCCCGGCCCGCGGCAAGCAGACCTGATGGTGGTCTCTGGCACCGTCACCGACAAGATGGCACCGGCCGTGCGCCGCCTCTATGACCAGATGCCCGAGCCGAAATACGTGATCTCCTTCGGTGCCTGCTCCAATTCCGGTGGGCCCTACTGGGATTCGTATTCCGTCACCAAGGGCGTGGACACGATCATCCCCGTCGATGTCTATGTCCCCGGCTGCCCGCCGCGGCCCGAGGCGCTCTTGCACGGCATCTTGAAGTTGCAGGAGAAGATCGCGGCCGAGCGGGTCGGGGAGTCGATCCCGAGGCGGTATGCCGGGCACCGGCTCGCCAGCGCCGCCGAGGTCACCCGCCCGCTGGTGCGCCAGCCGGTGTGAGGCCAACGCACCTCAGCATCGACCCCACGCCTATGCCGCCAGTGAGCAGCGTGCCCACGCCGGCCAGTGACAGATCCGTGACAGATGTCCGCTCCACAGTGATGAGCACCCGGGCACCTCGGCCCGGACCGACATCACGGAGGGGACGAAATGTCCACACGCACATTGGTCGGCGCGCTGCTCGCGACCGGCCTGACCATCGGCGGGGCAGCGGCGGGAGCTGACGCGGCAGGTATGCCGGGGGGAGCCATGATCCCCACCTCACCCGCTGCGGCACCGGCCGCAGACTTGGCGGCGCCCGGCCTGGGAGCCAAGGCAACGCAGGGCGCCTATTTCCGCGACGCCTTCAACTTCCGCGCACCCGCGTGGCGTGGGGTCGTCGGGCGCTGGAATGTCCGCAATGGCACGCTCTTCTCGCAGGGAATGGCCGGCCGGTTCAGTTCGGTGGCGCACATCAACAACTACGACGAGTTCGACTACGAAGTCCGGATGAATCGGGTCGGCAATAGCGATGGCAGCGCGCCGAATTGCCTGATCATCCGCGGCAACGCCAATCGCGTCAGCAGTGACCTGTGGCTGCCCGGCTACTACTTCTGCTATTCCAACAATGGCAAGGCCCTGGTCGTCGCCGTCGACTCCCGCGGTCAGCAGCGGGAGCTGATGCCCTGGACTCCGGTCCAGGAGATCGGCACGGGCGGGGGCTATCGCACCGTCCGCGTCGAGGCCATTGGCCCAACCTTCTATTTCTCGGTGAATGGCAGCTCGGCGATGGCCTTCAAGGACGCGACGTCGGCCTTCGGTCAGGTCGGCGCCGGCTTCTATGTCGAATCGGGCAAGCGCGGCAGCCTCGCCATCGACTACGCCAATCTCGGCCCGGTGCGCAGCAAGAGCTGACCGGGGCCGGGACCGGGGTGGCGCGCTGACCCCCGGCGTCAGCGCGCCACAGCCGCCCGGATGAGGCGGGTGGCATGGGAGAGGTCGAGGGGCGCCAGCGTGGGAGTCGCGTGGCCGTCGAGTGGCCCGCGCAGGCGGTCGACCACGCGCTGCTGCCACGGCGAGAGCACCGCGCCGGCGCCACGCAGGTGGCCATCGGCGGCGGCGAGCACCTCGGTGGCACCGGGGTCACCCACGGCGGCCAGGGCGGCCCCGGCACCGGAGAGCACCTCGCCGGTCACCAGCAGATCGCCGCCGCCATCTAGGTGATCGAGCGACCGGGCGAACCAGCGCAGGCCCGCTTCGGGGGCATCGCAGCCGAGGGCAGCCCAGCCGGCATTGATCGTGAAGAGCGAGGTCGGGCCGATGCCGAGTTGCTCTTCCACCTGCCCCAGGGTGCGCTCCAGGATCACCAAAGCCTCCCGCGGATGATCCGAATCCATCAGTGCCAGAGCAACTTTCGGCACCACCTGGGTCAGGTCCACCGCGCTCGGGCCGGCTGCGATGAGGCTCCACGCCTCCTGCGCGACGGCCACGGCCGCTGTCAGCCGGCCGCAGGCGGCCAGCATGACGGCCTCCGCGCCGAGTGCTTCGGGAAGGTGATGCGCCGCCCGATCGCGCGCGACACCCACCGCCTCCTGCGCGCTCGCGAGCGCGCCGGCGAAGTCCCCGTGCACATAGGGGCCAACTGAGCGCAGGATATGCAACCGGCCGAGCCAGTCCGGTTCGTCGCGCAGCGGTCCAATCAGATGATCGAGCGCGGCCCGCTGCTCAACTCCCTGATCCTGCGGCATGAGCGCAACCTCGAGCAGCCGCAGGATCGCTTCCTGTCGCGTCGACAGCAGTCCACTGGCCAGCACCTCACGGATATGCCGGATCCCCTCGCCGCCGGTCTCGACGAAGAACCAATAGCGCCCCAGCGTGATCGCCAGATCACCAGCCGTCTCGCCATCTCGCGCGGCGAGCGAACTGCGCAGTGCCGCAACATAATCCGCGTATGCCGTGGCCACGTCAAGGATGAGGGCGTCGGTCAGCGGCTGGTCGCGCCAGCGCGCCGCGAACCACGCGCGATGGCGCTGGCTCGTCGCGTCCGCATCCCCGGACTCACGCAGGGTCTCCCGCGCCAGCTCCCCGACCGTGCGCAGCAGGCGCATTCGCACCGTGGCGCCTCGCCGGTCCACTTGGACCTGGGATTCTCGGATCAACCCCCGAACGAGCGCCGGCACATCGGGCGCGGCCAACTCCGGCGGCCCACCCGGCAGCGGCCCGACAATTGCGGTCGCCGCCGCGACGTCGAATGCGCCAGCGAAGACGCCCAGCCGCGCCAGCACCGTCTGCGCCGATGGCGAGAGTCGAGCCACGCTCCAGGTCAAGGTCTCCCGCAGGCTGCGCTGGCGAAGCTCACGATCACGCTCCGCGGCGGCGATATCCAATGGTGCCTCCACAAGGTGGAGCAGCTCCTCGACGGACGACGAAACAGCCTGCCCGGCAACGAGTTCCAAGGCCAGGGGCAGGCCGTCGACCCGACGCGCTATCTCGGCCGCACGGGCATACTCGCTCGGCGACAAGGACAACTCGGGCGCGTGGTCGCTGAGCCGCTCGACAAACAGCCGGACGGCAGGCGATGCCGCCAAGTCGGCGCCCGAGGCGCCGGGTGCGGGCGTTGTCAGGGGCCCGAGGACGAGCCGGGTTTCGCCGACGAGCTCAAGCGGTGCGCGCGAGGTGAGCACGATCCGGACCCGTGGGCAGGCATTCATCACGGCATCGATCACTGCTGTGGCGCCGGCGAGCGACCACTCGGCTTCGTCGAGCAGCAGCAGGTGATCGCTGCCGCGCAGGGCGCGGACCAGGGCCGCCACGGGATCACCGCCGCCGAGGGTGAGTCCGGCGCCGCGGGCGATCGCCTCGGCCACCTCCTCGGCGCTGGCATCCTCGCGGGCGGGCAACTCGGCATACACCGAAGTGGCGTCGCGGGGCAGGTGCGCCGCGAACTCGGCCAGCAGCCGGCTCTTGCCCACACCGCCGGGGCCGGTGATCGTCAGCAACCGGCGGCCGGAGTCGAGTTGGCGGGCGAGCGCCGCGAGCTCCCCGTCGCGCCCGATCGTCGGGGTCCGCGGCCGCGGCGCCCCGCCGCGGCTCGCACGATCCCGGCTCACCGGCGCAATCTCGCTGTCCTGAGCCAGGATTCGCGCATAGAGCGCCGCAGTCGTTGGGCTCGGATCGATGCCCAGTTCGTCGCGCAGCGCATGCCGTAGGCGGGTGTATGCCGCGAGCGCGTCCCCCTGCCGGCCGAGCCGATAGCTGCCCTCCATCAGCAGTTCGTGGGCGTGCTCGCGCAGCGGCTCCCGCGTGGTCAACTCGCTCGTCAACGCGACCGAGTCCGCAATCTCCGCAAGGGAGCCGCCGGCGAGCAGACGCTCGGCGAGCTGCTCGATCGCGGTGTCGCGAAGCTCATGGAGCCGGGGCCGGTCGGTCGCTACGAGGGCCTCGCTGACACCGGCATAGGCCTCCGGGCCGCTCCACAGCGCGAGGGCCTGGTGAAGCAGGTCGACGATCTCGCCGCGCCGTTCCGGCACCAGGGAGCGGGCTGCTCTGATCAGCCGGGTGAACTCATCGCTGTCCACGGTCGCGTCCGGGCGCAGTTGATAGCCCGTGTCATGGCGCGTGATCGCGTCGTGCCCGAGCGCGCGCCGCAGCCGGGCGATGACCGTATGCACGACGGAGGAGTCGAGGCGCACCGCCTCGGACTCCCAGACGGCATCAAGGATCAGCTCCGGTGCGAGCGGACGGCCACGACGCAGGAGCAGCAGCGCGAGCACGTCGCGCCCGCGCTGGCCGCGGAGCACCGATGGTTCGGCCCCCGCCCGCAGCGCGCCGAGCACCCGATAGTCCACCTGCCCCATACAAGCACTGACGCGCCTCACGCGCAGGCGGTTGACGCGATCAGGGGTGTCGCAGGCGCGCGACGCAAGGCGCTGCGCAACGCCTCGACGTCGATGTGGAACTCCGTGCCATCACCTGGCCGCGAGATCGCGCCGAGCCGTTGCAGCCAGCGGCGCACGGGGGCATTGCCGGCCAGGGTGTGGCAGACAAAGTGCTCGATGCCGACCCGTGCGGCCCCCTCGGCAAGGTGCGCGGCGAGCGACAGACCGATCCCGCGCCCCTGCGCCGCATCGGCCACAGCCAAGGCGATATCGGCCAGCGAGGGGTCGTCGCGGTCGCGAGTCCATTCCCCGTGCCCGACCGGTATGCCGTCGAGCACCGCCACGAGGACCTGCCGCTCACCGGGCTGGACCCGCGCCAGGTGGGTCAGATAGCGCTCGGGGATCCGCGGCATACCGTTGTGGAAGCGCAGCCAGCGCGACTGGGCCGAGAGGGCGTCGAAGACCGGTCGCACGAGCTCGATCTCCCCGCCGCGCAAGGGGATCAGGCGCGCGGGGGCCTGGGGTGCGACACGAGGATGAGCGAACATGGCGGGCCTTCCGGATCAGTGGTTGCTCCACTGTCCGCAGCCGGTCTGTCACGGCTCTGTCGCCGGTATGTCGCCTCGTCAGCCCCGGGAAGGGACTGCCCGGGTCAGCCCTTCGATGCACCCTGCGCGGCGCGCTCGATCGCCTCGGTCAGTTCGGTCGTGGTGAAGGGCAGGCCGCGCACCCGGGCATACGACTGGGCATCGACCAAATAGCGCGCCCGGATCAAGGTGGCGAGCTGCCCGGAGTTCATCTCCGGGATGAGCACCCGGTCATACCGTCGCAAGACCTCGCCGAGGTTGGCAGGGAAGGGGTTGAGGTGGCGCAGGTGGGCGGTGGCGACCGGCATGCCGGAGCCCCGCAGCGCCCGCGCCGCCGCGCTGATCGGGCCATAGGTCGATCCCCACCCGAGGACCAGGATCGAGGCGGCCCCGCTCGGGTCCTCGACGACGACATCGGGCACGGCGATGCCGTCGACCTTCGCCTGGCGAAGGTGGGTCATCCGCTCATGATTGTCGGGGTCATAGGAGATATTGCCGGTGATATCGGCTTTCTCGATGCCGCCGACGCGGTGCTCGAGGCCGGGGGTGCCGGGGATGGCCCACGGCCGGGCCAACGTCTCGGGGTCACGCAGATAGGGCGCGAAAACCGGTGTGCCCTTGGCGTTTTCACTATTGGGTCCGGTGGCGAACTCGACGCGCAAGTCGGGCAGATCGCCGATCTCGGGTAGCTGCCACGGCTCGGCGCCATTGGCCAGGTAGCCATCGGAGAGCAGCATGACCGGCGTGCGATAGACGGTCGCGATGCGCACCGCCTCGATCGCCGCGTCGAAGCAGTCCGCCGGTGACGTCGGCGCGACGATCGGCACCGGCGCCTCACCATTGCGGCCATACATTGCCTGCAACAGGTCCGCCTGCTCGGTCTTGGTGGGCAGCCCCGTGGACGGCCCGCCGCGCTGCACATCGACGATGACCAGCGGCAATTCCAGGGACACCGCGAGTCCGATCGTCTCGGACTTCAACGCCACACCGGGGCCGGAGGTGGAGGTCACCCCGAGCTTGCCGCCGAAGGCCGCGCCGAGCGCGATGCCGATGCCGGCGATCTCGTCCTCGGCCTGGAGGGTCATCACGCCATAGCGCTTCAGCCCCGAGAGCGTATGCAAAATGTCCGACGCCGGGGTGATCGGATAGGAGCCGAGCACCAGTTGCAATCCCGCGCGGTGGGCACCGAGAACCAAGCCATAGGCCAGCGCGGTGTTGCCGGTGATATTGCGATAGGTGCCGCTCGGCATCGGCGCCGGCGCGATTTCGTAGGGCGAGGCGAAGTCCTCGGTCGTCTCGCCATAGTTCCAGCCGGCGTCGAGCGCCGCGAGGTTCGCCGCCAGGATCTGCGGCTTGGCGCCGAACTTGCTGCGCAAGAAGGCGCGCGTCCCCTCGGTCGGTCGCGAATACATCCACGACAGCAGCCCGAGCGCGAACATATTCTTCGCGCGCTCCTTTTCCTTGCGGGTCAAGGTGGTGTAGGGCGCGAGCGCCTCGACCGTCATAGAGGTCAGGCCGACCGGATGCACATGCCAGGACTCCAGCGAACCGTCCTCGAGCGGATTGGTCGCATAACCGACCTTGCTCAGGTTCCGCGTCGAGAACTCGTCCTTGTCGGCGATGATCGTGGCCCCGCGGCGCAGGTCGGCCAGGTTCGCCTTCAGGGCTGCGGGGTTCATCGCGACGAGCACGTCCGGGGCGTCCCCAGGTGTCAGGACATCGTGATCGGCGAAGTGCACCTGGAAGCTCGAGACACCGGGCAGGGTGCCCTGGGGGGCGCGGATCTCCGCGGGGAAGTTCGGCAGGGTCGAGAGGTCGTTGCCCAGCGCCGCGGTCTCGGCGGTGAAGCGGTCGCCGGTCAACTGCATGCCGTCGCCGGAGTCTCCGGCGAAGCGGATGACGACGCGATCCAGCGGAGTTTTCGTGCCAGGCATGGGGTCCATCGTAGGTCGCGAACCGGCCGAGCGAACCCGGCATCCGGGGGCCGAGCGCGACGCCCGCGCTCGGCGTTGTGGCCGGCGTTGACTAGGGTGGCGGCTGTGACCAGCGAACGGCGCGTGGTGAGCCCGGCCGAGTGGATCGCGGCTGCCGATGCGGCGCGCGAGGAGGGCTACGACTTTTTCGACTGGCTCAGCGCCGTCGATCGCACCCGCGAGGAGCCCCCCGGCTTCGATATCGCCCTGCACCTGCTCGATGTCGAGGCTCCGGGTGCCCTACGGGAGTTGCTCTTGGTCGCGCGCCTGCCGGCGGGGGCGGATCTGCCGAGCCTGACGGGCATTTTTGCCGGCGCGGCGTGGCACGAGCGCGAGACGCACGAGATGTTCGGCATCGAGGTCACCGGCTTCGATGATGGCACCGGTCTCGGGCTGCGTCCCCTCCTGCTGCCGGACGGCTTCGAGGGGCACCCGCTGCGCAAGGACTTCTATCTCGCGGCCCGGGTCAGCAAGGACTGGCCCGGCGCGAAGGAGCCGGGGCAACCGCATACGGGCGGGCCGGGGCGGCGCAAGATGCAGCCGCCCGGCGTCGCCCCCCAGGCCTGGGGACCGCGGTGAGCGCCCTCGAACTCATCCTGCGTTCGGTGAGCGCGCTCGCGATGCTGCTCGTGCTGCCCCTCCTCGTGGGGCAGACCGAGCACAAGGTGATGGCCCATATGCAGGGCCGCCTCGGGCCGATGTATGCCGGGGCCTATCACGGCTGGGCCCAACTCGTCGCCGATGGGGTGAAGTTCGTCCAGAAAGAGGACATCATCCCCACAGCCGCGGACCGCCGCGTCTTCAAACTCGCCCCGGCGATCGCGATGATCCCCTATCTCCTCGCGCTCGCCGTCATCCCGATCCATCCCGGGTATGCCGCGATCGATGCCCCCGCAGGGCTCGTGTTCGTCATGGCCGCCACCAGCATTGGTGTGCTCGGCACCTTGATGGCCGGCTGGGCCAGCGCCAACAAATATGCCCTGCTCGGGGCGATGCGCAGCGCGGCCCAATTGCTGTCCTATGAGTTGCCGATGGTGCTGGCCGTCGCCTCGGTCGCCCTTGCGGCGGGCACGCTCTCACTCGGCGGGATCATCGAGGCCTGGTCGCCGTGGTGGCTGTTGTGGCAGTTGCCCGGCGCCGTCGTCTTCCTGACCGCCGCGGTCGCCGAATTGCAGCGCCCGCCCTTCGACATGCCGATTGCCGACGCCGAGATCGTCTTCGGTCCCTACACCGAATACACCGGCCTGCGCTTCGCGCTCTTCCTGCTCAGTGAGTATGCGGGGATCGTCGCCTTCTCTCTCCTCTTTGCGGTCCTCTATCTCGGCGGCTGGCGCGGGCCGATGGCGGACTGGCTCGGCTGGGCGTGGACCTTCGGCAAGGGCTTCCTGATCGCTCTGCTCCTGATCTGGTTGCGGGTCTCCTGGCCGCGCGTGCGCGAAGACCAATTGCAGCGCCTGGCTTGGGTCGTGCTGATCCCGATCGCCCTGGCGCAATTGGCGATCACGGCCGTGGCCGTGGTCCTCTGAGGCGGGTGAGGTCGTGGTAGAGCTAAAGCAACATCGGGAACGGCTGTTGACCAGACGTTCAAGATGCAACTCTGGAGTCGCTGGCTGGAGTATCGAGATAACGATAGTTTGCCGCCTGGTTGCGCAAGCCCGCCCTCACAGTATGACTTTGGAATTCTGAATCCGAATGGAGCCCCTATTCGGTCAGGAGCGATGGTGCTCCGAGAGGAAAGTTCTATGGCCGAACTGACAACATCCACGTGGTCGTCTCGATCGTCTAGCACCGTGCCCGGTGATTACAACTTCAACCCGAATCCTGCCGTGAAGGATGGCCACGACCTTCAGTGGCGGGCTGTCACCTCTGCCTGGACGAGCGCTGGCAGCCCAGTTGCGGTCGCCGTCGATGATCTGCGCGTGGAGTCGACGCCATGAACCGCAGACTCCTGCTCGTCGCCTTGTCGGCGCTGCTCGCCGCGAGCGCCTCGGCTTGCGGCGCGGGCGAGGTGGCCGCGCCCAAGACCGCACAGGCGGTGTATGGTGCGTGTCCCGTCGCCCCGAAGTCCAGCAAGGGCGCGACCTACGAGCCGATCTTCGGTCCGAATTGGCAGCTCTTCGCCGATCCCGCGTACGGCCGCTTCCGGATCGACTCCATGGGCACCGCGCCGACCTCCACGCACACCGAAGGGCCCACGGGGGCCCCACTCGACACTCCGATGACCTTCCGCGGTCAGGTCACGGTGAAGCTGACGGACCTGGCCACGAGCCAGCGGCGCGAGCAACGGATGGTGTTCACGCCGATCGAGTGGGCCGCCATTGACCACGCCACGCAGACGAGGGCGCAGATCGTGGCCTTCATCAGCCCGAGCGACCTCGATCCGAGCCAGCCCGACGAAGCCGCCCTGTGGGGCGCGGCCTATCTGTTGATCCTGCCCACCGACGGCACGCAGCCCTTCTTCGCCGGCCAGTGTGCCGAGCGCGATATGGCGACCCCACTGCGCGAGGCGCTGGGCGCCGGCTATGTCCCGGCCCTGAAAGCCGTCCTCGCGGGCGAGGTCCCGAGCATCCCCGAGCCACCCGGCGCCGACCCGGCCGCCCGCATTCTCGCTCCGGGGGACATCCCCGAGGAGATCCTGGCGGGCCTGCGGCATACGTCCCTGGCGATCACGCTCCCCGCGCAATGGGGCGCGGCAGCGCGCAAACTCGGCACCAGCGGATATGCCGTCGGCACCCAGATCGAGGACGGGTGGAACGACTTCTTCCCCGTTGAAATGTCGCAGCCCGAGACCCCGGTCGAGATCGGCGCCTATCTGCCGAAGTCCGGCGGCAATGTGACCTTCTGGTTGCTCGCCGGCGACGCCGATCCCGCGCAGCGCGTCCACAAGCTCGGCACCCTCGATGTCGCACGGCTGACCGCCCGGCGCGGAGTGGTCCAGGTCACCGTCCGCTCGACCTCGAACTTCGATGACCTCATTGCCGGCACG
>Ga0209277_10001440_pt1 | contig 11665 bp, 17 predicted proteins | sample JI81AbrownDNA_FD_187503 | JGI IMG/M metagenome (GOLD analysis project Ga0209277, IMG submission 187503) | Wastewater effluent complex algal communities from Wisconsin, to seasonally profile nutrient transformation and Carbon sequestration -... | ecosystem: Engineered > WWTP > Effluent > Algae... | reverse complement strand
CTGAACAAACATATGACAAATAGTGAAAGATTTTCACTTTTGAACGCTCTCATCTTTTGGACAGGACGTGATGTTGGAGTTCCCAAAGAATAGAGAAGCAAAGGGGATTCTATTATAGAGCATGCAATATCAGCATTTTTCAAATCAGCATATTCTATATTAGCATGTGTCGCATTAGCACATGTCAGCACATGCCACAGGTTATACATGAGATAAGTACAAAGTGGGTCAATATAGTTTTTTCTTCCTATAGTTTTCTTAAATAAGATATAAATTATATATGACTGACTTTCCAACCATGAAACCATACCAGACTAACATGGTAAAATTTACTGTGAAGATTGCAGTACTATCAAGAAGCATAAGACTAATAAATGATCATGAAACCTACTGGACAATCCAAAACTGTCTTGTTTTTAATGCTCTGGACTTTTGAGGACCGTTTGATTAAGAAAATTGAACTATTCTAACTCTATAGAATCAACAATAGGCTACATTATCGAATTTTTAACACATACTTAAGGATTTAGTTAACAACTGGCCAAACTAAAATTCTGATCATTGTTGAATGGTGTAAAACAAATATTGTAATCATATACATAAAATAAATTACTTTGGAACATAATAGATCATAAAAATCAACAATACTAAGACATCCATCCAATCCTTTTACAAAAGGATCTGCGATGTTTCAGTTCATACTATTTTAAGAGCCAAAAAGATCACGCGTTAAGATGACATAAATCCAAAAACTGTAACTATATACTTGGCCTAGAACTAGTACATACCTGCGTGCTAACCAGAATTTACACAAAGATTCATACTAAAATTGCTCAATCAACAAAGGAGATAGAACATATTGCATTTTCTCAAGCTATGAGATATCTGGCTACTGTATAAGAACTAGCCAGGATTGTTTTCAGTAACTTGTGAAAGAAAGTATTCACCAGCATGGATACTGGGGAGATGGACTGAGACAATGGTACCTGTCTGTGAATTGCTAAACTAACTAAGTTTACTCCTTGCAAGAATCATATGAAAATACATTACCAATCATGCAATGCAAAATAACAAGCTCAAAATTTACAATAATTCAATAATTTGAATTGTTATCAGATCTGTTTACTCAAAGGATACGTCAAGACAACTTTGAATTTGGCGGAAAAGCTCTAATTGGACAATAATTTTTTAACTAATTTGTGTTTACTCATTTTAAAACCCTTTATTTCCTAGCGACTGAAAACAAAAGAGTTTATTTTTTCGAAGAACCGCCACTCCGACTGAATAATAGGTCAAACAATGAACGCGATGTACAAGGCGATAACAAAACAAAGGTCATTACACATCATATATTCCATATCTTCGAGAAAATGGTAAATAAAAGAACGTGGATCAGAGAAGAACGTGAGACAAAACAATGTGTACTTATATCAAACTAATATGAACAACATCGTATAGATTCTAATGTGACTCATGAACTAAATGATTCTTGAAGCATAAAAATAATGTGAAGCGTGACCATTAAAGCAATGACTGCTACAATGTAAGCATGACAATAAAGAAATGAATGCTCCTACGAATCAAAGAAAACGCAAATTAATCTTGAATAACAAAGCCGACAGCAATCTTGAATTACAAAGATAACTGTAATCTGGCATTACAAAGCTAAATTAAAAAAACTTGCCCTCGCATAGCGAGGGACCTTAAACGTGAAAGTCAAAAGTCATTATAGCGATGTTGAATCACACCTCAATCTAAATTTACCACACAACAATTGGCAGGAGATCAAATTCACCCTCGTGAATAATATAAGAAGAAATCCTTTCTTTCATTGTTCATATGTACCGTTCTATCTCTGGTACATGGTTGTCCTGGGCAGTAGTGTTCAGGTTAATACCTGTCACTTCCATATGTTTTCTGATGCATTCGAATTGCCTGTCCACAAGGATGTGTTGTACCTTAAAGCCTCTACTGTGGTATGCATTGATAACTTGTTCAAGTGACTTGATGATTGTTGATTTTCTTTCATCCTTAATCATCTCAATTGTTCCAAATTGTATTGCCCTTGATAGTGTCATGATGAATGGGATTTTATTGATGTACATTATATCTGTCATCAGTGTCATGTTTCCATGTTCTTCTAACATTCCATCAGGTAGGTCGTCTAGTGTATTAATTATTACTCTTTCTGGCGTCCTTCGTGTGGTCTTGCCTTTTAGTGAGCCTAGATTTGGTCCTAGTATGTCTTCTGCTCTTATGATGTCTTGTTTTGATGGAGCAGATCAGGATCAGGCCTTTTTCTACGTATTCAATATAATCCTTAGTAGCCTGTCTTCCTATAATGTCTTGAATAGAACATGCTTTACGGCATTGAAAAACTTGGCGTAGCTCTTTGTTTATTGCAATTTTTTAATTTCAAGGGTATTTTGGATGTTCTATGACCTTTATGTTGATCTTTTTAATAAACTGAGTAAATTTTCCTTGACGAAGCCATAATAGTTTCTAGAAAGCATCTCTTAGTCTAGCTAAGTCCATGTTACGGAAATAAGAATTTAATTATAGGGTATATTAGGGGTTGTCAAAGTTCTATCTAACGTCGATTTATTTTTGATGAAAACTAGGTTATTTTTTTCAATGAAATCTGATTGGTCAATTCCAAAAAAAGAGCTATAATGATAGTAACTTCAAAGATATTAGGTTTTTGGTTATTCTTCAAGACAATTTTTTCGCACAAACCAGTGGAGAAGCCATCTAAACTTTGTTCAAAGCGCCTCAAAAAGGAAGAAAGCTTAGAAGAATGTATCAACCTGGAGTGCCAGAATGTCGTTCATCCAAGTCACTTCAAGAAAGTATTGGCTGCATTTGCAGAGGATGAGTGGGAGGGTCCATCGTTTTGTGGTAAATGGTGCTTCAATAATCAAAGGAAGAGTGCCATGGCATAATGACAGTCCGACACCTGAAATCAACTCCATGGCAGTGATCATAGACTGGTTGACTGGTAACTATAGCCAATGGCATGGTAGTGACAAACAAAATGGTAGTTGCCAACAAACTAAGTCAACTCATCAAAGACAAGGGCATCACTGCAGAAAGTACAGGAAGGGATATCCATGTCAAGATCAATTGTCTAGAACAGCAGTTTAGGACTGCCAAAGACTGGCTCAACCAGACTGTCGCGGGTGTGATGTGTGAAGAAAGCATCAAGTCAGCAGTTAAGCACAGATGTCTCTACTATTATGAGCTTGCATATGTCATGAGTGACAGCACTAGTAGCATGCCACTTGCCACCATATTGTCAATTAGTCCTTTAGAGATTGTGGATGGCAATGATAGCAGGGCAGATGAAGTAGACAACAATAAGCTATTGAAGTGGACACTCCTAGGCTTAAACAAAACATGGGGTACTTACCCACCCTGAAGAAAAAGCTGCCGGCATAGCCAAGTAGCCTATGATCCAACTTGACTGAGCTGTCACAGTTAAAGAGGGAGCAGATGATTGCCAACAAACAGTACCAAATCATGCAATTTGGAATAGATGAGAGGAAGCTTAAATTACTAGAGAAAGAATCGACAATCAAAATGGAAAAACTCAGAGCAGAAGCAGCTTACAAGCGCCTAAACATTGAGAAGGAGAGATTGCAGTTTAAAGTAGATGTATTACAGCAGAGGGCGCATCTGCTTAAGGAAGGGGTATTGCAAGATGACATTGATAGTGAATTACCTTGGTAAATGACTAATCTAATAATTAAATCATAATTCAAACTTAGTGTGTGCCGAATATCTTTAGTTTATCCTGATCAATCCTCTTCTAACATGTATGCCAAGACTTGGTTGTGTTTTGTATCCAAAGTGTTGATCTCAATGGACTGGGTGAGTTCATCTTCATGCTCTAACTCCACAATTTCAGCGTCAAGCCAGTCTGGTGGAACAGGATGCTCAATCAAAAGGTTGTGCAAGATACAAGCACAGAGTGTAGTTTTGAGAATAGAATCTAAGTCTGCTTTGTCATGAATAACCCACCGAAAACCCCACAAACATTTAAACCGCGCTTTGAGTAAACCAATGCAGTGCTTGCTCTTAATCTGAACCTTTCCCAGCTTGTTGCTAAATTACTTTTTTTCCTCACTCAGATTGGTGTTGTGGCCTGTCTTGAAGGCTGGAATCATCACTGCTGAGGTTGAAAACGCTGAATCCCTAATGACCAACCCTTTAATAGTGTAATCCCCTTTCCTTGTGTAAAAATCCTCTCCATTCATCATGGGAGCAAAAGCCAAAGGAAACAATGTGCCATTGATCACACCAATTCAATCAAAGAAACCATGCACCTTTCTGCTTCTTCTACTGATGTTTTGATGCTCTTCTTTGTTTGGCCACTTGATAACTTTATTGCGATGTTTCAAATTAGCATTACAAGCCCATATCACCAATTGCTGTCGCATTGCATTTATGAGCCACGTAAGCAATACCGTGATGCCTTCAACACAGCTAACTCTGCTAATATGCAATGATCAATGTCATCCTCAAAGCTCATCATCGAATCAAAGCGGACATAAGACTTTATTACCCACCTTTCTGCTAGGGATTTGTATTCTCTTATCAAGGTTGTGCTTTTAGAAAGTATAGGCATTTTTGGAGGTGTTCTTTTGAATGTGACAGGTTCCTTTGTATACAACAAAAAAGATACCATTTTTGTGATTTTAAGCATTTGGGTAGTCATCATTTCTCGGATTTAATTGGCTAAGCCAGAAGTTTTCTAAAAAACTCTCTTGTTAAAAAACATAGACATTAAATAGAACTTTGACAACCCCTATTCTATTCATAGATTTTTTTGGAAATGAAACGTATGCACTAAAAAGTGAATCTGTAATCTGTAGTATGCCCTGCACTTCAAATTCTGTTTAGACATGTGAATCTGACATGCTATCTGAACTCACTTGTGATTGTGAGTGCGGGATCTTGAATTGTACTACATGACTACGCATCGGGAAGTCATGATTTCATGCACCATTTACCGATTAAGTAGCATTAGATTCTACGGTTAATCAGCTCACTGACAGAGCCATTATTGACTCTTAGCAAACCAAGTAATTGAAATAAATCTCCGCGTCTTTCATTTAGTAAAGATAGACATTTACACAATCGTATATGCAAGACTGAAAGTTCTGAAAGTTAAACTTGATTCTCAAAATTTACCCAATGATATTGGAACTTGGTGTCGTATCACATTTATTCGAATCGCTTGATCAGATTAGAACAATTATAGTTTGAGAAAGATTAATTTACAAAAAGTTTTAAACGAAAATATAGGCAAGAGTTACTTACGCTGAATATCTCACAAACATTAGATTTAATAAGTCAACTTGATCATCGGTGGAATCTGTTGTATGATCTTATTTTTAGCCAATGGAATGTACGAACTGATAGAAAGTTCCCTAGCCTTGAAATTCAGCGTCAGGTGAATCCTGAAGGACCATCCAGATGAGATGCATGCTTAACTAAAGGAATAAATATTGGGGATTGAAAAATCTACAGTTATAATTAATGAGAAGAAAAATATCAGCGGAGAAGTGAAATCTCACAAACATTAGATTTAATAAGTCAACTTGATCATCGATGGAATCTGTTGTATGATCTTATTTTTAGCCAATGGAATGTACGAACTGATAGAAAGTTCCCTAGCTTTGAAATTCAGCGTCAGGTGAATCCTGAAGGACCATCCAGATGAGAAGCATGCTTAACTAAAGGAATAAATATTGGGGATTGAAAAATCTACAGTTATAATTAATGAGAAGAAAAATATCAGCGGAGAAGTGAAATCAAGCATTCCCACAAGAATGAGTGTAAACAAGACTGGTGGTGCATCAACATGACGAAATAATAGTGACAAAGAATTTTTGAGATTTAGAATAAATAGTGAAATTATGAGCAGCGATCTCATGGACATCTCAAAATGTCATATTACATTAGAATGACATTTAACTTTGACTTTTCATTAGGATATTGTTATATGTTCAAGATAAAATTAGAAAATACTCAACAATATGAAAAAATATAAAGACACCAAACCTGAGGGGGCAGAATCATGCAGTGGAAAATTACGGGTTCAAGAAAAAGAACAAGTACAAAAAGCAAGCACAGACAAACAACTACTCTGAAAATGACAAATTCAGAGAGGTGTGCTTCAGAGTAGGAAAGGAAGGGCCCAAACTATATTCGAAGACAATAGAGAGACTAGGTCTATATGCAAGTGCACAGTTCAAGAATGGACCTGATGTGAAGAAGTGTCTGATGTCTGGAAAAGTAGCCAAACCATTGGTACCTGATCTAGCTGACAACCACACAGCATATGAAAAAGGGTGTGGAATCATCGGATAAACAAATTAATGAAGACTGAGGGTAAATTGGAAACCAACCTATGCTACCTATTCACCATACTGATGTCACAATGTGACTCTGATACCAAGAGCGGGTTGGAAAACATGACAGAATACTCTGATGTTGAAGCAGAACTTGACAGTATGAAACTACTAGGGATGATTAAGAAGCTGGTATATATAGGAGGAACAAATGATAACAACAAAAGTCACAATAAATCAATGGCCCATATGAATTTGATGAACTTACATCAGAATAGGTTTCAAGACATTCAATATTACCACGACCAGTATATTGCAATGAGGAAGGTATGTAAAGAACTCATGCAAACGCAGTAATAAAGGAGAAAGGTGTGACAGAACCAAGTCAACAACAAATCAAAAAGACACTGGATGAACTGGAAGATAAACATCATGCCATAATTGACAAAAATACACAAAGTTTCTGGAACAGATAGAGAATGACATACCACAACACAAGCATCCATTTTTGAAAACAATAGTAGATGTGTGCAGAGTACTAACAGAGATAAAAATTTGACGGATGCCAATGATGGCGTTGAATTTGCAACAAAATTAGAAGAAAATGACTCAGAGAAAAAAAAGAAATTGTATGTTTTAAATGCGAAAAGACAGGGCCTCATTCGAACAAATACACCGGAAAATATCGAAATACAAACATTTTTGGAAGAACAGAGAAATCTCAACAAAAAATCATGCAATATGGCCGATAATTTGAAACAAAGGAATTTGTAAAAAGTTGTACAAAAGGTGTAAAAAAGTGAGCTTAGTTAGTGGGTTATTCTAAGATCTGCGTTATTGTATTTTCAATTTCAATTTGAAATCAATGTCATGGAGTCTTGTTTTTGTCATGACATCTTATCATAATTCTCTCTCTTAATTTTATAAATACGAACTGTTCTAAATATGTATTGATATTCCTGTATTTCGGCATTTGCATCCTCAACTGGATTGTGGGAAGAAGAGAATGCGATAAATATTGATTTTCTCTTTATAGGAGCCCTTATTGATTACCACAGTGCCGTTGAAGGGTAAGTCTTGGACTTCGACAATAACAAAGGGTCCTTGTGTGGGGCATTGTAGTTAGCCTAATTTGTCAATTTGTTTGCGGGTAAGTATCTTGTCTCCCACATGATATTCATGAGGAATGCGATGTTTGTTTTCTTGTTTGTTTGCTGAATTGGTAACTTCTTGTTTGAAATGTTAAATAGCTGTCCAATTTTCTAAATAAGAGATCAGCAGTATCATGTCTCGACCAAATACTAGTTTAGCAGGTGATGCTTTAAGAGATGTATGATATGTTGTATTGATCGCCCATTGTGTAGCATGAAGTTGTTGTTCAATGCAAAACTTTGTAGCTGCAGCATTTGTGACAGGATTTGATGTACAAAGCATGTTGGCAATAACTTGATGTATGCGTTAGATTATTGCTTTTGCTTGCGGATTAGCGACAGTTGTAATCACTGCTTGAATTCCATAAGAGACTAGCATTTCTTGAAATTCTATACCCACAAATTCTGTCCCATTGTCATGGATGCATTGAAGAGGACAAGGGTATTTTCAAAGCCATTGTTTTCCAATGAAAATGTTGCTTCATTGATTCAATGAGGCATGAAACTCCTGGATGAAGTAACTGCTCATGACAACATTCAATCAGTCTTGACTGAAGTTTGACTGGAATAACAATTTTGTTCTTGAAATAAATGATGAGTTGCTCATGGTGAATGCATTGCTTGTATTCCATTGGGAATTGATTGAGCGTTTCTTGGAGTTTTTTGTCATCTGCTTGAGCTTGTGCTATGATGGCGAAAGTCCATGAGGAAGCAGGTTTCAATTATCTCTGGTATGGGTGCATCTTATCTAGGAACTCGGGATAGCATGTTGGCGATGATGTTGTGTACTCTTTGAAATAATATATTTTAGGTGAATATTCTTCCACAACTAATCTCCAATGATAAACATGATCCATCATATAGTTGTTGAATGTAAGGATCTTGTGGTCTGTGTAGATGTTGATTGGATGACCTAGAAGGATAGAACGGATTTCTTGAAGTGTTTTGACAATTGAAAGAAGTTCCAGAATGTCTGTATATCTTGTTTGAGCATCTGAAAGCTTGCGTAAATAGAATGCTTCTGGTTGATTTGGAGGCATCAGTGTAAATTTCAAAGGGCTTGCTGAAGTTTGGGTAGGTTAACATGACTCTTTTTGCCAGTTCCAGCTTTAGTGTATCAAAGGTGGCTTGACGAGGCCAAGAAGATGACTCCAGCCATAATGAAACCAGTATCTATCGGAACATCATTTCAGAGAAAATGAACAACTTACAAGAACATGAATTACTAGCCACTGTAAAAGTAAAGATGCACAAGCCAGTGAAGTGGATGACAAGGATGCTGACACGGGTAGTTTTGGCAGTGATTCTCTGTGAAGTGTATTACAGCAATCTGAAACAAGGGCAGCTTTCATGCCAAAAGTGCAGTACTTTTTAAGCGGTTATAGTACAGGGAACGTTGCTTTTCCTTTTAAAAAATTTCATAAGCATTAAATGTTTTCTCGAAGGTAACTAACTATTCACTGCTAATTACTTGGTATAAGTTAATGCTGTCAGATCGGTTGTTGTATGAGTGCTACAAAATGATGGATTCATCGTTTTCTAACCTGGATTGATGCGTGATTTTTGCGATGCAAGAGACATGATTGCAGAATGGGAAATGATGTAGCACCAGTCAAATGTGACATTTATTAGCATACTCTTTAACTGTGTATTTATTTTTAATTGAATCTACTGTGTTAATAATGACATGTGATGTGACGTTTTTAACATCAGAGAAGTACAAACCCTTTTTAGAAGGCATAAATACATGGATATTGCCATCAGCCTTGTGTACCAAGAATCCTGTCTTCATAGAGCTGTCATATGTGACCTTGTGCTTCTTTTCAACATTGCGCAGAGACAGAATATTTGCGATGCCTTGTGGGTAGTACCAAACAGAACCATAGCTCTTCAGGTCACCTTTCTGAGTGATAATTGCCTTACCGGCGTTGCAGTACAGGGTAAGTGTCCATTTCTAATCCCTAATATTGGTCAGCAGCTTCTTGTTTGAAAATAAATCTACCATTGATTGGCTATCCAACAGAATCCAGCTCGCCAGAATGCCTGCCTTGTCCTGTAGTGAGCACATCACATCATTTTGTAGGAAAGCAAAACATTTGTAGTCATTGTCAGTGTCAGTATATTCATCGCAATCATCGTCATCAGTGTCCTCATCTTTATTGTTGTTTTCTTCATCAGTTTCCTCATTATCATTGTTGTAGTCATTATTCTCTTTGTCAGGCAATTCCTTTTCATCATGATTGAACATTTGTGATTCCTCGTCATCACTGAATGTACTTACTGCTTCATCATCATCTTCTGAACTGCTGTCATCCATGTCTTTCTTTAGCACTAGGAAATTCGAGCCCTTTTTGCCTACATTGCTTGTATTGGATGCCTTCACTGTGTTTTCTTAGTCACATTCGTTCAAGAAATGTCCGGATTTTCCACACTTGTAACACATGAGTTCTTTCTTTTTATTGCCTTTCTTTTCCTCATTGCCTATTGTCGCGAATGCCATGCCATCATTGGCCTCATTTAGTCTTGTGTCCTTATTGCTATACTTATTCTTCCATCTGCTGAGTACCCAACATCTTTTCCTTTTCTTGGATAATTCTACCATATCTTGATTTGTCTGTCTTGTACATAAAAATTATAGCGTGCAGTTCTTCTTCAACTTTATCCATAGTGTTCTTCAGCTGGGCAGTTGTTGGTTCAGTAATACCTTCTTTGACTACTATTGCCTTCGTGTCATCCTTGTATCAGCCAAACCTAAAGTCTAGTTCATTACACACTTTTTGTATTGCCAGGTATTGGTCCCTAAATTCTTGAATGTCTTGAAATATCTCCTGGTACAGTGTCATTAGTCTCATAATTGCCATTGCCTTATTATGTCACACGTGCTTATTGTTGGCTCCTCCAGTGTATACTAACTTTTTTATCAGTGCTAATATGCCCATGGAATTGAGGGTTTCCTCTAGTTTGTTGAACTCCAGACTAGATTCCACCTTGTGCTTTGTCTCAGTGTCACATAGTGACATAAGACGGCAAATAGTTTTTGTAGGTTTCCTTCTAGTGCACGTTCAGTCTTCATAATCTCAGTCATCTTGAAGTCCCAAATTCTCTTCTCGTGTGCAGTGTGTTCGTCCGCTAGATCAGGGTACGGAGTCCGAATCATTTTTCCTTGTTTAAGACACATCTTCACATCGGAACCATTTTTAAACTGCATACTGACGTACAGACCTAGCCTCTCTATGGTTCTCAAGTACAGCTCAGGGCCTTCTCTATGTATGGAAAATCCTACGCTTCTTAAAACATCATCGGCAGTTGATTGTTGTCTTTTTCCTTTGTTCTTGTTGCCACCATTCTTCTTGAAATGCGCCTTGCCCTCACTCTTAACATCTGCTTCTTTCATTGTTGATGGTAATTTCTAATTTTATGTTGATAACATAGAATTAACCTAACCATAAGCTAAAGTTAACTCATGCTCTAATAAAATTAGAAATTATGATCTATGTGTGTTTGTTTTGCAATTTGTGCGCGTCATTGTGAGCATTTTTAAATTTGAAATTCCCAATAAGTCCTGCCAAGACCCGATTTGAGATTCGAAATTTTAAATTTAAACTTTTGATTTTCCCAACAGAGAGAATGAAGTTTACATTCACTGATGACTGTAACAAACAAATGGCTGAAAATAATGAACTGCTATTGAGAGGTGTCCCAATGGATGGAGTGTCATTATTAAGAACATTTATCCAATGCATTAAAGACCAGAACTTACGGCAGTGAAATCGAATGTAATTATGAATCCAACGACAAGAGATGATCTACAAAAGGTTACAATAATTTTTGAAGACATCACATCATCCCTACTTCTATCATTCATGAATACAGCAACAGGCACACAATTTAAGAAAAAACAACAGTTAAACATATCCATGATGACTGCTAGTGACAGGGACATGGGAAATATAGGGTACGGATGATGAAGAGAGATACAAAGAGGCTGGAGTCATGGAGGCCATGGAAGAGGGCAACCATACCATGATGGAAAAAATATATGCTCCAATAGACGTGAGACCTATAGGGGCACTATGGAGGAAGTGGCCGTTAAGGCTAATACAAAAACAATAAGAACTATAAACCAAGTAAAAAAACTCTCAACTCCATACGGATAGC
>Ga0209277_10001438_pt1 | contig 11685 bp, 10 predicted proteins | sample JI81AbrownDNA_FD_187503 | JGI IMG/M metagenome (GOLD analysis project Ga0209277, IMG submission 187503) | Wastewater effluent complex algal communities from Wisconsin, to seasonally profile nutrient transformation and Carbon sequestration -... | ecosystem: Engineered > WWTP > Effluent > Algae... | reverse complement strand
ATGCGTGAAATGAGCTCAGGCGCGTCGGCGCGCGAGATTAGGGTTGCGAGATATGACGACTCCCGATATCGAGATCCGGCGCAGTGCCCGCCGCCGGCGCACGATCTCGGCCCGCCGCGAAGGTGATCGGCTCATCGTCATGCTGCCGGCCGGACTGACCGCCGAGGAAGAGCGCGCCTGGGTGGCGAAAATGGCCGCCCGCGTCGATCAGCGCACGGCACGCACCGCAGCGGGGCGCACCGACGCCGCGCTCATGGCGCGCGCGCTGGCCCTCTCGGCCGAGCATCTCGGGGGCCGGGCCCGGCCCGCCGGTGTGCGCTGGGTCAGCAATCAAGAGACCCGGTGGGGGTCATGCACGCCCTCGACCGGCCAGATCCGCCTGAGCCACCGGCTGCGCTCCCTGCCCCCGTATGTCGTGGATTATGTCCTCGTCCACGAGCTCGCCCATCTGCTCGAAGGCGGCCATGGCCCGGCCTTCTGGGCGCTGGTCAACCGATTCCCGCGCACCGAGCGAGCCCGCGGCTATCTCGAGGGTGTCGCCGCCGCGGCTGGCCTCGACCTCGATGGCGACGACGTCGAGGAGTGATCGGGCTACTGGCCGAGCAACCGGGCCTGGGCGACCCGGATCAGGCGGGGCAGGTCGGCCGCGGCGTTCTCCGGCAGCAGGTCGACCGAGAACCAGGCGATATCGACCGACTCTTCGCTCGCACGCGGCATCAGGGCCGACGGCACCACCGCGAGGAAGCGGACGTCGAGGTGTTCTCGGCAGGTGCCGAAATTGCCGATCAAAGGATGACGATCGAGATCCACCGGCTCCGGCATCGGCTCGATGCCGACCAGCCCGGACTCCTCGGCCAGTTCGCGGGTCGCCGCGGCCCAGACGCCCTGGTCATCGCCCTCAAGATGGCCACCGAATTGCAACCAGATCCCAGCGCGCTTGTGCAGGTGCAGCAGCACCGAACGACCGTCTGCGCTGAGGACGAGGCAGGATGCCGTCAGGTGCGCCGGCGGCCCGTCCTTGGCCACCGAGGTCGGATCCGCGGCAAGGGCGGCGAGGAAGTCGCGCCGCAATTGCTCCTGCGTCTCATCGGGCGCCCGCCAGCCGAGCAGGAGGGCGAGCGCATCGTCATACAAGTGCCGGACCGCAGGCGGAGCGATGCCGCTCACCCGTCGTCACCGCCGAGCAATTCGCGCAGCGCCTGGTCCATCGAGTCCGGTTCGGGGGTCATCGTGCGCCGCTCGACATAGCCGAGGACATCATCGAGATCGGCCGCGCCGGGAGCGATATCGGGGTGGCCCCAGGCGGAGTCGCGCAGGGCCGAGCCACCCTTGTCCTCGAGTGCCGCAAAGAGATTGGCGGCATCCCGCAAGCGGCGGGGGCGCAATTGGAGGCCGACGAGTGCAGCGAAAGTCTTCTCGGCAGGGCCACCGCTCGCGCGCCGGCGACGCATCGTCTCCCCGAGGGCGCCGGCCTGCGGCAGGTGCCTCCCGGCCGCCCGCTCGGTCACGACATCGACCCAGCCTTCGACCAGCGCCAGCCAGGTCTCGAGCCGGTCCAGGGCTGCCTGTTGGGCGGGCGTCGGCGTGGGGGAGAAGAGCTTGTCGGCGAGGATCTCCTGCATACCTTCAGGGTTGGTCGGGTCCAGGCCGCGCATGGCCGATTCGATGCCCTCGGTGTCGATCGCGAGGTCGCGTGCATAGTCCTGGACGGCGGTCCGGATCTGCGACGCCAGCCACGGCACACCGGCGAACAAGCGCAGCCGGGCGGCCTCGCGCACCGCGAGATAGAGCCACACCTGCTCCAGATCGATCTCCAGCCCCTCCGCGAAGGCGGCGATATTGGCCGGTATGAGCGCGAGCACCCCCTCGCTTGTCAGCGGCAGCGCGACCTCGGTGCCGGTCAGCGTCTCGCCGGCCAGCCCCGCGAGGCCTTGGCCCAGTTGCATCGAGAACATCGAGGCGCCGGCCCGCTGCAGCATCGGCCCGACCTGAGCCATGGCTGCCGCGGGATTGGTGCCGGCTGGCAACATCGCGGTGATGGCCTCCATGCCGCCCTCGGCGAACTGTGCTGTCATCGCCGAACTCATCGCGCCGGTGACCCCCGCGGCGACCGGCTCGACAAGTTCATGCCACACCGGGATGGTGTCCTCGATCCACTCCGAGCGGGACCACGCGACCCCACGCAGCCCGGGCTCCTCGAAATCGGTCACCTCGCCGAGCCAGAGATCCGCCACATGTCCGGCCTCGCGCGCGAGCGTGGCTTCCCGCTCGCCCATGGCGGCATCGCCCTTCTCGGCGATCATCTTGCGCGCGACATCGGTGGTCATGGTGCGCGACAAGGGGCCCTCGTCCGGCCCAGAGAACATCGACTGGAACTGCGAGAGCATGCCTTCGAACTGGGCAACCGGGATCTGGCCCAGACCCATGGCGCCGAGTTGCTCCATGACCTCCGGCGGCAGTTCGGCGCCGCCGGTCAGTCGCCGCAGGGCCTCTTGCATCTCGGGTGGGAGAGCTCCGGTGGGGGGCTCGTCGCCGCCAGGCTGCTCGATGTCATCGGGCACGGTGATTTCTCCTTGTGGGCCCTGAGTGAGAATGTGTCACCCAAGACAACCATGCGGGTGCCCTGTCAGTTCCCGATGCCCGTCAGGAGAACGCTGTGCCGAGCCAAGAGTCCCCGTCCGAGATCGATGTGGTGCGGCTGTGCGCGATCCGGGACACGCCGCTGTCGGTCGATGAGGTGCTCGCGGCGATCTCCGACCCGGCGTGCGGCGGGCAGGTCGTCTTCATCGGCCGGGTGCGCGATCACGATCACGACCGGGTCGTGGACTCCCTCGGCTACCAGGCGCACCCGCAGGCGGGCGAGCAAATGGCCCAGATCTGCGCGCGCGTCGCGGCTGCCCACGACGTGCGAGCGGTCGCCGCTGTGCACCGGGTGGGGGAGTTGGCTATCGGCGATATCGCCGTGATCACGGCCGTCGCCGCGGCCCACCGCGGTGCCGCCTTCGCGGCGGGCCACGCCCTCATCGATGAACTCAAGGCCGGCACGCCCATCTGGAAGAACCAACACTTCGCCGATGGCGCCAGTGAATGGGTGGGCCTGCCATGAGCGAGCGCGTCGATCGCGCCCCCGGGAGGCCGAGCGACTTGTCCCCGCGGAGCAAGCGGCTCCTGTGGAGCGCCTTCCTCGCCGTGATGCTGAGCGCGGTGGTCGCGATGATCCCGCTCCCGTATGCCGTGCTCCGCCCCGGCCCCGCAACCAACACCCTCGGAACGGGTTCCGACGGCAAACCTCTCATCGAGGTTGAGGGTGCCTCCACCTATCCGACAACGGGTGGTCTGGACTTCACGACCGTCCGCGTGAGCGGTGGCCCCGGGCGACGGGTCAATGCCTGGGACCTCATCGGTGCGTGGCTAAACCCCCACGACGAGATCTTCCCCGAGGAGCAACTCTTCCCGGCGGGCAGCACCTCGCAGGAGGTCAAGGAGCGCAACACGGCGGAGATGGTCGGCAGTCAGCAAGAGGCGACCGCGGTCGCCTTGCGCAGCCTCGGCAAGACCGTCGGGCAGCGGTATGTCGTGGGCTCGGTCGATGACGCCGCGCCGGCGGCCGCGCAGATCGAGCCCGGCGACACCATCGTCTCGATCGACGGAACGACGGTGGAGTCCCTCGAGCACATTCAGCAACTCGTGCGGGCACACAAGGCGGGGGAGCAGGTCACCCTGGTCGTCCAGCGTGATGGCGCCAGCCGCACTCTGACGCCGAAGACCACGTCCGCGGATGGCCGCACCGTGCTCGGGGTCCGATTGCAGGCGGCCTACGACTTCCCGTTCGAGGTCACCATCCATGCCGGAGATGTCGGCGGGCCATCGGCAGGCTCGATGTTTGCCCTGGCCATCCGCGACGTCCTGACGCCGGGCGCCATGACCGGCGGCAAGCAGATCGCCGGCACCGGGACCATCGACGATGCCGGACATGTCGGTCCGATCGGCGGCATCCGGCAAAAGGTCGTCGGCGCCAATGAGGCCGGGGCGCGCTACTTCCTGACCCCGGCCGACAACTGCGCAGAACTTAAGGGCGAGGTGCCGGACGAGATCACGCCCGTGCGGATCGCCACCTTCGATGACGCCGTCAAGGCCGTGGAGATGATCGCCGCCGAGCGGGGCCCGCTGCCACAGTGCTGAGACGGGCCGTGCGCCCGCCCGGGCCGTGCGCTCGCACGGACCGGTCTCGTCTCAGTGCGCCGGTGCATCCTCGTGCAGGGTCTCGGCGAGCGCGGCGACCAGCGAACTGGCGAGGTCGGGACCACTGGCGACCATGTCGTCCGCGTCATACGCGCGCTGCCGCAACAGGCACAGCGAGCGTCCGTCGCGGTGGACCGCCGCGACGAGCCGGACATCGCGCCGGTCCGGATGGGTGCTCAGGTGGCGCAGGGCCGACTCCGGGTCCAGCGGCAGGTCGCTCTCGGCGCTCGGGGGCACCACGATGCGTTCAATGCTCAACGCTGCCCCGACGACTGCCGCCGGCCAGGCGATGCGGGCCAAGGCGGCCTGGATGTCGTCCCCCGGAGCAAAGCCTTCCTGCTCGACAGCAGACAGGTCCTGCGGGTTCTGCGTCTCGGCCGCCAGATCGGGCGCGCTCGCCGCAAGTTCGTGGGTGGGGACGAGGGCAAAGAGGCGGGCCGGCTGATCCCACCCGGAGCGCGCGACATAACGCTCAGTCTCCACGGCCACGGTCTGTAACGGATCGGCATGCATATACCCATGGTGGACCGAAGGGTGCAGGCTTGTCAGATTGACTACGTAGGCTGCCCCCGTGAGTGATTCGCAATGGCCTGATGGCGAGGACCAGGGGGAGCGGCCGGCTCCGCGTCCGGCAGGAGCGGTGGCCCGGGCCCGGCGCCGGGGACCGTTGGTGCCCACAATCATCGTGTTGGCGGTGCTCGCGGTGCTGGCCACCAGCCTTGCCGGGGTGTGGACCGACATCTTGTGGTTCCGGTCGGTCGGATTCGGTGGGGTCTATACCAAGACGCTCCTGACGAAGATCCTGCTCGGCGCTGCCGGCTTCCTTCTCGTGGCTGGTTTGGTCTTCGTCAACCTCCTCATCGCCTACCGCTCGCGGCCGTTCTATGCCCCGCTCCCGCGCGCGAATGAATCGCTCGAGCAGTATCGCGAGGCGATCGAACCGGTGCGCCGGATCGCCCTCTTCGCCATCCCCGTGGTCCTCGGCGCGCTCGCCGCAACGGCTGCGTCCGGCCAGTGGCGCACCTTCCTGCTTTGGGCCAATCAGGTCCCCTTCGGCAAGACCGACCCGCACTTCGGCCGCGATATTTCCTTCTTCGTCTTCACCGTCCCCTGGCTCCAGACCCTCATCGGCTTCTTGACGATGGCGGTCGGCGCCGCGATGGCGGCAGCGATCTTCACGCAGTATGTGTATGGCGGGTTGCAGCTTCCCGGGCGCGGCCCGTCGACGCGGGTCGCGATCGCTCAGGTCGCCGTGCTCGGCGCCGTGCTCGCGCTGCTGCGGGCGGGCTCGTATGTCGTGGATCGCTACGCGCTTTCGACCAAGGAATCGCGGTTGATGACCGGCATCGGCTACACCGATGCCAATGCGGTGCTCCCGACCAAGTTCATCTTGGCCATTGCCTCCGTCATCGTGGCGGGCCTCTTCCTGGCCGCGCTCTTCACCCGCTCCTGGCGGCTGCCGATCATCGGCGTCGGGATGTTGGTCATCACCTCGATCGTCGTCGGCGGCATCTATCCGGCGATCATCCAGTCGGTCAAGGTCAAGCCGTCGGAGAAGTCGCTGGAAGCGAAGTTCATCCAGCGCAATATCGATGCCACCCGCACCGCCTATGGGTTGGAGAAGGTCGAGATCAAGCCCTATCAGGCGACATCCGAGGCCTCCCCTGGGCAGTTGCGCAATGACGCGGCGACCATCCCCGGCATCCGCCTCGTCGACCCGATCGTCGTTGCGCCGACTTTCCGGCAGCAGCAGGCGCTGCGCTCCTACTATGCCTTCCCCGATGCCCTCGACGTCGACCGCTATCAATTGGGCGGCAAGGAAGAGGATGTCGTCATCGCGGCCCGCGAGCTGACCCTCGACGGGGTGCCGGCCTCGCAGCGCAACTGGCTGAACGACCATACGGTTTATACGCATGGCTTCGGCCTGGTCGCCGCCTATGGCAACAAGCGAGCCAGCGATGGATCCCCGGTGTATGCCGTGGACAACATCCCCCCGAGCAAGACCCTCGGCGAGTTCGAGCCCCGGATCTACTTCGGTGAGCAGTCGCCGTCATACTCCATCGTCGGCAGCACGGAAGGCGAGGCGCCGCGCGAGTTCGACTATCCCGACGGCTCCGCCCAGGGGCAGCAGAAGAACACCTATGCCGGCAGCGGCGGCGTCCGCATCGGATCCTTCCTGCGCCAGGCGGCCTATGCCATCAAATACCGCGAGGTCAACTTCCTGCTCTCCGACGCGGTCGGCTCCGCCTCCCGGATCCTCGATCACCGTCAGCCGCTCGAGCGGGTGCAGCGGGTGGCTCCGTGGCTGACGCTGGACGGCAACCCCTATCCGGCGATCGTCGAGGGCAAGGTGGTGTGGATCGTCGATGGCTACACCACGACGGCCAACTATCCGTACGCGCAGTTGGAGAGCCTCGATGACGCCACGTCCGACTCCACGACGGCGCGCGCGACGAGCGTCTCGGCGATCCGGGCGGGCAAGATCAACTATGTCCGCAACTCGGTCAAGGCGACCGTCGATGCCTTCGACGGCACCGTGCGGATGTATGCCTGGGACGAGGCCGACCCGGTGCTCAAGAGTTGGATGGGGGCCTATCCCGGCACCGTTCGGCCGCTGTCGGAGATCAGCGGGGAGCTGATGTCCCATCTGCGCTATCCCGAGGACTTGTTCAAGATCCAGCGCAGCCTGCTCTCGCGCTATCACGTGACCAGCGCGGACGCCTTCTATGGCGGTAATGACTACTGGCGGGTTCCGGAGGACCCCGCTCAGGAGGGCACCAATGCGCTCCAGCCGCCGTACTACCTCACCCTCGCCATGCCCGGCCAGGAGAAGCCGAGCTTTGCGCTGACCACGACCTTCATGCCCACCGGTGACCGCCAGGTGCTGTCGGGCTTCCTCGCGGTGGAGGCCGATGCCGGCGCCAACGCCGGAACCAAGGCGCCGGGCTTCGGCACGCTGCGGCTGTTGGAATTGCCACGCGACTCCAATGTCAAGGGCCCAGGTCAGGTCCAGAACGACATCAACTCATCCAATGACAACAGTCCGGGCTTCTCGCTCACCTTGAGTCAGTTCCTCAACAACAACCGGCAGCAGGGCTCCCGGGTGACGCTTGGGAATCTGCTGACGCTGCCGGTCGGGGGCGGCCTGCTCTATGTCCAACCGATCTATGTGCGCGCCGACTCTGCCAGTTCCTATCCGCTGAGCCGAGTGACCGTGGCCGCCTTCGGCGACAAACTGGCGTGGTCCGACACCTTGACCGGCGCCCTGGACCAACTCTTCGGCGGCAATGCCGGCGCCAATGCCGGGGATGACAATGGGCCACCACCCACCGACCCCGGCACCGAGGAACCGCCGAGCGACGCCGAGGCCCTCGCCGCCGCGCTCGCCGACATGCAGAAGGCCTTCGACGACGGCAAGGCCGCCTTGGAGAAGGGCGATTTCGCGGCCTATGGCGCGGCCCAGGACCGCCTCCAAGCGGCCCTGGAGCGGGCCGTGGCCGCCCAGCCCGACGGCGGCAGCGTCACCGTGAACCCCACCCCGAGTTCCACGGCGACGAGTTGACCTGCGCCTTCGGGCGCTGCCGACGCTCGATTTGGCGGCGCCGCGAGCGTCAAGTAAGCTGTTCCTACCGACGCGGGGTGGAGCAGCTCGGTAGCTCGCCGGGCTCATAACCCGGAGGTCGCAGGTTCAAATCCTGCCCCCGCTACCAAATGGCCCGGGAAACCAAGGTTTCCCGGGCCTTTGCGCTGCACGCACGTCCTCGGGCCAGGTCAGCCAACTCCCGCGTTCTGACGACGGCTGAGCGAGGCTTGTCCAGGGATCGCGGGACCGATTTCGACAACCAGTGTGCGGGGCCGTCGGATGCCGGCTCTAGGGTGTGGGCATGCCTTTGGACTACCCCATCCACGAACGCACCCTGCCCAATGGGCTGCGCGTCGTGATCTCGCCCGACCACAGCGTTCCGACCATAACCGTCAACTTGTGGGTTAATGTCGGCTCGCGCCACGAAGTGGCTGGCGGGACGGGCTTCGCGCACCTCTTCGAGCACCTCATGTTCCAGGGATCTCGATCGGTGGCCAGCGGGGAGCACTTCTCCGCGCTGATGTCGCGTGGGGGCCGACTCAATGCGACCACGTGGTTCGATCGCACCAACTATTTCGAGACCATCCCGGTCGGCGTCCTCGACCTCGCCCTGTGGCTGGAGATGGACCGGCACGGCTATCTGCTCGACGCCGTCACCCAGGCCAACCTCGATAACCAACGCGATGTCGTGAAAGAGGAGAAGCGCCAGCGCTACGACAATGTGCCCTATGGCAATGCCATGCGTGACATCTATGCCACGGTCTTCCCCGAGCGCCACCCCTATCACCACCCGACGATCGGCTCGATGGCCGATCTCGATGCGGCCAGCGTCGATGACGTGCACGCCTTCTTCACGGCGCATTACCGACCCGACAACACGGTGCTGACCCTTGTCGGGGACATCGAGCCCGCCGACGGCTTCGCCCGCGCCGAGCGCTACCTCGGGTCCCTCCCGTCCCGCGCGGGCACCCTGCGTGCAAACCATGCCCAATTGCCCCCTCTGGAGACGCCGGAACGTCTTGAGGTGATCGGGGATGTCCCCAACGACCGGCTCCATATCGCTTTCCGCCTGCCGGTCGAGGGGCAGAGCGACTTTCTGGCCGCCGACTTGGCGATGGAAGCCTTTGCCGGCCTGTCGATGTCGCGGCTCGTGCGCCGGCTCGTGCGCACCGAACAGGTCGCCAATTCCGTGCAAGCCCACGCGATGGGCTTCGTCGACGGTGTCTCCCTCGGCCTCATCGCGATCGACATCGCGCCGGGCGCCGACCCGGCATATGTCGAGACCGCCTTCGTCGAGGAACTCACCGCCTTCTTGGCATCGGGCCCACGGGCCATCGAGCTCGAGGCGGCCCTCGCGCAGTCTGAGCGCGCCTGGCTGCACGCGCTGGCCTCCCAGGAGGAGCGCGCGGACCTGATCAGCCACTATGCCCTGCTGCACGGGCGCGCCGGCTATATCAACGATTTGCTCGATGAATTGCGAGCGGTCACGGCCGAAGACATCACCAGGGTCGCCCGCACCTGGCTGACGCCACCATCGCGCGCCGTCGTCGCCTACCTCACCCGAGAGAGCGCCGAGGCCGCCTGATGGACACCATTCCCAATCCCGCTCGTCCCGAGGTCGAGCCCGCCCAGCGCTGGGTCTTCCCCGTGCCCGCCAGTCAGGTCCTGCCCAATGGCCTGACCGTGCATACCTTCGACCTGCCAGGGCAGTATGTCGTGTCGCTGCGCCTGATCGTCCCGCTCTCGGTCCGCTCCGAGCCACGCGATAAGGAAGGCGTGGCCACCTTGATGACCCGCCTGCTCGATGAGGGGACGACGCGACACAGCACCGAGGAGTTCACCGAACTGCTCGAACGCAAGGGCGTCGCCTTCGGCGCGGGTCTGTCCGATGGCGGCTTGCATGTCGACGCGGATGTCCCAGCCTCTCGCCTCGGGGATGCGCTGGAGCTGCTGGTCGAGGCGATCGCCGAGCCGAGCTTCCCGCCGGATCAGACTCGTCGGCTGATCAAGAGCAGGGTGGCCGAGATCGCGCAGGAGCGCGCGTCGGCCCCGCACCGAGGTGCCCGCGAATTGGCGGCGACCTTCTTCGATGCCGGTGACCGCGCGAGTCGGCCGACCGCCGGCAGCGTCGAGACGGTCGAGAACCTCACGCGGGAGGATGTCGCCGCCTTCCACGCGAGCCAGGTCGGCCCGGTCGGAGCCACTCTCGTGGTCGCCGGCGACCTCACGGGCATCGACATCGATTCCTTGATCGAGCAGACCGTCGGGACCTGGTCGCCGATGCCGCACGTAGTCACCCCCGGGGCGCAGCCGGCGCACCAGGCCGCCGACGCGGCCCGGATCGTCCTGGTCGACCGGCCCGATTCGGTGCAATCGGAGATCATCGTGGCCGGCCCGGGCCCGGACCGGCGGGTCAGCCCGGCGTGGGCGCCATACCCCGTTCTCGGCTTCGTCATGGGCGGGTCGCCCAGCGCGCGCATCGATGCGGTGCTGCGCGAGGAGAAGGGCTACACCTATGGCATGCGCGCCTCCTTCCGCCCGCGCCGCGCCGGGGGAATGTTCGTCACGAGCGGCTCGGTGCGCACCGAGGTGACGGCGGAGGCGCTGGACCTCGTCCTGGGAATTCTCGAGGAGGCGCGAACCGGCTTCTCAGACAAGGAAGTCCGAGAGGGCATTGACTTCATCGTCGACACGGCACCCGGGCGTTTCGCGACGGCCGATGCCGTCGCCGAAGAAGCTGCCGCCGTGATCCTGGACGGGCTGCCCCTCGATTTCACGACGCGCAACCTCGATGCAATGCGCGCCCTGGGGCCCGCAGACCTCGACGCCGCCTACGCGCGATTCGTCACGGGGGAGTGGACCATCGTCGTGGTGGGCGATGCCTCCGCGTATGCCGATCAGGTCCGCGCCCTCGGCCGCGGGCTCGTCACCGTCGTCCCCAACTAGGTGATCGGACGCCGGCCGCTCAGCCTGACGGGGTCAAGGCGCGCAGCACGTCCTCGTGCAATAGGCCATTGGTCGCGACGGCATTTCCGCCGAAGGGACCGGGCGTGCCGGCGAGATCGGTGAAGCGGCCACCCGCCTCGGTCACGATCGGCACCAACGCGGCCATGTCATAGAGCGCCAGTTCCGGCTCAGCGGCGATATCGACCGCGCCCTCGGCCAGGAGCATGTAGGACCAGAAGTCGCCATAGCCGCGATCTCGCCAGCAGCGTTCAAGGAGGCGCAGCATCGGCGTCGTGCGCCCCGAGGCGGCCCAGGAGGTGATGCTCGAGATCGAGATTGAGGCATCGGCCACCGAGCGGACTCCCGAGACGTGAATGCGCTTGGCGGAGGTGATATTGCGTCCGGTCCAGGCGCCGGTGCCGCGTGCCGCCCACCATCGGCGCCCCAGGGCGGGTGCCGCCACGAGGCCGAGGACGGGTTCATCGCCGTCGATCAGCGAGATCAGAGTCGCCCACACGGGCACGCCCCGCACGAAGTTGTGTGTCCCGTCGATCGGGTCCACGACCCAGCGCCGCGGACCGTGACCCGTGTCCGGGAATTCTTCGCCCACGACCGCGTCTCGCGGCCGGGTCCGCTGCAACTGGGCGCGCAGGACCTCCTCAGCCGTCCGGTCGGCATCAGAGACCAGCGAGAGGTCTGGCTTGGCCGCCACCCGCAAGTCCTCGGCCTTGAAGCGCGGCATGGTGACCCGCTCCACCGCATCGGCGAGCACATGGGCGAGGCGCAGGTCATCGTCATAGGCGGGCATAGTCGCGAGGCTAGTGCGCCGGAGTCCCCGGGTCGTCCCACGGGTCACAATCTTCTCGCCTGTGTCACGGGACCCGCGAGAATCTCACCTATGTGACCTGCGTCTC
>Ga0209277_10001437_pt1 | contig 11686 bp, 8 predicted proteins | sample JI81AbrownDNA_FD_187503 | JGI IMG/M metagenome (GOLD analysis project Ga0209277, IMG submission 187503) | Wastewater effluent complex algal communities from Wisconsin, to seasonally profile nutrient transformation and Carbon sequestration -... | ecosystem: Engineered > WWTP > Effluent > Algae... | reverse complement strand
TTAATCCCATCGACGACGAGCACGACTTCACCCTCGCACGGTGCCACGATATCCTTGCCGAACGCATAATAGTCGTCATTGATTTTTCCGTCGGTTTTATACGATTTACCGTCTTCGTTGGTGACGACCATATCAAAGGCATTTTTTTGAGCGGTACTCACGACATGATAATTCTGCTCTTTGGTGTCGCCTCCCCAAACCACCGTCCACTCGCCCTTGACGGGGAGAATGAGCTTGGTGGTGTTGCGCTCGAGCTTGGGTAATGTATTGTCAATAAATGGCTTGACGAAAAGTCCGTTGATTTTTGAATTGTTGTCAACGGAGATGTTAAGCGTGAAAAGTGCATGCTCAAATTGGGTTTTGTACGACGCATAGCTTCCATTCTCATACCGCATAAATTCCCGTTTGGTGATTTTCCCTGCCTGCGACTTGAGCCCTGAGAGAAACTCGGTCGTCTTGTCGAGTGGCAAGGCGTTCTGCATTTCGGCTGAAAACAGCGCGAACACGCCGGCAATATCATCGGCATTATAATTTTTTTCAAATGAGGCAGAGACTGCTTTGGAGGAAAGAGTCTCCTGTTGCGCGCCGGCAAGCGAGACGATTAATGGAAAGGCGATGAGAAGGAAGGAGAGAAATTTCATGCGATGTGTGGAGGTAAATAATTGTAGATAAAGTTAATTGCTGATAAATTGTGCTGCATACTTCTATGCAGGTTCGGCAGTATGCTGTGCGCGGTCGTATTCGATACAGGTTTTGAGGTCCACGAGTCGCTGCCGAACATTCTGTTGTAAATTTTTTCTAATAAAATAGGTAGCTATCATAAATGGGAAGCGGAGCGTAAAGCTATAGAGAAAGGTCACTTCCGTCGAATTGTCTGCGACTTGTCTGAACCGCCATGACCCCAGAAATTCTTTAAAGAGATAGGGACCCTGTGTCATTTTGATAGCCGTGCCGCGCGGTCGCTGAAAGGTGATGTATTCGGTGGTCATACCGAGCCGGTTTTTGGAGACGCAGTATGCCTGTACTCCTTTATCTGCGTGAGGAGCGCCATCAAGCAAGTCTGCCTGTATAAGAAACGTATCCCATTGCAGACGCTTGGAATAGTCCTGTGTAAAGTCGAATACCGTTTCCGGGGAATCGCCGATGAGGATAGATTCTGAGAACTTTATACGCTGCATGATTGCTCTTTCTAGAAATATGAGAAATGTGGCTCCTGCCCTATACTCCACTTCAATTGACAATACTCGCCTGCAAAAATACACAACCTCCCCGAAGTTATCGTGCTTGATTCAGCAGGTAGTGTCGGTAGAATTATAATTTCCACATTCTATCGCTCGGCTATTTGGCGCAGATTGAGGTGATGATTGACGGAATTTGACACATCGAATGCGCCGAAGAGAAGCTAAAATTCCGTATTTTTGTTGAAAAATTAAACAACATTTCGTTCTATAATTTGCTTGCATCATGGCAGTTTATTCGCTCGATTCTCATAAATTTTCTACCCTCATTGTCGGAAATTCCCGGGCAGTGGCAGATATTGCGCGTACGCTTACGGCGGCGGATTTCCCATTCTCAATTCTTGTCGAGCCGATGCTTGATGAATTGTTTGGTTTTGGCGATCCGGGCGGGGCTTCCTCAATCTTAGTACCATCGTACTTGCAGGCGTATGTCCATCAATTTGTTGGAGATGTGTCCGAGGTGCAGCGTCCGCCCGATATCATCATCGAGCCATCGTCGCTCCCGGCGCGGGAAAAAAGCGAAATGCTGATAGAAGTGAGTGATGAATTTCCGGAGGCGGTGATTTTGTCGTCGTCGATCGGGTGTACTGCGACCGAACTCTTCGCGCAGCTCGGATTGCAGAATAATATTGTAGGATTTAATGGTATCGCGCTCGCACAGCAGAGTACGATGATGGAAATAGCGCCGGCACTGACGGCGTCCGAACAGTCAATTGCGATAGCAAAACGCTTTTGGTCAGCGCTTGGCTTTGCGACGGAAACGGTTGAGGACAGAGTTGGGCTGGTATCGCCGCGTATTCTTGCTACGCTCATCAACGAAGCTGCTTTTGCGGTGCTGGAAAAAGTCGCAAGTGCTGAGGATATCGACACTGCCATGAAGCTTGGGGTGAATTATCCGAAAGGTCTGCTCGCGTGGGCCGATGAGATTGGAATTGAAGTAATTGTCGCGCTTCTCGATGCATTGCACCGTGAGTACGGGCAGGAACGCTACCGTCCGTGCGTGCTGCTCAAGCAAATGATGCGCGCCGGAAGAATAGGCAAATTCAGCGGTCGCGGGTTTTTCGAATATCCACCGCAGGAACGGGTCGGGTAATAGTTGTCAAGCCACATGCATCTTCCTGTAGAATCATCACTTGTCGTGTTCTGTGATTTCGACGGTACCATCGCCCGGCGCGATGTGGGTGATGCACTCTTTCAGCGGTTTGGAATTTTTGAGCCCTATCATCGAGACCTCTTAGCGGGGAAGATGACCGTAGCAGAGTATTACCGCAGAGCGACGTGTGCCGGAGGTGATGACTTCACACCGGAAGCGGTAGAAAAATTTGCCGGAGAGATGGAAATGGACGCGTATTTTCCTGCATTTTATAGCTATTGCCGCGAGCAGGGAATTCCGCTCATGATTCTCAGTGACGGCTTTCAGGAGTATATTCAGCCGATTTTGCTGGCTCAGGGTATCGTAGATGCCGATGTACGGGCGAATTATCTGAATTTTCAAAAGAATGGAGCCGAGCCGATTTTTCCGGCTGCGAGTGAGAATTGCAGTTGCTTCTGCGCCTCGTGCAAGCGTAACAGTATGCTCTCGTCTGCCCCGACGGATGCAATCTATGTTTATATCGGCGATGGGCGTTCCGATACCTGTGCGGCATTGCATGCGGATATTATTTTTGCTAAAGGTACGCTCGCTGCATTCTGTAATGAACGTCGGATTCCGCACTATACATTTCATACGTTTTTTGATGTGGTGCGGATATTCAAAAAAATAGTCGGCACCGGACAGATAAAACACCGCAGGCAGGCAGAGCTGATGAGAAAAAAATCGGTAGAGATAGAGTAAGTCTTTGATATTGTTGTATGTCGGCAAATTATGGCGTTGCTATGAAGTATCCCGTCGGTTATCGTGTCGTCGTCGCTCTCCTCATGATGATAGTGGGTAATGTGCATTTGGTACGCGCAGCCGACTCGAGCTATGTGAGTCGTACGACCGAGGTGCAGGCAATTGTCATTAATGGCGAGCAGTATAATCCGAATGCAAAGAACGCTTCTATCGTGCTCAGCCGTGCCGACACCATTCTTTTTGTCTATGGATGCCGGATAAGTGGCAGCGAGAGACCGCCGCTGTTATTCAGCACGCGCCTGACAGGGAAAAACCGGCAGCAGGAGCGTCAGCAGACAATGAATTCACCGAAGTGTTCATACAGCGGACTCCCGGAAGACGATTACTCATTTTATGTGCAGGCGATTGCGCCCGGAAATTGGAATGCAAGCGCCGTGATTGTCGATTTTAGGGTAGATAATGCCGAGGCAGACCGCCGTAAGCGTGAACGCGAGCGTATTCTACAGGCGCAGAAGCAAGCTGCTCAAGCGGACTCAACCGTAGCACTTTCCCAAAAGAAAGCACGAACAAATGTTATTTTTTGGATAGTTGGCGTAATTGTTGTGGTGCTCGGCGGGGTACTGCTACTTGTGCGCTTCAAAACAAAACACAGCATAAAAAACAGTCGTACGTCCTTTTTATCGACAATAATAGGACTCATTATACTCTTCATAAAGTCGTTTTTTACAAAATTATTTACTCGTACAAATCAAAAGGGGGGCGCTATGTCCACAGATGCTACAGTCAGTAAGGTGGCCTATGATAAATTACTCGGGGAAAACAGTCAGATAAGAGCGGAGATTGCGGCATTGCGCGGGCAAATCGATGCCATGCAGACCAGAGGTGATGAATTACGGGTGCGTATCCGTGAGCTGGAAGAGAAAATTGAACGCATCTCTATTAAAAAACAAGAACTTGAAGACCTTGCAACCCAAAAAGACGAGCTTTTTGCGATGGTGATTCATGATATAAAAAATCCCGCAGGATTGGTCAAAGGACTCGTGGAACTGCTCAGAACGTATGATTTGACAGCAAATGAACAGCATGATGTGATGAATGACCTTGTCGAGACTTCCCGCAAGATCGTATCACTTTCGCAGGAAGTCTGTAAAATTATGGCACTTGAGTCCGGTCAGATGCGCCTTGTCTATGAGCCGTGGGACGTCAGTGATATCCTCCGAAGCGTTCACCGCCGCAATGATCCGACCGCGAAAAATAAACAGATTGAAGTCGTGCTCGACCTTCCTGCCGAACTCCCCGAAGCTGAAATTGACGGGCAGCGTATTGAGGAAGTAGTGGACAATCTTCTCAGTAATGCTATTAAATTCTCTCACCGAGGCAGCACAGTACGCCTGCGCGCCAAGACAGAATCAAATTCTCTTATTATCGAGGTAAGTGATAACGGGCTCGGGCTCTCCGAAGATGATATCAAGCGGGCATTTAGCCGTGGTGCAAAATTATCTGCCGCACCTACAGCCGGTGAGCCAAGCTCAGGTCTCGGGCTCTGGATCGTTAAGCGGATTGTCGAAGAACACGAAGGCCGCGTTTGGGTACGCAGCGCTCTTGGAAAGGGCTCGACGTTTGCCTTCCAATTGCCGATTACCCATCCGAAAAATGAAGACTAAGTGCAGCGCGCCGGATGCGCAGAGTACAGTGAATATGACGATCTAACATATTCTTGTCGCTGATGGTTATAGTTCAACAAGCTCAAACAGGCCACCTTCGTACACGCCTATTTGAGCTTGTTGATGTTTTTGGCCGTCTGTATCTGCAAATGTTCTTCAAATGTACCTCTGCCTGACAATTATCCTCACAATTACTTCAATGGAAATCGAACTATGGGATATACCATTACAGCCGAATATTTACAGGGAATACGGGTGATTCAGCCGAGTGTTTTTTCGGATGAACGCGGTTTTTTTATGGAGTCGTACCGGCAGGATTATTTTGCCGAACTCGGCCTGCCGACAGACTTTATGCAGGAAAATCATTCCGGTTCGGTGCAGAATGTACTCCGTGGTCTTCACTTCCAATGGGACAAACCGATGGGGAAATTACTCCGCGCGGTGCAGGGCAACGTGCTCCTTGTCGAGGTCGATATCCGGCATGATTCACCCACACTCGGGCAGCATTGCACAATAGAGCTTTCGGCGGAAAATAAAACGATGGTTTGGGTGCCGCCGGGATTCGCCAATGGGTTTGTAATTCAAAGCCCCTGGGCAGAAGTGCAATACAAATGCACTGCTATCTATAATCCCGCAGCAGAGTCCGGTATCCGCTGGAATGATCCTGCTCTTGGAATTGACTGGGGAATTGAGAATCCGATCCTCTCCGCGAAGGATACGATCGCCCAATCCCTTGAAGAGTGGCTCGCACGACCTGAATCCCGTGCATTTCATTGTAGGTAATCGAAACATACAGTTCTTTCCTAAACTTTCGCCGACCGTTGTCCGTTATTCCGGCCCGAATATTCTCTACTCTATACTCGAAAGCCCAATGTTATGCGCCGGAGCGAACTCAAAGAACTCATAGCCGAAGGTGAATCCACCACTCTCGAATTCAAGCGAAAATTCACCTCTCCGGAGAAAATTGCCAAGGAAATTGCCGCATTTGCCAATACAAAAGGCGGTTACCTGCTCATCGGTGTCGATGACGACAAGCGCATCTATGGCGTCAAAAGCGAAAAAGAAGAGATCGCACAGGTCGAGCATGCATGTTCATTTTACATCGTACCACCCGTCGAACCGAGAATTGAAATTATCGAAATTGAATATAAAGACGTTATTGTCATACAGATAGACGAAAGCGAATATAAGCCCCACCGCATTATCTCCTCGCCTGACGAAAAACTCCACGAACAAAAAGTCTTCATCCGACAGGGCGAAGAATCCGTCACCGCAAGCCGCGAAATGGTACGCATTCTCCAAAGTCGTAATCCCGACGCCAAGCCGCTCTCGCTGAGTATAGGCGACAATGAACGCCGCTTATTCGCATTTATGGAAGCGAAAAAACGCGCCACGGTGAAGGATTTTGCAGCCCTTGTCAATATCTCCGAACGCCGCGCTGCCCGCCTGCTCGTACGACTCGTCCGCGCCGGTGTGGTCAATATTCATACTGATACGACTCATGATTATTATACGCTGGTGGAGAGGATTTGAGGTTTTTTTATAGTGGAAAGTGGAAAGTGGTAAACGGAAAGTGGAAAGTGGTAAGCGGTAAGTGGAAAGTGGTAAGAATAGCATTAAGTTTTGCAATTCTGCTTGCCTGGAAGTGTTCAATTACGTACTAAATTGCAATCTGCGATAATCATAAAAATCAGCATCGTCAGCGTTCCATTCTTCATAAAATTTCCTCATTTACAAGCCGCTTTTGTATAGAACATGGCTTCTGTATTTGAGAGCAATTCTCCCCTTGTGTGATACCCGCCTCGTCGTCATCTCCTCCTCAAATTTCAATCTAGAAACTGCAATATGCAATCATAACATTCCGAAAATACTATTGTCAGTTTGATGAATTGTGTTATATTTGGATTGAATCTAAATATGAATCATGTCATTTCTAACATAATTTACCTGCTATGCACACTATAATACGACGTTATTTTCAGGAACCGAGTAGCGTTCCTCTCATGCTGACACTTGTTGCCTTTTTGAGTATAGGAAGCGTTTCGACAAGCTATTCAAAACAAAAAAAATTGAAAGATGATGCCCCTAAGAGTGATACTACCAAAGTAATTAAAGTCAAGGAGGTAACTATAGACGGATATTATTTACTGGGCGGGATCGAGCGTATGCCCGATGTGAAAAATGGTATTATCTATGCCGGTAAGAAATCGGAAGTGATACAATTAGACAAAATATCCGCCGATATGAGCACCAACAATGCCCGGCAGATTTTTGCCAAAGTACCCGGTATGAGTATCTGGGAAAATGATGGTTCCGGAATACAAGTCGGTGTCGCCGCGCGGGGACTCAGCCCCAATCGGTCATGGGAATTCAACGTGCGGCAAAATGGCTATGACATTAGTTCCGAAGCGTTTGGCTATCCTGAGGCGTATTATACACCGCCTATGGAAGCGCTCGAACGTATCGAAGTAGTGCGCGGGGCGGCTTCATTACAGTATGGTACGCAGTTCGGCGGGCTGCTGAATTATCAAATCAAAAAAGGTGCGACCGACAAGACCATAAGCTTCGAGACACAGCAGACTGTTGGTTCTTATGGGCTCTTCAACTCCTACAATGCTATCGGTGGCACATATAAAGATGTCTCCTACTATGCATACCTCCATCATAGGAGCGCCGACGGCTGGCGGGACAATAGCAGATACAGTGTGCTAACCGGTTATCTGTCAGCGCATTATAAGATTTCTCATGATATTACCATTGGAGCAGATTACACCTCAATGGACTATCAAAGTCAGCAGGCAGGTGGATTGACAGATGTGAAATTCTCCGAAAATCCTCAGCAATCGTTCCGTGAACGTAATTGGTTCGGCACGCCATGGAATGTCGCTTCCTTCTATCTGAACTACACCATCACACCGACCATTCAGCTCCGTGTGACGGCATTCGGCACATTTGCCGAGCGTAACAGCGTCGGATTCACGCAGGCAATTACCACCAAAGACACAATTAATCATACAACTCATGAATACAATCCTCGGCAAGTCGATAGAGATACGTATAAAAACTACGGCGTCGAAGCACGTACTTCCGTGCAGTACAATCTCTTCGGTAATGTCAGCACCCTCGCAGGCGGTATTCGTGTCTATAAGGGAAATACCGAACGTAACCAACTCGGCGTGGGTACCACCGGTGATGAATTTGATCTCACGCTCACCAATCCTACGTACGGACGGATGCTGAAATTCAGCACAATGAATTATGCTCTCTTCGCAGAAAATATCTTCTTTATCACCAAGAATCTCAAAATAGTCCCAGGCGTGCGCTTTGATAACGTACACAATACCATCGAAGGATATATCAATTCCACTCCTACCGGACAGCTCACACCCGCAAGCAGAGACAGAAATATCTTTCTCTACGGCATTGGCAGTGAGTATCAACTAACCGAAAAAACAAATCTTTACGCAAATTACTCCCGTTCATATCGCCCGGTGACCTACTCCGAACTCACCCCATCGGCGACCACCGAAATCATCGATCCCAATCTCACCGATGCCGACGGGTATAACATTGACTTCGGTTATCGCGGCGCAATTGATGATTATCTCAATTTTGATATTGGCGTTTTCTCCCTGCGCTATAATAATCGCATCGGTACGATTACCCAAAATAATGCGCCCTTCAAGACCAATATCGGTGCATCCGAAAGCAAGGGAATTGAATCTTATATTGAAGTCAGCCCTTTGAAATTCATATCAGATAGAACAGACATCGGGGTTCTGAACATCTTCGCTTCGAACTCATTCATCGATGCCGAATATGTTGAATGGAATAATCCCGCAATTGCTAATGACCCAACCAAATCCATCGCCGGCAAACAAGTAGAAAATTCACCCGACTTTATTCATCGTTTTGGTGCTACCTATTCGTATTCAGGATTATCGGCTACCTTCCAAGTCAGTAGCGTCGGCGAAGTATTCACCGATGCAGCCAATACCGAAGCTGCCAATGCCGCTGCGACCTCCGGCAAACTCCCCGGTTATACCGTCATGGATCTCACGCTTTCCTATATACTTAATGAAAAATATACCTTCAAAGCAGGTGTGAATAATATTACCGACGAACACTATGCTACCCGCAGATCCGGCGGCTATCCCGGACCCGGTATCCTGCCGGCAAACGGACGTACGCTGTATCTGACCATCGGAGCTACACTGTAGAGGCACTTCGCATGCAACATACTAATTACCAATAGATTGCAATTGAGACTCGCATCCCCGAGTAAGCAGTTTCGATTCCTTGCACAGCTAATTATTTCCCGAATACCTACTCAAAAGCCGCTTTCCTCCAAGCGGCTTTTGTATTCCCGGTCGTCTCTGCGAAATTGCTCCGGGTGCACTTTGCCCCGCCGCTGCTATAATGCATGCCATTGCAGCCGGTGCTGTAAGGATGGTAGAAGTGTAATGTGTCGTCTCCTCAATGAGTTGGAGAGAAAAATCAGTTGTCGAATGAAAAAGGTTAATTTTGCCGGCATTCGCTCTGTCTTATAATGGGAAATACTCTGTATGAGCTGACTCAGTGGGCGAACATCATGCACGTAAATTATTGCTCCACAATGTTTCGAAGTAGTGCGTATGCTGTTTAATTCCCTCCACTTTCTCCTGTTTTTCATAGTCATCACGGCACTCTATTTCTCGCTGTCGCAGAGTAAACGCTGGATGCTGTTGCTTGCCGGTAGTTGCTATTTTTATATGGCATTTGTGCCGGTATATATCCTCATTCTCGGTTTTACGATTGTCGTCGATTATTTCGCGGGAATTCTCATCGAAAATTCTACGGGAAAGCAGCGGAAGCTGTACTTGCTCTACAGTATTGTGGCAAATATTGGAGTGCTCGCCGTCTTTAAGTATTATAATTTTTTCAATGATAATTTCAGCGCTCTGATGCAGGGCTTAGGAATGCCATTCTCATTTCCGTATTTGTCGATTCTCTTGCCGATTGGCCTGTCGTTTCATACGTTTCAGGCGATGAGCTATACGATTGAGGTGTATCGCGGGCACCAAAAAGCAGAACGTCATTTTGGAATCTATTCGCTCTATGTGATGTTTTACCCGCAGCTTGTCGCCGGTCCGATTGAACGTCCTCAGAATTTATTACCTCAATTTCACGCCTCCCATGAATTCGACTACGCGCGAGTGACCAGCGGTCTGCGGCTGATGGCATGGGGCTTATTCAAAAAAGTAGTAATCGCCGATCGACTTGCAATTGCCGTCGATACTGTGTATTCCAATCCCGAACGCTACAACAGTGTAGGACTCATCATTGCCACGATATTCTTTACCTACCAAATCTATTGCGATTTCTCGGGTTACTCCGATATGGCAATCGGAGCGGCACGAGTCATGGGATTCCGCCTGATGACGAATTTCAACAATCCGTATCAGTCCTCAAGTATTGGTGAATTTTGGAAACGCTGGCATATTTCGCTCTCGACGTGGTTCAAGGACTATCTCTATATCTCCTTGGGCGGCAATCGAGTACCGGTGCCGCGCTGGTACTTCAATCTCCTTATCGTCTTTTTGGTCAGCGGCTTATGGCATGGAGCAAATTGGACATTTGTCGCCTGGGGAGCGATTCATGGTGTGTATTTAATTGGCGGATTACTTACCGGTGGAATCAGAGGGAATATCAGAAAAATTCTCCACTTAGACCGAATACCGCTCCTGTCGGTGCTGACGACCTTCGGGCTCGTAGCATTTGCCTGGATATTCTTTCGGGCGAATACAATGAGTGATGCTATCTATATTGCAACGCATAGTATTACCGGGATTCCTGATGTTATTCATCGCGCCTTGACACATCAAACGGTGTATCAGAATCTCGGGCTTTCGACGAGCTTTATGGTACTGATGGTGTGTTCGATTATCCTCCTCGAAACAGTACATTTCTACCATAATAAGTATAATCTTGCCATAGTGTTCCGGCGATTGCCGACGCCGGTCCGATGGGCTTTTTATTATGCAATCGTGCTGGCAATTATCTTCTTCGGTGTGTTTGAGAATCGACAATTTATTTATTTTCAGTTCTGATGAAAAAACTCCTCGCAAAATCCCTGCTTTTTCTGATGCCGCTGATAGTGTTTTTCATCTATCTTGAGGTGAATTTATCCACTATTCAGAATAGCTATTCCTATAAACGTCAATGCTTTGAACAGCAGCTTGACTCCATTGAGGTGCTCGTGCTCGGTTCGTCACAAGTCGTCTATGGCATCAACCCTGCGTTCTTTACGCTCCACGGATTCAACCTCAGCAATGTGAGTCAGACACTCTACTACGACACGCACTTGCCGCTGGCGTATCTTGATCGAATGCCGCGTCTGAAGTATGTGATAATCAATATATCGTATTTTTCCTTTGGCGAACAGCTCATCGACGGGCGGGAGGCATGGCGGGATTATTATTATGCGCAGTATTGGGATGTGAATTTTCCTGAGATGGAATATCTTGACAGTAAAAGATTTAGCAAAATATTTCTCTATACGCCGATGCGCTCGTTGTCCTACTTTTGGGATGGTTTTCAGGTAGATTTGATTAAAAATTACGAGCCAAGCGGTTATGCACGAATTGATACTACAATTCACACGCAGAGTGACAGCACGGGTTTTTTACGGGTGAGAACGCATGACGATTGTTTTTTGGAGAAGCGCATAGCGGAGAATCAGCGAGATGTAGAGGAGTTTATTCGGGTATTGCAAGCGAGAAATATCACGCCGGTACTCGTGACGCCACCGGTCTGTGAAACATATTCAAAATTCATCAATCACGAGAAAATGCAGCAGAATTATGACCGAGTGCAGAGTATGTGCAGCAAATACAACTGTAAGTATTTCAATTACTTCAGCGATACTAGATTTACCAAAACAGACTTCTGCGACAATGATCATTTGAATT
>Ga0209277_10001432_pt1 | contig 11707 bp, 7 predicted proteins | sample JI81AbrownDNA_FD_187503 | JGI IMG/M metagenome (GOLD analysis project Ga0209277, IMG submission 187503) | Wastewater effluent complex algal communities from Wisconsin, to seasonally profile nutrient transformation and Carbon sequestration -... | ecosystem: Engineered > WWTP > Effluent > Algae... | reverse complement strand
GCCGCATCCTTCGCCCGCACCAGCGCCTTCCCCGACAAGACCGTGTGGAGTCACTTCGGCTCCGGCTACGGCTATGTGCCACTGGTCCTGCCGGTCGTCGGCCTCTGGTGGCTGCGCCGTTCCAGCCTCACCCACCCCGCCTGACCGAGCGGGGGTCAGAGCCGACGACCACAGACGGACGACCCGACCCGGCGATGACGCCCGGGCCGGGCCGACGAGTCAGCGCCGTTCGAGAACGAACACCGGGATGGTGCGGTCGGTGCCTGCTTGGTACTCGGCATACGGCGGGAAGGCGGCGACGCAAAGCTCCCACCAGTGCGCTCGCTCCTCGCCCTCGATCACTCGGGCGTGCACGGCGTGCACGTCGGTGCCGTCCTGCACGGTGATGTCCGGGTTCGCGAGCAGGTTGTAGTACCACTGCGGGTTGTCCGGGGCGCCGCCCTTGCTGGCGACCGCGGCATACGCACCCTCGTGCTCGACCCGCATGAGCGGGACTTTGAGGGTGTCGCCGGACTTGCGCCCGGTCATCGTCAGGAGAACGACCCGCATCCCCTGGATGTCGGCTGCCTCGGTGGTGCCGGCGGCTTCGATGGCAGCGACCTGATTGCGCACCCAGGACGTCGGGCTCGGGCGAAAAGTAGTCATGACGCCATCTTGCCAAGTCGCCACCCCCGCGTGCCGGGGCGGAGTCGTTTGTCCGAAGGGGGAGACGGTAATCCCGGATGGTGAGAAGGTCCGGCATGGTGAGGAAGGACCGGCAGTGCACACGAAGGAGACCCGGCGATGAGCGAAAGCGACTGGAAGTTCGAGACCCGGCAGGTTCACGCGGGAGGGCAGCCCGACCCGGCCACCGGCGCGCGGGCGCTGCCGATCTACCAGACGACGTCGTACGTGTTCAAGGACACCGACCACGCGGCGAATCTGTTCGCGCTCAAGGAATTCGGCAACATCTACACGCGCATCATGAATCCCACCCAGGACGCGGTCGAGCAGCGGCTCGCCTCGCTCGAAGGCGGGGTGGGTGCCCTCATGGTCTCCTCCGGGCAGTCCGCGACCACGCTGGGCCTGCTCAATATCGCCGAGGCCGGCGATCACATCGTGGCCAGCGCCGCGCTCTATGGCGGGACCTTCAACCTGCTGAAGTACACCTTCGCCAAGATGGGCATCGAGGTCACCTTCATCGAAGACCAGGCCGACCTCGATGAGTGGCGCTCGGCGATCAAGGACAACACCAAGGCGCTCTTCGGGGAGAGCATCGCCAACCCGAAGGCCGACGTCCTCGACATCCAAGGGGTCGCCGACGTCGCCCATGCCGCCGGGGTGCCGCTCGTCGTCGACAACACGATCGCGACCCCCTACGTCATCCGCCCGCTGGAGTGGGGCGCGGATGTCGTCCTGCACTCGGCGACGAAATACCTTGGTGGGCACGGCAGTTCGATCGCCGGAGTCATCATCGACGGCGGCACCTTCGACTACGCCAAGGACCCGGCGAAATTCCCGAACTTCAACGAGCCCGATCCGAGCTACCACGGCCTGCGGTTCGGCCCGGACCTCGGCGTCGGCTCGCCATTCGGGGCCAACCTGTCCTACATCCTCAAAGCGCGCGTCCAACTGCTGCGCGACCTCGGCTCGGCGGTCTCGCCATTCAACGCCTTCCTCATCCAGCAAGGCGTCGAGACGCTGAGCCTGCGGATGGACCGCCACCTCGCCAACACCCGCATGGTCGTCGAGTTCCTGTCGAGTCACCCGCAGGTTGAATCCGTGCGCTGGGCTTCCAACCCGGGCAACCCGGGGAAGGACCGAGCCGACAAGTATGCGCCGCTCGGTGCCGGCGCCGTCATCGGCTTCGAGATCGCGGGGGGCCTGGAGGCGGGCAAGAAGTTCGTGGAGGGCCTGACCCTGCACTCGCATGTCGCCAATATCGGTGACGTCCGGTCGCTGGTGATCCACCCGGCGTCAACGACGCATAGCCAAGGCGGTGACGAGGACCGCCTCAAGGCGGGCGTCACGCCGGGCCTCGTGCGCCTCGCCGTCGGCATTGAGCACCCGGAAGACATCATTGCCGACCTGGAGCAAGGCTTCGCGGCGGCGGCGGGCTGAGCGGCATACGACAACAGGGTCTAGACCCGAGAACCCCTCGTGCGCACCGGGATTGGTGCGCACGAGGGGTTCGTCGTCGGGGCCGGTCAGAAGCGAATTGCCGCCGCGTAGGCCGCGAGTTGCGACTGCACCGAGATCGTCTCGGACTGGCTCCTGGACCCGAGGTCCGGCAGCTTCAGGCCGAAGCAGGTCTTGTCCCCGTCGGGGGCGACGCCGGTCGCCAAGAAGCGGTTGACCTTGGAGTCGACACACTTGTTGCCACTGGCATAGATCCCGTGGTCGCCCTCCTTGCGGACATAGATCAGGACCGATCCCGGGTAGTTCGCGTGCGCGTCGAACGCCAAGCTCGCGTTGGTGGCCGGGTCGTGCTCAGACTGCACCATCAAGGTGGTGCCGATGCCACGGGCGTCGGGCACCTTGAGTGAGACGTCGGGCCGGTTCCAGTAGAAGCACGCGTTGCGGTTGTAGCTCGCGCCGACCACCGGGTAGGGCTTGGTCAGTTGCCGGGTGCGGGCGTCGGCGAAGGTTTGCTTGCCCGGCCAGGACCAGTCGTTGCAGGTGATCGCCGTGAACGTCGAGGGGTAGGCGTCCACCGACAGCGGACGGTTAGCCCCCTGCATCGCGCTCGCGTTCGCCAGCAGGGCCGACTGCTCCTGGTTCAGCGACACCGTCGCCGGTGACCGACCCCCATCCCACTCTTGGCGCACTATCATCATGAGCACGCCGAGCAGCGGGAAGGTCATCTTGGAGTACATCGTCCCGCCGACGGCGCCGTCGAGCACATTGCCGTCGATCTTGATGGTGTCGCCGCCGTCTTTCACCACGAGCGGGCGGCGGACGAGGTCTTGGCGAAGCCGCTCATAGAACGCGTTGACTGCGGCCGGAGTCTTGCCCAGGCCAAGCTGCGCGTCATACGTCGCGGCCCACGGCTGGAAGTCCTTCTCGAAGCGGCGCTGGAAGGATTGCGCCTGCGCTCCGAAGGTGACATTCCACGGCTTCGTGAAGTCGGCATTGGAGTCGAGGACGAAGCGGCCCACGTGGGTGGGGAAGTAGCGCTGGTAGTAGGCGCCGAGCCAGGTGCCACCCGAGTAGCCCACATAGTCGGTGACCTGGTAACCGAGCACCGCCCGGATGAGGTTTATGTCCTTGACCGTTTGGTCAGTGGTGACATAGTCGAGCAGCGCACCGGAGCCCTTGCGGCACCAGGACTGCTGCGCCTTGGACACGGCTGCGACCTTGTCAAAGGTCACCTGGCGCTGGTCGCGCGCATCCCAGGGCCAGGTCGGCGCGCCGAGGCAGCTGAGATTGCTGGACGCCCCGGTGCCGCGGACGTCGAAGCCGACCGCGAGGTGGTCGCGGGCACCAGGCTGGGCGGCGAGCATGGGGGCCATCCCCAAGCCGGGCCCGCCGGGCCCGCCGGGGTTGCCCATCACGAGGCGCGTTCCGCGGCTGCCAGCCGGCAGTGACTTGCTGACGGCGATCTGGATGCTCGGACTGGTCGCGGCTTTGTTCCAGTCCATCGGCGCCTTCATCAGCGCGCACTGCACGGTTCCGTCCGTGGTGCAGTCGACCCAGGAGAGCTTCTGGTTGAGGTACTTCGCCGGGATCCGGGCGTCGTCGTCGGCGGCCCCAGCCGACGGGGCGACGACCAGCGTGGTGGCGGCGGCCATCACGGCTGTTATGCCCATGGCGATAGAGGTGCGTTTCATGATTCCCCTGACTTCTCGGTGACCCGGTCGCTCCGGGGCACGTCATCCCACCCTGTCATGTGGACTTCCGGCCCGCGACAGGAGACGCGCCGTTTCGCGCACGTATCCTGGCGGGCGTGCCCGAGCCAGCCCGAACCGCGCCCCGGGTGCTCGAACTCCCCGACCTCAATTTCCCCGCCGACCTGCCGGTTGTCGACCGCCTCGACGACATCGCCGCGGCCCTGCGAGAGCATCAGGTCGTCGTTGTCGCCGGGGAAACCGGCTCCGGCAAGACCACCCAGCTGCCGAAGATCGCCCTGAAGATCGGGCGCGGCACCGCCGGCCAGATCGGCCTCACCCAACCCCGCCGGATCGCTGCCCGGGCCGTGGCCGAACGGCTCAGCGACGAACTTGGCGTCGACCTCGGTGGCCTGATCGGCTACCAGGTGCGGTTCACGGACACATCCTCTGCGGACACGGCCATCAAGGTCATGACCGACGGCATCCTGCTGAATGAGCTCCAGCGCGATCGTGACCTGCGCCGCTACGACACGATCATCATCGATGAGGCCCACGAGCGCAGCCTCAATATCGACTTCATCCTGGGCTATCTCAAGCGACTCCTGCCGCGCCGACCCGACCTCAAAGTCGTCATCACCTCGGCCACCATCGACCCGCAGCGCTTCGCCGACCACTTCGCCGCGCCGGGCCGCCCGGTGCCGATCATCGAAGTCTCCGGCCGGACGTATCCGGTCGAGATTCGCTACCGACCGCTCGTCGACGACGGCGGTGGCGCCGTCGACCAGATCACGGGCATCTGCGAGGCGGTCGAGGAGTTGTGGACCGAGGGCGGGTCCCACGACGGCGGCGATCACGACATCCTCGTCTTCCTCTCGGGAGAGCGCGAGATTCGCGATGCCGCCGACGCGCTCACGGGGATGAAGCTGCCCGCGACCGAGGTCGTGCCCCTGTTCGCGCGCCTGTCCGCGGCCGAGCAACACCGCGTCTTCGCGCGGCATACGGGCCGTCGGATTGTCCTTGCCACGAATATCGCCGAGACGTCGCTGACCGTCCCCGGCATTCGGTATGTCGTGGACACCGGCACCGCGCGGATCTCGCGCTACTCCCAGCGGCTGAAGGTCCAACGGTTACCGATCGAGCCGATTTCGCAGGCGTCCGCGCGCCAGCGGGCCGGCCGGTGCGGCCGCCTTGCCGACGGCATCTGCATTCGTCTGTATGGGGAGGAGGACCACGATTCTCGGCCCGCCTTCACCGAGCCCGAGATTCTGCGGACGTCGCTGGCGTCGGTCATCCTGCAAATGACCAGCCTGCGGCTGGGCGACGTCGCCCGCTTCCCGTTCGTCGACCCGCCGGACAACCGCAATATCGCGGACGGCGTGCGGCTGCTGCAGGAACTGCACGCCCTGGCCGAGAGCGCGCCCGGCCGCCGCGGCGCGGGGGAGCGGCTCACCCCGACCGGCCGGACGCTCGCCCGGTTGCCGATCGACCCACGCCTGGGCCGCATGCTCCTGGGCGCCGCCGACCTCGGATGCACCAAGGAGGTGCTCGTCATCGTCGCGGCCCTCTCCATCCAGGACCCACGCGAGCGGCCGAGCGATCAACAGACCCAAGCGGATCAGGCGCACGCCCGCTTCAAGGCGTCCGGCAGCGATTTCGGCGCCTATGTGCACCTGTGGCGCTATCTAAAGGACCAGCAGCGGGCGTTGTCGCGCAGCGCTTTTCGCCGCATGTGCCAGCGCGAGTACCTCCACTATCTGCGCGTGCGCGAGTGGCAGGACCTGCACCAACAACTGGTGTCGGCCGCCAAGAGCCAGGGCCTCGACCCCAACCGGGCCACCGCCGCGCCGGATGCCGAGCCCGACTGGGACGTCATTCACCGGGCGCTGCTGCCGGGGCTGCTCTCGCATGTGGGGCTGCGTGACGAGTCGACGCGCGACTACCTCGGCGCCCGGGGCGCGCGCTTCGCCATCTCACCCGGGTCGGCCCTCTTTCGCAAGCAACCGGCATACGTCATGGCGGCCGAACTGGTGGAGACGACGCGGCTGTGGGCGCGGGTCAACGCCGCTATCGACCCCGCCTGGGCGGAGGAGGCGGGCGCCCATCTGGTGAAGCGCAGCTACTCCGAGCCGCGGTGGTCTCGGCGCCAGGGGAGTGTCGTCGCGACCGAGCGGGTGACCTTGTATGGCGTGCCACTGGCCGTCGATCGGACGGTTCAGTACGGCCGGATCGACCCCGAGCTGTCGCGAGAACTGTTCATCCGGCACGCCCTCGTCGAGGACGACTGGGAGAGCACGCACGCCTTCGTCAAGGCGAATCGCGCTCTGCGCCAACGGATCGAGGCATTGGAGGACAAAGCGCGCCGACGCGACATCGTCGCCGACGACGATCAGTTGGCCGCCTTCTTCGCCGCGCGCATCCCCGATGGCGTCGTGTCGGCCGCCCACTTCGATCGCTGGTGGAAGAGCGAGAGCCGTCACCGGCCCCGGCTGCTGACATTGACGGAGGAGGATCTGCGCCGCGCGGACGGCGGCGCGGTTGGCGCGGACGACTACCCCGGGACGTGGCCGGCCGGCGATGTCGACCTGCGCCTCAGCTACCAATTCGAGCCCGGCTCGCCGGACGACGGTGTGAGCGTGCGGATCCCCTTGACGGTCCTCAACCGGGTCGAGGCAACGGGCTTCGACTGGCTCGTTCCGGGGATGCGCGAGGACCTGGTCGCGGCGCTGATCCGATCACTGCCCAAGGCCACGCGAACCAACTTCGTCCCGGCCCCCAACCATGCGGCCTACGTGGCGCGCGAGATCGACCCCGGCGCCGGCCCGATCACGGACGAGATCGCCCGCGTCCTGCGGGCGCACACAGGCGTCGCCGTTGACCCGGGGGAGTGGGACTGGGCGAAGGTGCCCGCCCACCTGCGGATGACGTTCACCGTCGTCGGCGACCGGGGCGAGCGGCTGGGCCACGGCAAGGACTTGGAGCAGCTGCGCGAACGGCTGTCGGGACAGGTGCGGCGGCGGGTCGCGAAGGCGGGCGCGGCGATCGAGCGCACCGGGCTGACCTCCTTCCCCGACACCGAGATTCCCGCCACCTATACCAGCCGGGCAGGCGCGCACGATGTCGTGGGCTATCCCGCGTTGATCGACGAAGGCACCTCGGTCTCACTGCGCGTCCTGCCCGCCGAGCCGGCCGCCGCGGCCGCCCATCGACTCGGCGTGCGTCGCCTCCTGCTGCTCGGCATCGTGCCGCCGTGGAAGCGCATCCTGGCCGGGCTCAGCAATGCCGACAAGCTCGCACTGGGACGCAATCCGCATGGGTCGATCCCGGCGTTCCTCGACGACGCTCTCGCGGCGGCCGTCGACGACATCGTCGCTGGGGCGGGCACCGGGCCGGTGCGCACCCCCGCGCAGTTCGCCGCCGCACTCGCCGCCGTCAAGACGCACACGGCCGCCCGAGTGCTCGGCATCGTGGCCCAGGCCGTGCCCGTCCTCGACCTCGCCGCGGAGGTCGAGCGCACCCTGCGGTCGATGACCGGCTCCGCCCAAGCCGGCACCGTCGCCGACGTCCGAGCGCAACTCGCCTCGCTCGTCGGGCCCGGCTTCCTCGCGAATGTCGGAGCGTCCCGCCTCGGCGAGCTCCCGCGCTATCTGCGCGCGATGCTCGAACGCCTCGGCAAGGCGGCGACCGATCCTGCCCGCGATGCCCGCCTGCTCGCCGAGGTCGACCGCGTCGAGAGCCGGTATGCCGATCTGCTCGCCTCCCTCTCGCCCCTCGCCCGCGCCGGTGACGACGTCCGGCAGGTGGGCTGGATGATCGAGGAACTGCGGGTGGGGGTGTTCGCGCAGCGACTCGGCACGGCATACCCCGTGAGCGCGAAGCGCTTGGAAAAGGCGATCGACGCGCTCTCCCGATAACGGCGATCATTCGCGGAATCAGCGACCGGGGCGGTGCGTTGGTCCAGGAGAATTGCCACGAGCGGCGAACACGAGAGACGAAAGAGGTGGCGTCGTGCAAGACCCCCGTGAATTGTTCCGCTACGAGCCGGACGGCGACCAGGGTGCCAATGTGCCCGGTCCGCTGCTGGTGTCGGTCGGGGGGTTCATCGACGCCGGCAACGTTCAGGCGATCCTGACCCGCCACCTGCTCGAGGCCTCGGAGGCCACGGTGGTTGCCTCCTTCGACGTCGACCAACTTCTCGACTTCCGCGGTCGGCGCCCGGTCATGGTGTTCGAGGAGAATCACTACGCCGCGTATGACGATCCCTCCCTCGTGCTGTATCGCCTCGCCGATCGGGACGGCCAGGCTTACTACCTGCTCGCCGGCCCGGAGCCGGACTACCAGTGGGAGCGGACGGTTGAGGCGATCCGATTGCTGCAGAAAGATCTTGGGATCTCGCTGACGGTCACCTCACATGGGATTCCGATGGCGGTGCCGCACACGCGGCCGATCGGCGTGACCGCCCATGCGACCGATGTCCGCTTGATCGGGGAGCGCAATCCGGTCTTCGGCCGGGTCCAGATCCCCGGCTCGTTCAGCGCGCTGCTGGAGTTGCGGCTCGGCGAGGCGGAGGCCGCGGCGGTCGGGTTCGCCATCCACGTCCCGCACTATCTGGCGCAGGCGGAGTTCCACGACGCCGCCTTGACCGCGCTCAACGCGATCGTCGACGTCACGGGCCTTAACCTGCCCAATGACGCCCTGGTCGCGGCGGCGAACGAGGGTCGCGGGCAGATCGAGGCCGAGGTCGCCGGCAACCCCGAGATCGCTTCCGGGGTGAGCATGCTGGAGCGGCAGTACGACGACTTCATCGAGGCCTCGGACAAGCCCAATCTGCTGGCGCCGACGTCCACGCCGCTGCCGTCCGGCGATGAGTTGGCTGCGGATTTTGAGCAGTTCCTGCGCACGGTCGGCGACGACGAGCACCCGTAGCCCCCTCGACGATGTGGCTGCGTTGAGCGCCTAGTCCTTTGCTTCGCTCCAGCGCTGGACGACCATCGTGTCGGTGACGAATCGCACCGGCGCCTCGCCCGACCACCGGCGAGCGGCGTCGGTGAGCGCGGTGGCGACCACGCGGCATACGTCTGGGGCTTGGTCTTGGGGCGTGTGGATGAGGAGCTCGTCGTGCAGGCACAAGGCGATGTGCGCCGGCGTTCCGGCGAGTTCGGCACGCACGGTTGCGGCCCAGCACTTGAATAGCTCGGCCGCGGCACCCTGGATGAGGGCGTTGCGGGCGTAGCGACCGCGGGACCCTTCGTCCGGTATCCCCGCCGTGCGGATGCGGCGACCTCCGTAGGTGCGCAAATCGGCGCGGGCCAGGCCCGCGGCATACGCCTCGTCCAGGAAGCCCATCGCCCGCGGATAGGCGCGTTGGAGACGTTCGAGGGCGCGGCCGGCGGTGCCGCTGCGCTGGCCGTACATCGCGGCGAGCACGGCGACCTTGGCGATCGGCCGCTCGACTTGCAACCGGGCGGCGATGGGGGCATACAGGTCGTCGGCCATGGTCGCGGCGGCCAGCGTCGGATCGCCGGAGACGACAGCCAGGACTCGCGGTTCGATCTGGCCGAGGTCGGCCCGCACGAAGGTCCACCCCGGCGCGGCCGCAACCGCGGGCCGCATTGCCGCCGGGAGGTTGTGGAGTCCGTTCTGCGCGGTCATCCGGCCGGCGGCGCCGTCACACGGACTCCAGGCACCGCGCAATCGGTCGTCCGGCCCGACGTGGTTGTCGAGCCAGGCGTAGCCATAGGTGGTTTCGATGCGCTCGTCGGCGCGCCACGCCAGGAGCGCGGGCACGAGCGGGTGCGCGTCGCGATATCCCGCCAGCACCCACTTGCGGGTGGTCTCGACGGCGATGCCGAGGCCGGCGAGGAGGGCCTTGACGGAGCCAGGGTTGCGCAGGTCCGTGGCTTCGTGGCCGGGCGCGAGCGACAGGACGGCGGCATCGCGAGCCGCCCGAATCTCCTTCTCGTGCGCGGCATCTCGTGGTCGGGGCCCCGCGGCGAGGGCGATCAGATGCTCGGTATGGGCCCGGTCGAGGGGGAGCCCGTCGCGTTCCAGCTCGACGCACAGCACGGATGCGGCCGACTCGGAAACGGCGAGCGCGAGGGCGCGCGGTCCGATCGCGGCGAGTTGGGCATAGAGGGCCGCGGCGCACGCATGGGCCGCCTGGGCCCAGCGTTCGAGCCGACCGGGCCCGGCGAGCCAATCGCCGTCGGTCGCGTCGGGACGCAGGTGGCCGTCGGCGACCGTGAGGTCGTCTGGGCCCGGCTGCTGCCGGAGCTGGCTGAACAGGTCATCCGGTGCCAGCGCTGGTATGCCGCGCACGTCCAACCCGTGCGTGCCCGCCCAGACGCGACCGGGGTCGGCCCGCCACCCGCCATGCTCGATGCGATAAGCCTGCGCGAGGTCGAGTACCCGAGGAAGGCTGACCTCGCGCCGAATGAGGGTCGTGAGGTCCCGCTCTGCTGACCACACGAGCACCCGGCGCGGCCCCAATTCGGTCCGAAGCCAGTCAGCCGCCGCCGGGATAGGGAGGTGGCGCGACACCCCCTCCCCGACGAGAGCGATGTCGTCGCCATGCGTCACGACCGCCACCAGCTCACCCCAGGCGGGGGTGGGGGAGGGCGGCATACGCACGAGGGTAGGCCGCGCACAGGCCGGTTCGGCCACCGCCGAGCCACCCGGCACCCCCGCGCGCATGCGAGGATTTCGCCCATGCTCGGATTCGGCAAGGACGACAAAGATGCCATCGCGGACACCAAAACCGCGCTGGAGGCGGCTAAGGGACCCCGCGCGCACGATGGCGTGCTTGGCAACGCCGGCACGCGCGTGGTCGAGCGCCTGCTCGACGCAGGAATCGATGGGCGCGGGCCGTTCGACTCGGCCGCCAAGATCGCCGGCGACGCGTTGCGCATGCACGACCGCGGGGACGCCGCTGTGGACGCCATCATCAAGGAGCACACGATCCTGGCCGCTGGCGGCGGCTTCGTCACGAGCATGGGCGGCTTCATCACGATGCCGGTGTCGCTGCCCGCCAACGTCCTGGAGTTCTATCTCGTCGCCACGCGGATGGTCGCGGCGATCGCCAGGGCCCGGGGCTACGACATCAACCAGCCCGAAATCCGCTCCGCGATCCTGTTGACCCTCGTCGGCGCCGACGCGGACGACCTGCTGAAGAAGGCCGGCGTCGTCGCCACCGGTCGGCTGTCGAATCTCGCGGCCCAGCGGCTGCCGGGTCCGGTGCTCATGGTCGTCAACAAGGCTGTCGGGTTCCGGTTGTTGTCAACGGCGGGCAAGGGCGTGCTGTCACGCTTCGGCAAGGGGGTTCCGGTCGTCGGCGGTTTCGTCGGGGCCGGGCTCGATGTCTATCTCTTGCGTCGGATCGCCGACCACGCTCGCCAGGAGTTCCCCGCGACGCGCTGAAGCGCCTCCGGGGAATCCCGGGGTCGGGTGCGACGTTGATTCGGATGCCGCGATGCGCAGGGCGTCACGGCATGCTCGTTCGAGGGAGAGTCCCATGGCCACGCGCTCGCGCCTCCCGCTGCTTCGATCCCTCGCCACCGCGGTGCGGTCGGCGACCCGACCCGGCTCGCCGGGTTTCGGGGACCGGCTCGCCGCCCTCCCGCGACTGATCCGCGCGACCCGATCCGGGCAGTATGCCGGGACAAGCGTCGGGCGACTGGCCATGCTCGCGGTGGCCGCGGCATACATCGTCTCCCCGGTCGACCTGCTCCCGGAAGGAGCCTTGTTCGTCTTTGGTCTCGCGGACGACGCGATGGTGCTCTCGTGGCTCGCTGCCGCCTTCTTGACCGAGACCGAGTCCTATCTCGCCTGGGAGCGTGGTCACGCCGCACCCGGGGCGTATGCCGCGACCCCCGGCACCCCTTTCCCCTCGGCCTCCGCCACGA
>Ga0209277_10001429_pt1 | contig 11714 bp, 10 predicted proteins | sample JI81AbrownDNA_FD_187503 | JGI IMG/M metagenome (GOLD analysis project Ga0209277, IMG submission 187503) | Wastewater effluent complex algal communities from Wisconsin, to seasonally profile nutrient transformation and Carbon sequestration -... | ecosystem: Engineered > WWTP > Effluent > Algae... | reverse complement strand
CTCTAAAAGAATTTCCATTTCCCGAAATTAAAACTCTGCACTATAAGTATATACCGCATGAAATTTTCTTGAAAGAGAACGCCTATCTATTCGAAGAAAACAGCGGAATCTATACCGAAAAAAAAGAAGCCGAAGATGATAAGCTCTATAAATTTACAATGAAGCCGATTAAGAAAATTAATCTTCCGCTGAAACAAGACCTACAATATCTTATTTCAAGTTTTGAATTTCCAATCTTAATAGCAGAAGGTGATACAATTACAGTTTTAGAACTCTTTCGAAGCTACAATCACTCTGTCTTCAAAGTTATCTTTCATATCCAACAACCAAACAAACAAATTGAAGTCATCGGCGGCAAAGCAGGATTTGACACTGCAACTGTCGAAATTGAAGGACCTATATTTTAAAGAAATGCTTATTAATGAGTGAACTTACAGCAAACAACTTATAGTTCCTCTCCTAGGATATTTACATCTCGTAAGAGTTCTCTTAGATCGGTAGCGTTAGTCGGAATCGTTTCCCCCACTTTTAAAATGTCTGAATGAATTCCTGAATTGTTTCTTACTTTCTGATGATAAGCAAATAGTTTTAATACATCCCTGTCTCTCATACGCTTGGGGTTGATTTCTAAGATTAACTTTTGAATGGTATGGTCAGATGTTACTTCTATTGGATCAATGAAATCGCGCGGAAAATTTCTTACAATGCAAGCACGATTTGCCTCTTGGTTGAGGTTAACCTTACATCGTTTTAGAACTTCGGCTGCCCCTCTTTCTTCTAAGCTTAAAGAAGATGGATCAATTCCTTTTTCTTTTGCTTCAAATACTTTAATCTCTTCAATTGTATCTAAGACAGCAAGGCGCATCTTCTCATCAAAAACTCCATTGGAACAATCTTGATTTCTAAAAATAGTAAAATGCAAATGCGCACCAGTAGATAAGCTCCCGCTATTTCCAGAAAGAGCCATTACTTCTTTATAATTAAAAATTCGTCCTTGCCTACCATTTACTTTTTTTAAATGAGCGTAAAATCCAAAGTAGCCTGCCTTCTTAAAGTAGACTAACAACGATTCTCCGTAAATGGTTTGCTTGGGCACTCCATCCCTAGTCACCCATTCAGGATAAACTCGAACCACAAGACAATCTTCTTTATCAGGACATTTAAGTGAAGTTCCAATTCCTAGTGGAATGTCAAAACCATAATGAATCTTTCCCTTTCGTGGATCGATATTCATAAAATTAAGATCACAACACATATTCGCTGGATCAACAGGAAAATCATCTAGATCATTTATCTTATTACTGCAATATTCATCTTTTCTAATTTTTAATTGTTCTAGTAAGTCTTTTACAGTAACGCTTCGCGCATCCGAGATATCTTGCTTGGAAAAAATCTCTTCATTTACTGTCTTTGCTTTTTGTAGAACTTTCTCTGGAGTCAAGAATTCCGTTTGCGTTTTCTTCCCATGCAGTTTGCCATTAGTCTTCTTTCTTTCTTGAAAAAGACAACCGGGAAAAGTTGTAAGAATGACAATTAGAAGAAAAAACAAAATTGCTTGTTGTAGATTTTTTAAGTTCCAAGATTGCATAGGTTTAGCGATAGGTTTGGGATTTAAATTTAGATTTATTTGCAATTCGAATCATTAGACAAGCGGGGCACTCAGTATTCGCGCAGGAATCAATAGGATAATTGGATTTTTTTAAAAGTAAGAAAATTAAACCGAATCTATCCAAATCTTGCTTTCGAATTTGAATTCACTCGATAACAAAAAAATACGTGTATGGGCCCAGAAGGACTCGAACCTTCGACCCGCAGATTATGAGTCTGCCGCTCTAACCAACTGAGCTATAGGCCCTTAGATGTATGCTGCCAGTTTTTTAGGAATTACGGAATTCGCAACTGTTTTATTGGTTTATCTTAAAGATTTGGCTTCTCGACTCTTTCGATTTTAAAAAATATTTCTTCCAAAACTCTTGGTCTGATTTCTCATCAACAGATTCTAGTGATTGAATCAAGCAATCTATTTCGTTTCTAAACTCTAATAGCGAATCATGGATTGAATTTTTATTCGTATTTATGATCGCATTCCACATTTCTGGATTTGAGCCAGCAATTCTAGTCATATCGCGAAAGCCTCCTCCGGTAATAGGAATAGGAGATTTTTCAGTATAGTATTTTACCTTCTCGTTTTGATACGCCCAATTTACTAAAATGGAAGACAATATATGCGGAGTATGGGAAAGATAAGAAAGAATTTCATCATGCTCTGTTGCACTCATCTGAATAGTTATAGCTCCAACCATCTTCCAGAAATGAGTTATTTTTTGAATTGCTTCTTTGGAAGTTCCTTTTGGTTCAGTCAAAATACAAAGACGATTCTCATATAAATCAGCTTTTGCGTAATTCATCCCTGATTGTTCGGAGCCAGTCATTGGATGCGACGAATAGTAATTATGCCCTGCTTTAAATTTGGATTCTACTTTATCTATAATGAATTTTTTCGTAGAGCCTAAATCAGTAATGTAGCCTTTATAATTTTCAGGAATCAAATCTATTTTATCGCAAGTTAAATCAACGGGCAAAGAAAAAATAATTAAATCATATTCATTCCACGAATTTGATTTTAAAAAATCCTCTTCTAAGAAAATTTTATCCGTAATGTTTAGACTCATCCCTTCTGCACGACTTTTTTCAGATCGGACAACACCGGTTACCTCACAACCGAGTTCTTTCTTTCGAATGGCTAAAGAAAGAGAAGCACCCATTAGTCCTAATCCATAAATTAATATTTTTTTAAATGGTGAGTTCAAAGCAAAGGCTCTGTCGCTGGATATGATCCTAGGATACGTAAGAAGGTTGCTTTCTCTTTTAATTCCCCTAAGACTTTGCTTATAATTTCATCTTTCTCATGACCGTTGAAATCAATAAAAAAGTTATACTCCCAGGAATTTCTTCTTGTCGGTCTAGACTCTACTTTCGTCAAATTAATATTATTCTCAAAGAAAGGTTTAAGTGCAGTGTAAAGCGAACCGGGCTTATCAGCTACTGAGAATACAATCGAGGTTTTATCATTTCCAGTTGGAAGACACTGAGACTTACCTATGATAAGAAATCTTGTAGTATTATTCGGTAAATCTTCAATTGATTCTCGCACAATATTCAATCCGTAAATATCGGCCGCAATCTTAGAAGCAATTGCGACTCCTTCTTTTTTCTCTGCAACCATCATGGCTGCTTTGGTAGTGGAAGAAGTTTCAATTATTTCCACATTAGGCAAATTAGCAGAAATCCAGTTCTTACATTGTGAATTGGCAATACGTATTCCGTATAACGTTTTAATCTTAGATAAATCAGTCTCGAATCCTAAAAGATGAATTGAGATTCTCATGTATATTTCAGAATAGATTAATAAGTCCGAATTTAAAAACATATCAAGTGTAGAATTAACAAGGCCTTCCGTAGAATTCTCAATCGGAACTACACCGTAATCACATTTTCTTGCTTCTACTGCCTTGAAGACTTCAGGAATAGAGGAAAAGGGAGTTGATTTAATGGATGCTCCAAATCTTTCTCTAGTAGCTTGATTGGAAAAAGATCCTTCCGGCCCAAGATACCCAACATCTAAAGCTTTTTCAATTGCTATAGAGCCTGACATGATTTCGCGGTAAATAGAGATTAATGCTTGATCGGGAAGGGGTCCGGGGTTATTCTTTGTTACCTTCTTATATACATCTTTCTCTCTATCAGGGCGAAATATTTCTTCTCCCTTTGCTCTCTTCACTTCACCAATTTTACTGGCAATAGCTGCTCTTTCTTGAATTTTATTTACAATCTCTGTATCTAGTTCATCTATTCTAAATCGTAAATTTGACAGGTCTTCATTCATCGAATATTTCTTCCTTTTCAGGCTTTAGGTCATCCAATTCTTCAAACTTTAATTCTTTCACTTCGACTGGCATTGGTAAATCAGAAAGTTTATTGAGTCCAAAATGAATTAAAAATTCATTCGTAGTTCCGTATAACGTAGGTCTACCGGGAACTTCTTTTTGACCTACAGCTTTTACTAACTTTTTAGCAATCAGAGTAGATACCATGTTACGAGAGGATACTCCGCGTATTTCGTCAATCTCAGGAAGAGTAATTGGTTGTTTGTAGGAGATAATGGCTAATGTATCAAGAGTTCCACGAGAAAGTGTTTCTCTTTTTTTCTCTTTAAAAATATTGCCTAAGATTTTATAGTATACTTCGTTGGTTAAGAACTGATAGCCTCCAGCAATTTCTTTTAAGAGAAATCCACCGTTCTTTTCTGAATAATCAAGTATGAGTTCATCGAGTAGCTCTCGAACAAATGCCTTTTCCAGTTTAATGGAATCAGCAAGACTTGCTAACTTTACAGGTTCCCCTGAAAGAAAGATCAATGCTTCGATTAAACCTTTATTGTATTCTCTTGTATTTTGATTATTTTCCAATATCAACTGACCAAATATATTTTGATATTTCCAAACATTTTATGTTGTTTAATTCCAACTTTTTTTAATTTAACAATTTCTAAAAGCGCCAGAAAAGAAAAGACTACATCATATGTATCCGGTTCAGTAGAATCAAATATATCAGAAAAATCAATTTCTCTTCTTTTCTCTAATAGCTCTTCAATCGTCTTAATTTTTGTATCAATAGAATAATCTTGATCTGCAACTAATAGGTTGGGGATTTCTTCATTAACCGCTCTTGTCTCAAGAATATTATTAAATGCAGAAATAAGATCTAGCAAATCTAAATCTAACCAATTTTCATCAGTAGGGAAATCAATTAAGATTTGATTTGATTCTCTTCTAAATACTCCGGCACTAATCTCATCTATCTCACCTAATTTTCTGCCCGCTAATTGAAACTTCTTATGCTCTAAAAGTTTCTCTACTAGTTCTTTTGGAAGCTTTGTATCTGTTTCAATTTCTTCAAAGCCAGGATTAGGCAAAAGCGACTTTGACTTAAGATAAACGAGATTAGCCGCCATTTTTATAAATTCTGTGCTAAGCTCTATCGAAATTGTCTTAGAAAGCTTTATGAATTGAATGAAGTCTTCTGTAATCTTGGAAAGCGAAACATCAAAAATATCTACTTTATAACTTTCGATTAGACTCCATAAAAGTGAGAGAGGACCTTCGGAATAACCCCCTTCTGGATTACTCCATCGGATTGTAAATGGAAGAGAATCTTTTTCTTCTTGTGCATCTGTAACTTCCATTGATTCAATTTCTAAATTCCAAGCGCCTTAGCTGCCGCCTGCTGTAATCTCTCTGGAGGGAATGGCTTTACTACAAAGTCTTTAACTCCCATCTTAATAGCTTTCGCTAATAAATCTTCTTGACCAAGAGCAGTTACCATAATGACCTTTGCCTTTGGATCCATTTTAATAATTTCTCCAGTAGCAACAATACCATCTTTCTCTCTCATCGTTATATCCATAGTAACAAGATCCGGACGTAAGAGTTTATATTGCTCTATCGCAATATTCCCATTTTCCGCTTCTCCAACAATGGTATGACCTACTGCTGTCAAGGCATCCTTTACTAGGGTTCGCATAAATTTAGCGTCATCCACAACCAAAATCTTGGCCATTTTAATTTCCTCTTTCTTTAATAATACGTATAATATTAGGAACAATTTCCGCCAATGGAAGAACTTGATCAATCCCACCGCCTTCAATCGCCTGCCTGTTCATTCCATAAATCACAGATGTTTTTTCGTCTTGTGCCAATGTAACCCCTCCTACTTCTTTGACTCTTTTTATTGAATCCGCTCCGTCCTTTCCCATACCCGTCATAATTACTCCCACTAATGCATTACCATAACAAGCCCTTAAACTGTCAAATGTTACATCGACTGACGGTCTATGTCCATTTACTAACGGTCCTTGTTCCAATTCAATAGAAACACTCTGATCCTTTCTCTGAATCTTCATATGATAATTTCCAGGAGCAATATAGGCAGTGCCCGAAACTACATTCTCACCATTTTCCGCTTCTTTTACTTTGATCTTACTAAATTCATCCAATCTCTCTGCAAAAGCCTTTGTAAATCCTGCTGGCATATGCTGCACTACAAAAATTGGACGTTGAAAATCCGCCGGTATCTGTTTAAAAAGACTATGTAACGCATTCGGACCACCTGTTGACGTTCCAATAGCAACAGCTCGAATAGGCACATGCTTCTTTTCTGGAAAATTTCCAACTTTAACTTTTACTCTAGGGGCTTTTCGCTTTACTTCATGGTCAAAATAACCTAGTATTTTAGCTTTTAGGATCGAACCAATTTCTTGTAGATCCATTTGCATAGCACTCGAAGGCTTTGGCACAAAATCAATGGCACCTAACTCTAATGCCTGAAACGTTGCTTTCGCTCCATGTTGAGTTAATACAGAAAGCATTATAACTGCAACTCTAATATTTTTTTTACTCAAATTCTCAAGTGCAGTTAAGCCATCCATTACTGGCATCTCTATATCTAGTGTAATTACATCCGGTAGGAGTTTTTCAGCCAACTGCACACATTCTAAGCCAGTTTTACCAGTTGCAATTACTTCAATTGTCCCATCCGATTGAAGAAGGTCAGTTAAAATGCTTCGAACTAAAGCAGAGTCATCAATTACAATTGCTCGAATTTTTCTGCTAAAATCTACACTATTCAACTGAACTTCCTTTCATTACTTAAGCCAATCTAGATATTAACTTAACTAGCTCATCAAAGTCCGGTAAGAACAATAAGTTTCCAATTAAATTATCACCTTCGTAAATAAACTCAGTATTCATGCTTAAGAACTTTGTTTTTTCTGGCTTCACTACATCCAATACTTCTTTAAAATTTCCAGTGACTAGCTCAGGAACAGAAGGCATTATCTGTGCTTTAGCTTTGTTGGAAAGCGAATTCATTACACTCGAGCATACGATATTCGAAATTTCCATTAAAACGGAAAGAGAATCGTCTGAAAGCTTCTTCGCCAAATCCGATGTTTCATTTTCTTTTAATAACTTGCCTGCTAGTTCTTTTCCACGTGCTTCTGAGAAAATCATTAAGAGATTTCCGTTTAAATCTCCGTTCATTCTTACTTTCATTCCAAAGAAATGCTCATTTGAATCCCTGACCTCATTTACAAGTTCGTCCTTATCCGTAAGCATAATCTCCGGCATAAAAAGTTCCACATTCGAGCCAACTAATTGAGATAAAACAAGACCAGCATTCATCATTCCAGTATTAACTACTGATTCTAATTTACGAATCTCTTCCTTGCTGAGCATCTCATTAATCGGTCTATCTGGTATTAGCTGCTCTACTCTTTTTTTTGTTTGATCAGAAAAACCTTTTAGCAACTCTCTCGCCTTTACGTGATCTTCTTCCGAAGAGTCTCCCAAATTTTCAACATTCACACTATTACTTACTTGCTTCTGTTCCACATTCATATTTTTCTTTTCCGGGAGATTTGTCTCTGGCACTATTAAATATTGATTTTCCTTTTTAATTTCTTCTGGTTTAGTTTGGACAGGTTTTATTTCCTCGGAAGGAGGCTCGGAAACTTCTGCAACCGGTGTAATTTGCTCTGGCTCAGAGGCAACTTTTTTACGCTCGGATTTATCTTTCTTCCTCTTAGTTTTATCTACTAATTGTAAACCAAGTAAGCTATTATTAAAAAGGTTCGTCGAACTTTGCGTTTTAAATATCACATTAGATGTATTTACATCGATGGATCTACTCGTATTTAGCCGCATCATTTCTTTGCCTACTAAGTGCGAAGAAGATACAGAAGAGGTTGTGGTTATATCAATTAGTCCACCAATATCTAAGACGAGAATAATAGTCCCATCACCCATGATAGATGCACCGGTCAGACCCTTGATATTTTTGTAATTCTTTTCGAGGGTCTTAATTACAGTCTCATGTTTACCGATTAGCTCATCTACAATAAAGCCCAACTTTCTAGAATTGTAATTTACAATCACTACAGGCGCTTCTTCCATATCAAGCTTATCTGCAAGCCCGATAATTTTATTCAAGCGGTAAATAGGTAATACCTCTCCACGGAGGTTAATGATCTCATGCCCCTCGAGAGTATTGATTTGATCCTTTTTAATTCGAATAGTCTCAAATACTTCGGATAAAGGAAATGCATAAATCTCCTCTTCCATAGAAACAAGAATCGAAGGGATAATGGCTAACGCCTGCGGAAAACAAAGAGTAAACGATGTTCCAAACCCTTCCGTAGTATTGATTAAAATTTTACCTTTAAAATCCTGAATGAGTTTATTAACAACATTCATTCCAACACCACGCCCAGAAATATCAGTTACTTCAGCAGCAGTAGAAAATCCGGCAGCAAATATGAATTGGTATACTTCGTTATCTGCTAAATTCTGAGCATCCGAAGCAGAGATTAGATTGTTCTCTATCGCTTTTTTCAGAATTCTGCTTTTATTGAGTCCTTTTCCATCGTCTTTGATTTCTACCATGATGTTGTTTCCACCTTGGTATGCGTTTAGTTCAACAGTTCCGTATTCGGGTTTGCCAGCCTTTGCTCGCTCAGCAGGAGTCTCTATTCCATGATCAATAGAATTTCGAATCAAGTGAAGCATTGGCTCACCAATCATATCAACAACTTTCTTATCTAGTTCTGTGTTCTCGCCCATTAAGTTCAGATGAACTTTCTTTCCTGTCTCCATTGATAAATCTCGAACCAACCGAGAGAATCTATTGAATACAGATCCAATCGGAACCATTCGAGTATTCATAATCCCTGATTGTAAATCTTTCGAAATACGATTGATCTGATCAATCTTACTTTTTAATTCGGAAAAGATAGTATCATCTCCAAAATTGCGAACTAAATCATCATAGATTTTTTGGAAGCCCGAATTTGTAATCACAAGCTCGCCCACATTGTTCATGAGTTGATCTAATTTTTCAGAGGAAACTTTTATACTTTTAGTAAGTGCTTTGTCTGATTCTTTTTCTTGAACTGCAGTTCTTTCTCTCTTAGCTTCTTGTGTTATCTTCTCGGTCTTATCATGTGTCGAAGAAACAGGGGCTTGCACATTTCTAAGCGAAATATCAATGTATTCAACCATATCTACCATGATGAGTTTGTAGATTTCGTCATCCGAGATTTGTGTAATCAGAATAAAGTTGATAAAATTTTGATCAATTCCTCTTTCAAGAGATTCTACATCAGGAACAGATTTGTAGATAACAGCGTTTAGCTTCAAGTTTTGGAGAATCAGTGTAAACCGCAAGCCTTTCATTGGAGTATCGCTCTTAAGAGCTACTTTCACATCATAAGCCTTGGCATTTCTGATTTTTAATTCTTCTTCTAGTTCTCTTAATTCATCCTCTTCTAATTTAAGTGGAACATGAGGGTCTGAACTTAATGACGACAAAGATACATTAGCCACTGTAGTTACAGGCTCGGGGATAACAGCAACTGGCTCTTCCTTCGTCTGAATTGATTGTCTTGCTCCAGATGAAATTACTTGACCACCCTGCGCTTCCTGTGACTTTTCATAGGATTCAAGCTTTCCAATCATCTCAGAATAAGAATTATCTTTTTTTTCACCTCGACCGACTGCATCAATTACTTCTTTGATTAAGTCAAAGCATTCAAATAAGAGATTCACTAGATTGACATTGATAGATAGTTTACCTTCTCTAATTTTTTGAAGAAGGTTTTCCATCTTATGAGAAAGATCAGAAAGATTGTATAATCCTACGAAAGCAGCAGAGCTCTTTAAAGAGTGAGCTGCGCGAAAAATATCATTTATAATTTCGGGATTGTTATGATCGGTTTCGAGTCGCAGGAGATTAGCATTCAACTCTTCAATCTGGTCTTCCGATTCTTCGAGAAAAATTTCTGTATATTCACCTAAAATGCCGGACAATTTTTCGCTCCTGATTATTCAAAACTGATTAATTTTTTTAATTCTACAATCAATACAATGGTTTCACCGCTTCTACCAACAAAATCAATCATGTTATTAAAAGACGAGGACATATGATTATTGATGCCACTAACGGAACTTTTTACAATTTTTATAACTTGCTTCACTTCTTCAACGACTAAGCCAAAACGCTTTCCATTGTTTTCTAAGACCACAATACGAGTGTTCTTGTTAATTTCAACAAAACCTTGCTCGAACTTTTTCTTTAAGTCAACGATGGGAATAATTTCGCCGCGAAGATTGACGACACCTAAGATATAGTCTTCCACATTCGGAATTCGCGTAATAAAAACGGGGCGCAAAATTTCGTGAACATGCACTAGTTCTATACCAAAAATTTCATTTGAGACAGAAAAAGATAAAAACTGGATTACTTCTTCTGATTGAATTATTTCTGTTTGTTCCATTGAAAATGCAAATCCTTCTAAAGCCTAGGCTTCTATGATTATCGGTCAATCCTTACAGTTAGTCTAGAAAAATAAAACATCTGTATCAGTGATAAGCTCGCCCACTCGAATATCATAATCACTATAGGGAAAATCAATCGAAAAAAGTTCCGAAAAGCCAATTCCTATCATTTTTTTAACCCCCACTCCCTGGTAAGCGCGATCATAAAAGCCTGCACCCCTACCTAGTCTAAAGCCTCTCTCATGAAAACCCAGTGCAGGGATAACAGAAAGATCAGCATCCTCAGGTAGAAGAGTCTCAGAGCCAAACGGCTCCTGCAAGCCATAATTCCCTTTCTGCCAAAAAGTCGGTTTTACAAACTCAATCATTCGTTGCTCTTTGGAAATCACCTTCGGAAAATAAAATGAAACTTCCTTTAAATCGGGATGATTCCAAACCCAATCCAAATTAACCTCCCATTTATCAGCCCGATAGCAAATGACGCGCTTACATCCCTGAAGTCTAGGTACTAATTTAGAACAAATAGATTCTTCCTTTGAAACTCTATTCTCGATTTCTGAAATTCTTTTCTTCTGAAAAATTCTAGCTTCTTCTTTCGTCATAGCATCCCCGCTTCTTTTAAAGCAAGCATGGATGCAGTAAATGCCGACTCAACAGAAGGAGTTCCAATTCTATCTTGATTCGCGAAGAAAATATTTCCCAAAGACTCAGAAGCTTTCTCAAACAAATTCCGAGAAAACATTCCTTTCCCCGAAAATACCAATGCATGACCCCATCTAGTTATGTTAATATCATGAATGTCTTTTGCAGCAAACCCGTATTTGTCTTGCAATTGAGAGATTTCCGTTGTTATCATATCACTCAACTCTGTAAAATATTTTTTTTCTAGCTCAGGACTTGCCGATTTAGATAATACTTCTGATCTCTTCGTATCAGAGGTATATGGCATGTAGGCGGTAAGAACAGAATACTCTTTTCTTTTTTCAGGGGAAATTGGATAATCAGCCATTACAACATCACTCGCCCAATTGTCAGAAGAAGTTAAAAAATAGGAATCATACCAACTTTGCTTGGGACGATTCTTAAGTAAAATATTGGCAACAAAATAAGTCTTATACTTGAGCGAATCCATTGCATTTCTTTGATCAATCGAAATATCTTTTACAATTCTCTTGGCGACAAATTTCTGCGAAGCGATGATTGCCTTTTTAGCTTTGTATTTCGCATAACGATGATTAGGAATATCATAAGAAATAACCTCTACTCCATCCGAAGTATTTTTTACAGATAGAACAGGATTTGAAGCTTTAAGATTATACTTTC
>Ga0209277_10001427_pt1 | contig 11717 bp, 9 predicted proteins | sample JI81AbrownDNA_FD_187503 | JGI IMG/M metagenome (GOLD analysis project Ga0209277, IMG submission 187503) | Wastewater effluent complex algal communities from Wisconsin, to seasonally profile nutrient transformation and Carbon sequestration -... | ecosystem: Engineered > WWTP > Effluent > Algae... | reverse complement strand
CCGAGGTTTGGACACGCTCCACCAGCTGAGGCGCACCCAGCTCTTGCGTTCGGCGGAAGAATGGGAGCCCCGGGCCGCGGCCCCGAACCGAAGTGAGCGAGATGAGCGACAAGGGCACCACCGAGGAGTTCGAGGTCACGGCCAACAACGTGGTCCGCAAGATCATGGATCTGATCCGCGAAGGCAACATCCGGCGCATCACCTTGAAGCGTGGCGGCAAGAAGTTGATCGAGATCCCTCTCAATGCGGGCCTCACCATCGGTGCGGTCACCGCTTTGGTCGCCCCGTTGCTGCTGGGCGTCGGCGCGGTCGCGGCCGTGCTCACCAAGGTCACCATCGTCGTCGAACGGCCGCCGAAGCCCGAGTAGCACTGCGCTCGCCGACGCCCGGCGGTCGCTGACCACTCCTGGCCGGACGCCCTCCCGTCCGCCGGACCAGTCGGCTAGGGTCGTCTGCAAGAACGTGCTCCGGGGTCGGTGTAACTCCGAACCGGCGGTGATAGTCCGCGACCCGGCGGCTCCTCGCGAGCCAAAGGTTGAACCGGTGGAACTCCGGTACCGACGGTTAAAGTCCGGATGGGAGGCGCACGCGGTTCGTGGCATTGCCGCACGCCGACGCACCTTGTCGGCGGCGGCTTCGACGTCGTCACGAGCTGGCATCTTTCTGCCCCGGAGTCGTCAGACGAGACGACGGAGGGGCAGATGGGTCCGAGCATTCTCACCGACCGGCGCAGCGCTGAGGCGACCCGCGACATCGACGAGTCGCCGATGGACCGCGCCCTCGCTCTCGCCGCCCGCTCGCCACTGCCCGACCCGAACCCGCGCGTGGGCTGCGTCCTGGTCACCGATGACGGCCTGATCGTTGCGGAGGGCCGGCACCGCGGCGCCGGAACGCCGCACGCCGAGGTCGATGCCCTCGCCATGGCCGGCCCGCTCGCCGCCGGAACCACCGCCTATGTGACCTTGGAGCCCTGCACTCATCAAGGCCGCACCGGCCCCTGCGTCACGGCGTTGCTGCGCGCCAGGGTGCGCCGCGTGGTCTACGCGCAGGCCGACCCCAACCCGCAGGCGTCCGGTGGTGCGGCAGCCCTCGCGAGCGGCGGCCGAACTGGAAGTCCTACGTGGCCGGCTGGAAGGGAATCCACAATGACCAACCCGCCTGAAACCTCCAGCCTCCTGCACTCGGTGCCAGGACCCGAACGGGCGGCGACCACGTGGGATCAGCAGTGGACTCGGGTTCCGACCTTGTGGCGAGCTGGCGTGTTCGACACCTCCCAGGAGCGGTTCACCGAGGTGTTCATCCAGCACGCCACCAACGACACCGTCTTCGACGTCCGACCCCAGGGGTTCGACCGGGCCGGTCAGGAGATCTGCTGGTGGGTGTTCACCACCTGGTCGGAAGGGTTCCGCAAGATTGACCCGTTCCTGCTGCGCGCCTATTCCCGGGCAGTCACCTCACTGTTGGAGCGGCAGCTGCTACTCACCGGGCAGCGAGCCGAGTCGATCACCGGCTTGCCGGCAGCGTTGATCGCCCGCGAGGCCGACCGGCTATTCGAGGCCCAACACAGCCGGCTACCCGGCAAGATCCGTCGCCGGCACGTCCGTGAACTGGCCGACAACATCGAGTTGCTGCTCGAGGTGCGATGCAGCGGACGGGACTGGTGGCGCAGCGATGTGTGGGACCTGAGCGCCGATCCGCGGATCCCTCGCCGCCCGCACGAGCCCTACGCCGACAACGCGGTCCGGCTCGAGCCGATCGAACCGGCCTGGCTGCGGGAGGGGGTCCGGTTCTGGATGTCGTATGCGCTGACCTACAACCTCTACACCTGGACCAGCGTGATCACCCGCGCCAGGCACCTACCGCCCTACTTCAGCCGGTTCCTCACCGAGCACGGCATCTCCTCACCATTGCTGGTTGACGACCCTGCACAGCTGCGGCCGCTGATGATGCGGCTGTTGTCGTGGCTGCGTTCCCCCGGCGGGCTCGCGCCTGGCCGGAGCACACCGATGGGCGCCACGACGATCGCCGCGACGCAATCAATCATCGGGAAGTTCTACGAGTTCATGGTCGACAACCGGGCCGAAGCGGCCGCGTTCACCGGCGACCCGCGCTGGCTGCAACTCAGCGCCGACTACACCCGACTCTGGCCGCCCCAGTTCCGGCAACGCACCACCAACCGTGCACGCACGGAACGCACGTCGTTCATGAGCCGCGCCGACCTGGACCACATGATCTGCTGCCTGCCGATCCTGACCGCACCGCGCAACGAACCTGTCACCGTCACCCTGCCCGGCGGGCGCAGCATCACCAGCAACGGGATGGGCGACCCACAAGCGATGCGGGCCTGGCTACTCCAAGCCATGACCGGCCGACGCGCCTCCGAAATCCTGCTGCTCGACTTCGACCCCATCCAACCCCTGCACCCCACGACCGGCGGGGCTGAACCGGCGCAGGATGCGTTCGTGGCCCGGCTGCGCTACCAGCAGACCAAGGTCGAAGGGGTCGACCCGACCATCCTGATCGAGCAAGCCGTGGTGAACCTGATCCGCGACCAACAACAGTGGGTGGAAACCCATCTCGGCCACCGGCCCAACTATCTGTTCGTCAGCATGCGCGGCAACCATCGCGGCCTGCGGCCAAGGCTCTACAGCGCCAGCTTCCAAACCCTGCGCCGGCTCGACGCGATCGTGAACCTCACCGACGAGGCCGGGCAGCCGTTGCGGTTCACCCAATCACACCGGCTGCGGCACACCCGCGCCACCGAACTGCTCAACGCCGGCGTCGCCATCCACATCGTGCAGCGCTACCTCGGCCACCGCAGCCCCGAAATGACGATGCGCTACGCCGACACCCTCGCCTCCGTCGCCGAGGCCGAGTTCCTCCGCTACAAGAAGATCGGCGCCGACGGCAACGACCTGGCCATCGACCCACACGACCTATACGACATGGCCCAGCTCGATCGGCGCACCGACCGGATCCTGCCCAACGGCTACTGCATGCTGCCCCCCGCGAAATCGTGCAACCGGGGCAACGCCTGCCTCACCTGCAGCCACTACGCCACCGACGCCACCTTCATCGACGGCCTACGCGACCAGCAACGCCAAACCCTGCAACTCATCGAGCAACGCCAAGCCGCGTTCACCGCCAGACACGGCGCCCCGATGAGTCCCGAGCACGTGTGGCTGACCGAACGAACCCGAGAGATCGACGCGCTGATCACCATCATCAGCCGGCTCACCGACACAGCCGATGGCACCGTCAGGGCGGCCGGCGTCAACCCAGGCAGAGTCCTGCCCATCCGGCCCGTCACCAGCGGCGCCCACCACACCACCCTCGACGCACCCCAGCGCCCGTGACTAGCCCTGCCCGCACCGACGGCATCATCGCCGCCAGCCGACGCAAGGCCGAAACAGCAGAGAAAGCAGCCCGCGCCGCAATCACGCAACTCCGCCGGGCCGGCACCCCGATCACGATCGCCGCCGTGGCCCGTGAAGCGGGGGTGTCCCAACACTACCTGCACCAACATCCGGACCTCGGCCCACTCATCCGCTCCATCCGTAACACCCACAACTCCGGCGCGAAGCCCCTCGCTGCAGACGAGCCGTCACAATCCGGCATCGTGTCCGTTCTGCGGGCCAGAATCGAGGCCCAAACCCACGAGCGGCGCGAGCTACGACAGCGAATCAGCGCCCTGGAGTCCGAAGTGGAGATACTCCGAGGCGCCCTAGCCTCGGTCTTTCATGGGGGCGTGGCGCGCGCTTGTCGGTGACATGAGAAGTGCTCCTGACTTGGGACGATGTGACTTGTCGAGGGTCAGATGGTCTCAGTCGAGGAGCACTTTCAAGGTGAAGCGTATCGGGTCGGTTCAGCGGTTGAAGATCAGCGCGGACGGGGTGGGCGTGGTGTCGCACGCGGGTCTGGGGATGTTGAGGGAACTGGCCGAGGATTGCGGCCTGGTCACCGGGTTGAGCCAGGCGTTGGCTGACACGTATCGAGGGCGGTGGCTGCATGCGCCGGGACGGGTGCTGACCGATCTGGCGGTCGCGGTCGCTGATGGGGCGGACGCGATCACGGGTATCGAGGTCCTGGGTGATCGGGAGGGCGTGTTCGGGCCGGTCGCGTCGATGCCGACCGCGTGGCGCGTGCTGGACCGGGTCGACGCCGATCATCTCGCTTCAGTGCGTGCCGCCCGAGCGGTGGCGCGGGAGCAGGCGTGGGCGGCCGGCGCCGCCCCGGATGTGGGGCAGGAGTTGCGGATCGATGTCGATGCAACGATCACGATTGCGCACTCGGAGAAGGAAAACGCGGCTGCGACGTGGAAGCGCACGTTCGGGTTCCATCCGCTGCTGGCGTTCCTGGACCGGCCCGAGATCGCCGGCGGGGAAGCGCTGGCCGGGCTGTTACGCAGCGGCAACGCCGGATCGAATACCGCCGCCGACCATGTCGCCGTCTTGGAGATGGCGCTGGCTGCGTTGCCCACGCAGGCACGTCCACGCCCCGGCGATCCGGACAGCCCGCAGGTCCTGGTCCGCTCGGACTCCGCTGGCGCGACCCACACCTTCGCCGCCGCGTGCCGCACGGCGGGGGTCGGGTTCTCCTTCGGGTTCCCGGTGGATTTCCGCATCCAGGGGATCGTCGACCTCATCCCCCAGACATGCTGGTATCCGGCCATCGAGGACGGTGATGGCTGGCGGGAAGGCGCCTGGGTGGCCGAGGCCACCGGTGTGGTCGATCTCGCCTCCTGGCCGAGTGGGGCGCGGTTGATCCTGCGTAAGGAACGCCCGCATCCCGGGGCGCAGCTGACCTTCGCCGACGCTGACGGGATGCGGATCACCGCGTTCCTGACCGACACCCGGCCAGGTGTCATCCCCGGACAGATCGCCGGCCTGGAACTGCGTCACCGCCAACACGCCCGGGTCGAGGACCGGATCCGCCAAGCGAAAGCCACCGGGCTGCGGAACCTGCCATGCCGAGCCTTCAACGAGAACGCCGCCTGGCTCGAAGTCGTGTTGATCGCGACTGATCTGATCGCCTGGACCAAGCTCCTCGCGTTCGCCGATGACCCGGCCCTGGCCCGATGCGAGATCGCCACGTTCCGCTACCGAATCCTCCACGTCGCCGCCCGAATCACCCGCGGCTCCCGCCAGGTCCGGCTACGCATCGACGCCACCTGGGCCTGGGCCACCCACGTCGCGACCGGATGGAGCAGGATCCGCACCGCGTTCGCTTGAGCACCAACCCCGCCTTCCCGACTACCCAAGGAACCAGGACCCCGCCCACCCGGCGCGACTGACGACGCGACAGCCGGGCCAGACCCACGCCCAGTCCAAGTCACACGACCCGACCTGCCCCAACAGCAACGAAGAGCCCTCGACCAGACCGCCGCATGAAAGACCGAGGTTAGCTCTGCGCTGCAGGTCCAAGTTGCAAAGTCCTGGCTCGTCGCCATCGCCTTCGCCATCACGATCGAGAATCCAGCGGACGCCGTTCGGCTGAGAGCAACCGTCCCTTCTGGATGCAGCACCGCAGCACTGTTCGCCAAGCCCAACTCGCTGATCTGCACCTCGGTCGCATCAACCAGGTCAATCTGATCACGCCTGAATTTGTGCACGTCCGACGTGGTCAACCAAGGGATCTGACAGTTGAACCAGTAGGCGGGTTCACCTCTGCTGGGAGTATGGCCCGTGCCCATACGAGCCAGTTGGCTGAGCCGCCTCACCCTCCAATCCCTACCCACGCGCGTTGCCCACTCGAGGTTCGTTGCCGTCGTCGGCCCTGATAGGCCTAGGACGGCGCAGCGACGTGCGGCTTCGAATCGAGCTTCAATGGACACCTGCTGTGACTTGCGGGCGGCGATGATCTGGTCGATGCGGGCGACGCAGTCGTCGAGGAAGTCCGCGATCCGCCGCTGCTCTTCGACGGGAATCACTGGCACTCTAAGGTCCCGAACCGCGGTGTCACTCACAAATGGGAGCGTGCCCCCTTCAGACAACTCGCCCAAGTCGACAGAGCGGAGCCACCAGTAGATGAAGCTGGCGTCTAGGTTGATGGGAACAACGGCCATCATGTTGTTGTCGATCAGCAAAGGGACAGCCGTACGGCCACGGGCGTTTCCAAGCAGGGCCGCTCCCACCTTCGGGAAGATGGTGGAGTTGACCGGGACTTCGCGTGCCCCCAGCGACTTGGCCTGGTCACGTGTGACCCAGTTCGCTGCGCCCACGACCCCGTGTGCGTTCACCTTCGACGCGAGATCTGAAACCTTGACGAACGGGAAGTCGCCTGCCGTGAATCCTTGTTCTGCGGGTGGAAACCCAGACCCACTGATGGTCCGCGCGACTCGACCTAGGCGTGTTGACGTCATAGTCCGAGTCCCCACATCCACTGTTGGATCTGGGACTCAAGCGCTTTGATCTCCTTGGCGATCTCGTCGACGGGGCGGGGTGGCGTGTAGACGTAGAACTGCCTGGTGAACGGGATCTCGAAGCCGATCTTGGTCTTGGTGTGGTCGATCCAGGCGTCCGCAACGTAGTGGCGAATGTCTTTCTCCAGGTGGGCCTCCGCGGCCGCCACAAGGGCCTTCTCCCGGGCCTGCTGACCGAGCGCGAGCCAACCGGCGGGCAGTGGCACGTTCTCTTGGTCGCGCAGGTCCGGGTCGGGTTCGACCTTGCCGCCGCGTCCCTTGATGATCGGTGCCTCGGGGTCGGCGACGGCGCACGCCTTGGCGAAGGCCTTCTTCTGCGCTGTCGATAGGTCGGCCACTTCGGCCAGCAGTGCACTCTCGGTCTCGAACCGCCGGCCGATGAGACCCGCGTACCTGGCGAACGGCTCGTTGGCGACCGCGTCGGCGGTGACCTCCCAGCGGCGTCGCATGGGGCGCTCGACGGTGACGCGCTGGAAGCCGAACGTCTCGTTGGTGAGGACCTTCACCCGGGCGTCCGCTGCGTACTCGTCGCGGGCGCCTCCGTAGAGGCGGGCGATCTCCTCGATGGCGTCCGGGGTGAGCTCCTTGCGCTTGTCGCCCAACGACTTGCGCATCTTGGTGCCGAACTCGCGGGCGTCGATGAGCTTGACGGTGCCGCGGTCCGCCTCGGTCTTGTCATTGGTGAGGATCCACACGTAGGTGGAGATGCCGGTGTTGTAGAACATCTGGTCGGGCAGGGCGACGATGCCTTCGAGCCAGTCGTTCTCGAGGATCCAGCGGCGGATCTCCGACTCCCCGGAACCGGCCTGCCCCGAGAACAGAGGCGACCCGGACAGTACGATGCCGACCCGCGAGCCGGTCGGCTTCATGTGCGACAGCATGTGCTGCAGGAACAGGAACGACCCGTCCGAGACCCGGGGGAGACCTGCGCCGAAGCGTCCGTGGAAGCCCTGCTTCGCGTGCTCGGTCTTGATAGGCGTGGCGTACGCCTTCCAGTCCACCCCGTAGGGCGGGTTCGCGAGGATGTAGTCGAACTTCTCGGTCGGGAAGGCGTCGCTGGTGAGGCTGTTGCCGTTGCGCATGCGCTCCGGTGCGGTGTCCTGCATCATCAGGTCGGACTGGGCGATGGCCCACGTCTCGTCGTTCAGCTCCTGGCCGTAGACGTTGACGATGGCGGCCGGGTTGAGCTCCTTGATGTGGTGCAGCGCGGTCATCAGCATGCCGCCGGTGCCGGCCGCCGGGTCGTAGACGGTACGAACCGGCTTGGGGTTGTCGGTGAGCTCCTTCGCGGCATCTCCGGACACCAGCAGGTTGACCATCAGCCGGATGACTTCGCGCGGCGTGTAGTGCTCACCGGCGGTTTCGTTGCTCATCTCGGAGAACTTTCGGAGCAGCTCTTCGAAGATGTACCCCATGGCCTCGTTGCTCACGAAGGACGGGCGAAGATCGAGGTCGGCGAAGTCGGCGAGCACCGCGTAGAGGATGCCGGCGCGGTCGAGGCGTTCGAGTTTGGGGTCGAAGTCGTAAGCCTCCATGACGACGTACGCCTCGGGGGACAGCTTGCGGATGTAGGCGCGCAGGTTGTCGGCGAGATCCTTGTCGTCGCTGAGCAGGGTCGCGAAGGTGAGCGGAGAGGTGTTGTAGAACCGGTGTCCGGCCTTCTTCTTCAGCAGCGCCGCCTGGCCCTCGCCAATGGTGCTCATGCCCTTGACTGAGTCGAGCACGGCGTCCTTAGTCGGCGCGAGCACCGCGTCCATGCGGCGAAGGACGAGCAGCGGCAACATGACCGACCCATACTCGTGCTGCTTGAAGGTGCCCCGCAGCTTGTCGGCCACCCTCCAAACGAAGGCGACCTTGTCTTGGAACCCCTGCGGTGACATCTATCCCTCTCAGTGGCGCTTGGCCGCCGTGCGTGAAGAAGATAGCGGTTGTCGCAGCCCCATTTGATCGTACTTCTGAGTGCGCGTGCGGCGACCTGCCGATTTCGCGTCGGGCATGGGCTCTGGCGGGGTCGAGTTCGGGATCATCAGCAACGCGTGTCCACACCACCCGATTGCCGGCGGGCCTACGGCAACGAGGTGACCATCCTAGAGACCATCCCGTGAGCCGGCGCCGTTGCCACGTTAGGTGACCCACGCCGCCTCGCAGAGTGGCAACTGCGCCCGCCGCGGCCGTGTCCGATCACGCGATCCGGAAGGCGGGCAAGGCGACTATCGACATGCCGGGAGGTTCGCCCACCAGGGCCAGCAGCCAAAGGTAGGGCCATTCCGGCGACGCCACGGACCCCAACCCAAAGGCCAGGGCGCACCCAGCACACCACAGATGCATGAGGTCTGTGCGAGTTGAAGGGGCTGTCTGATCTGGGTGTGGCCAAGTCAGGGTCGGGACAGCCGGACTGCGCGGTCGGACGCGAGCATGTGCGGCGTGAGCTTGCCGGGGAAGGTGTTCTGCTGAGAGACGTGGAAGCAGCCAAGAAGGGTCACGGTTCGCGTCCGTCAGGGATGACCAGTCCGGCGAGGCTAGATGGTGCGCAGGGTGAGGAGGAACTGGCCGCCGCCCGCGTCGATCTGGGTGGTCACCGCGAGGTCCGGCGCGAACCTCGACAACCGGTCAACCAGCCAGGCTGCGGCATCATCGGCGTCGGTTCGGCTGAGGCAGCGAGCCACGAGCTCCCGACCGCCCTTGCGCGTCAGCCTTTCCACGGTCGAAACGATGGGTGCGGGATCCACTACGACCAATGCCGGCGACCAGGCCACGACGGGCTTGACCGCACCCTTGCGGGTGTTGCAGGACCGGTGCGCCAGCCGTTCGGAACCCGGGACGATCTTCTTGCCCTTGGGCGCTGCGCCGGCGTCGAGGCTGGGTCCGCGGTCGGAGTTGACCGATGCGTCGGGGTCCACGGGTTCATCGCACAGCCAGCATCGCCAGGAGTCGCGGACGCCAACGTCGGTGAGAGTGCTCATGTAACGAGGCTACGGGCGCTGGACGCTGCTCCACGCCACTCCCGGTTCAGGCCAGGGCTGTGCGCTCCGCCTTCTCGGCGAGCAGCCCACGCGCCGCCAAGCCGATCACCGCACTGTAGGTGGGGTAGGGGAACTTCACACCAGCAAGGGTTGACACGTCGATCCCGGCTGCCATCGCCGTTGTCACCGACTGGATGACCTCCACCGCGTTCTCCCCCACAGCGTGCGCGCCAAGGATGAGTTCGCGCCTGCGATCGGAGATGAGAGTGAGGACGCCGCGCTCCCTGCGATGACGCCGACCAGGTACCCCCGTCAGGGTCGGGAGAGCTGGACCGCGCGGTCGAGAACGGAGTCGAGCATGTGTGGCGTGAGCTTGCCGGTGAAGGTGTTCTGCTGGGAGACGTGGTAGCACCCAAGCAAGGCCACCGTGCGTCCATCGGGAGCGACCAGGGCGGCTTCGGCGCCGTGCGCGAACACGGGTGCAGGGCGCGGCACGTCCCAGCCCAGGTCGGTGAGACTGGCGAGCAGGGCGTGCCAGCCGAAGGCTCCGAGCGCGAGTAGCACCTGGGTCGACGGACCGAGGAGCTGCAGCTCGCGTGCCAGCCAGGGCGCGCAGCGTCGCCGCTCCTCCGGTGTCGGCTTGTTGGCCGGCGGCGCACAACGCACCGGCGCGGAGATTCGCACGCCGGAGAGTTCGAGCCCGTCCTCGCGGCTGATCGAGACGGGCTGGTTGGCGAGTCCAGCTCGGTGAAGCCCAGCGAACAGAAAATCGCCGGAACGGTCGCCGGTGAACATGCGTCCGGTCCGGTTGGCACCATGGGCTGCCGGAGCAAGCCCGACGATCACTATCCGTGCGTCGCGGTCGCCGAAGCCGGGCACCGGCCGTCCCCAGTACTCCTCGTCGCGGAAGGCGGCCCGCTTGTCGGCCGCGACACTCTCCCGCCACGCCACGAGCCTGGGGCACGCACGGCACTCGACCAGCGACGCGTCCAGCTCGTCCAGCGTGGACACGCTGGCGGCGACTGACGGGTAGTCGGCAGAGTCCGGATCGAGCATGACTCCATCATCGGGCGGACGGACGATGCTCGCGACGTGATCGCGATCCCGCGCCAGGTTCGGACACGACGTACTGATCATCCTGATCGCGATGATGAGCGGCACCAACCCCTGGGAGAAGTGAACGCAGTCAGGCGCTGAGCTCGGCAGCGCGCTTACGAATGCTATGGGCCACCCTTACCGGCAGCGAGTCGTCGGGGACGTCGTCGAGTGCGAAGTGAACCGCCCTCGCGGTGTCATCGACCACCTGCCTTGCTGTCGGTTCGTCGATGCCCCAGCGGGTGGCCTCCTCGACCAGGTGGGCCGCGCTCAGGTACTTCAGATTCCGTTGGCCGGCCAGCTGCATGCCGAAGTTGCTGTAGCGGTTGCTCACGTAGAACACGGGGGCAACGTCGTAGGCAGGGGCGAGGGAGAAGAGACCGTCGGTGAGCAGCAGCGAGTAGTTCTTTGCGTGCGCGTCGCCGTTTCCGACGATCACGTTGAAGGTGACCAACTGCAACAGCGCACGGCGGAACCCGGCCGGGTCGAGAGACTCCGTCGCGGGTCCGGCGGCGATCCGTGCCAGCCGGCTCGGCACATCGTTGCCCGGCTCGTACTTGTTGCCTGGGCGGATGCCGAGGGCCTGGGCGAAGTCTTCCTGGTGGAGTCGCTGGCCGTTGGCGCGGTCGTACCGCTCGACCACGAGCGTCAACCGGTCCCCGAACCGGACGAGCTCGCTGTGGGCCACGCTCAGACCAGCGGCCGCGGCCAGGCGCATCGCCCAATGCTCGTACTCGATGATCTCGGGCACGGCCACGCTCGGATCGATGGGTTCCGGCTTGATGATGTGGGTCGACATCGCCCCAGCCGCCGGCCACGCCCAGCCATCAGCGGTGCGGGTCAGCAACACTTTCGACTGGATCCCGCCCAGCGAGGCGCTCACCGTTTCGCCCTCCGGCGCTGCAAGCGTGGGGAGGTCTTCGACGATCGCCGCCACTTCGGCTTCGCTCAGCGGCACCAGGTGGCCGTTCTGTGGCTCGCCACCGGTGGTGAGCTGAACCGCGCCGGCGCACTCGCCGCCGATATGGCGCAGCAGCCCGAACGTGTCTCCGGGACGAACCTGGTACTGCTGCTCCAGCTGGGTGCGGACCGCACCCTCGGGCAGCAGGTTGTCCAAGTAGTCGTCGAGAGCTTCTGACTGGACGCGGCGGGTCGTGAGCGGCAGCGAGTAGGACAACACTCGGGTACCAGCACCCCATTGGTTCAGAGCCTCGCTGCTGAACCGAAGCCGGGTGGTT
>Ga0209277_10001424_pt1 | contig 11720 bp, 6 predicted proteins | sample JI81AbrownDNA_FD_187503 | JGI IMG/M metagenome (GOLD analysis project Ga0209277, IMG submission 187503) | Wastewater effluent complex algal communities from Wisconsin, to seasonally profile nutrient transformation and Carbon sequestration -... | ecosystem: Engineered > WWTP > Effluent > Algae... | reverse complement strand
CGAGGCCGCCTAACATTGCCTCAAAGGACGTCTGCAAATTCCAGCGCCATGCGCTTCTCACTGAATTGGTAAAGCTTGATGTGATTTCGTTCAAATACTCTTCACGTGAGCTAATAAACACTGTGGAGTTTACGCTGTTAATCTTAGCACCACGTTGGTGTACATTGTTGTGATAGAGCTTGTACGACTTGAGAGCTTTTTTCTGTCCACTAAACAAATCCAACTCTTTGGCGAATTGTGTGACACAATAATGACGCTTTAGTTTGTGGTTTGTGTCTCCAGTGCTAATTCCCTTCGCGGAATGTAATTTGATCATACTATCGATGGACCATGAGTCAGCCAAGAGCGGTGGTTTGCTCGTTATGTGAGATACCAAATAGCTCATGGCAATGTCCTCACAGTTGAAATTTTCAGCCACGAAATTAATAATGTGTTTGGGCATGTTGTTTGTATAAAGATCGAGGTAGTCCCGGTGTAGAAAAGCTGCTCGAAGAAGTACAATACTATAATACTTGGCTCTGTAAGTATCATAATTTCCAAGATAATCCCAACCATGAATATCTGGGTTCTTCTTGGCGTGTTGGCCATGTAGGCGTGCGTCAAAGCCCACTATTTGGTCGTAAGCCTTTGTCCATTTGAAAAAAGCATTGTCAAGTGCTTCACAACTTCTCAAAACGTCATCGTCTAATGACAAAATACCTTTGGTTGGCGGAGATAACAAAATATTGAACCTTTCGTTCAAAGAGTTGACATCATGATACTCAATAACAACTTTACGTGATGGATGAAAAACGACATCTCGAGGAGGCGCTTCGTCTGGATTACACCAGATAATTTGAATTTGTGCTACACCTTCACAGTTGGCATGGTGGTTTATGGAAGTCATTAATTGCTCATTTCGATTCCACGTATTCATACGTATCGTGTAGCGCTCCTTGTCCATTGTATCAAGTGGGTCAAGAACATGATTTCTCGCCTGTTCAAGTAGATATTCACTCTCTGGTGTTATTTGTAGTTCCTCTGAAACTGGTACAAACCTAGCTTTCTTTTCTTTTAGATTAACTTTCCTAGTGGTATTGTTCTCTTTAATTCCATCTCCGTGCAGAGTAGTCACATAGTCGCTAGAAATAATGGAAGGTTGCATCTTTCGCCTCACATGATTGCTACTGAGCTGCAGGTTTGGTCCCGAGCGTGAGCGACTGAGGGTAGAAATCTCCATGTACATGAGCACGCAAAGTGCAAGTATAAAGTATGCACTTATTGATTTCGCAGAAAGGCGAATCACTCGTTGCCACCTTGCTTTCTCAAGTCCAAAGCGTTTCCCTCTATAAATAAATCCAGAAGCTTTGCCCATGACCTTGCTCCGAGGTTTAGAAAGTACTTCGGAACAAGTTATCTTATCTGCGTTGTATGAACTCTGGCTTGTCATCTGGAGTTTATAATCTTTATTTCTGCTTGGTCTTTCTTGATTTTGCTTAATCTATATTTGGAGGTTATTCTTAATTTGAAGGTGTAAGGATATTATGGAGACATTCAAGATATCGGAAACAGATTACACTTGAAAGAACAATACACTGCTCTGTAAAGATTTCAAAAATTAATGAACTTCCTATCTTCGACATGAATTTATTAACTTGAGAGGTGAGCGAACGACCAACTTTAGAGGAGTGTACATAATAATAAAGATGCCTATCAATTGAGTGTACATAATAATAAAGATGCCTATCAATTAAACAAATTCAAAACTCTCTACATGTGTCGCACCGACGTTCGTAAGAGATTTTGATTTTTGATTGTCTTCAGTTGTCATTCGTCCTATACAGATACTCAGAAAACAGATTATGACATTGTGGCGCTACCGGTAGTCAACAAATTTTAAATCACGTTCTACATTTCCTCATTGTCAATTGAAGCACGTTCTCTATTTCCTAAATCACAATTAAATCACGTTTTATATTTCCTTCTTACAATTGAATCACGGACTATATTTCATGTTTACACCATTCAAATTTTTTTCAAGCCCGTCAATCGAGATAGAAGATTTATACCTAAGTCCAATAACAAATGTTTAGAATAATGAATTTTTTAATAGATTTATAGAATGATCTCGCATCTAATAGTGACCTCATAAGTTATTATTGAATAATTGATGTGAAATATGTTCGATGCCGCATTATCAATGGAGATCAGCAGCTCCTCCATTTCAGAAACGAACAGGAATGTGACAGATTTCTTTGTAAGGTAACCTCAACATAATGCTTTCTTTTAAGAGTGAAAAGATACAATATAAACGAACTCATTAACTCTATAACATATCTGATCAGCAAGTTTACACCTTTACGAAACCTGCTGGTTTATCAAAAATTCAAGGAATTGCAAGAACACGTATTTAAAAAACTAGATCAGATTTCAAATTTTTTTAATATATTCAAATATCGATCAAAACGCATATGTATTAAAGGAATACATAACATAATGTATTGAGAATCTTGGTTCAGAAAGCGTAGGTATGATTAAATCCAGGTATCTACATCATCCATCATCCTATGGAATACACAACGTGATACAAAATTGTTGAGATATGCAAAAAATGCATGATTTAAAAAAAGCAAGAAAATTTATGATTAAAAAAGCAATAAAATTTATGATTTAAGAAAAGAAAGAAAATATATGATCCAAGTAAAGCAATAAAATATATGATCCAAGCAAAGCAATAAAATGTAGGATTCAATCTAGGAATATAAATGAAGCGACACAAGAAAACACTCACTCATCATTCAAACCATGTATCAACATCATCCACCATCCTTTGGATTGCAAAATGTGATGCAAAACTACTGAGAAAATCACAAAAATATATATTTCAAGAAAAGCAAGAAAATCAAAAAAAATGTATGATTAATTTTAGGAACGTAAATAAAGTGATACAAAAATCATTCACTCATCTCAAGAGTCAAACCAAGAGGCAACATCATCCATAATCCTGTTAAATGCACAATGTGATGCAAAGCTATTGCGAAGAACAAAAAGTGTATGATTCAAGAAAAGCAATAAAAGAGATGATTTTATAAAAGCAAGAAAATATTAGTTCCACCAAAAGCATGAAAATGTATGATTCAATCTAGGAACATAAATATAGGGGTATACAACCAATGCCTCATCTTATGATTCAAAACAGATATCAACGTCACCCATCATCCTAGGGATTACACAAGGTGATGCAAAACTATTCAGAAACGCAAGAAAATATATGTTTCAAGAAAAGCAAGAAAATCAAGAAACATATTTTTTTCAATCTCTGAACATAAATAAAGTGATACAAACATCACTCACTCATCTTATAATCAAATCAACTAGCAACATCATCCATCATCCTATTAAATACACAACGTGATGGAAATCTATCATCCTATGGAATACACAACGTGATGCAAAACTATTCAGAAACACAAGAAAAAGTATGTTTCAAGACAAGAAATAAAATATATTATTCAAGAAAAGCAAGAATATTTATGGTTGAATAAAGTGATACAAAGACCACACACACATCTTATGATTCAAACCAGGTATCAACATCATCCATCATCCATCATCCATCATCCATGTCACTATGTGACTCTGACATGAAGAATCAATTCAGTAGAGATTAACCTATATTCTAGTGGTCTATAATGTACTGTCAACTAGCTTATATTAACAGGTGGTACTCATAATCTGAACATGAGACACATCAAGGCTATTGCCGACTTGGCATCAAAGATTATAGGCATCAGTTCATGGCAATACTTAAAGTGTGTGATGAACTGGACCTGAAGTTTGGTAGTTTTGTATATTACACCAGGGCAATACTCAAGGAGAATGGGATTACTGAACCAACAAGTGCACAACTTTAAAAGGCACTTGACAAGATCAAAGATGCATACCTCGCAATACTGTTCCTATTCAAAACGGTCAAATTAAGTCATGGAAGACTGATTGAACAAATTGAAAATGACATGCTACAAACAAAGGACCATTTTCCAAAATCTTTCGCTGACGCATAGAATTTTAGCAGGGTGGAAAAATAGGTATGGCACTAGAGAGTCAAGATTATCAGAAGCTAATGATGGGATTGCATTTGCAACCACAGGTGGCAAGTAGAGAAGGAGCAATAAGAACAAAGAGATATCATTTTCAGGAGCAAAGAGGTGGGCAGTTATTCAAATGAGTGAGAGGAGGATGAGACAGTGAAAATGGCAATACAGAGGGATAAAATTCCCAAGTACTCAATGATGAAACACATGACAGGAGCTCAGCAAAATATTTAGCACCTAGCTACAATGCTTTAGAAGCAGTACAAGAAGAAGAAAATAGCGACTCCAACGATGAAAACCTGAGCAAAGAAACAAGTGAAGATGACACCACTAAGGAAACATTGTGAGGGATTAGTTTCCGATAGAAGCACATACTATTCTTTAAGCAAGATAAACCGGATACACCCAACTGCTGGATATTGTTGGATAGTCAGTCTATAGTTTATGTGGGCTGGAAAGGCTATTGTCACCAAGGAAGGGATCTGTAAGGCTGTGTTACAGTATGGTACCAACCTAACGGTATCGCAAACACTCTATCACTTAGGAATGTACAGAAGAAACACAAGGTGACCTATGCTAATTCTCAGAAGACTGGTTTTGTTGACCACAGGCAGTTGGTACTAACTCTGTATATATGCCTTCAGAAAGGGCCATTCTTCTCTGGTTTTAAGGCTGATGTGACACATGTCCTAATTAACACGGTATACAGAATTAAAAATAAACTCAGTTGAACAATAATCTGGTGCCTGTAAGTCTAGATCTATTCAAGACATCATAGGGAGGCATAGGACCAAAGATTACATCAGTTATGTGGAAAGGTACCTGCTACCAAATTGTCCTATTACCCACGAACGCATCATACACACAGAGATATATTGGGCCTAATTTGGGTTCGCTTAGATGAAAGACAAGCTAACGACGAGATTATATATGCAATCACATGAGGAGAAAAATAGCTATAAGAAAAAGCGATGACATACTTCAAGTTGCGAAAAGTGCGCCTTTATTCAAATTAGTGAGAGAAGGATGAGACGGTGAAAGTATCAAACAAGAAGAGATCAAATTTCCTAATTCTCAATGATGTTCAACAGGACAGCAGCTCAGAACAAGACAAAACACCAAATTCCAATGCTTTATAAGAAGTACAAGAAGAGAATATAGCGACTCCAATTGATGAAAAACTTAGCAAAGAAACAAATGAAGATGACAGGAACGAGGAAACAGAAAGTGCAGATTTTATTTGTTTAATCTATTCTACATAACTACAATACTACAATTAATTAATCAGCGGATGTACGAAGTTGCGAACCAGCGGACGCTGAAACTTTTCATTACATTTGGCTCATAGCCAACTTTCTCCGCACCAAACGAACAATTCATTTCCTGAGTGAAGTAAGACACCAAGTTGAGTGAGTACTTTTTGTGTCACTTTATTTATGATCCTAGATTGATTCATACCTTTTTTTGCTTTCAGCAGATCATTTTTTTGCTTGCTTTTTCTTGAATAATACATTTGCTGACGTTTCCCAATAGTTTTGCATCAGTTTTTAGAAACACTGCAAACAGGTTGCATAGAGTTCCTTGAAGAACCCTTTCAGTTTTAATGCGCTCACCCATATGGTACTTCCATACTATTTTGTGGTCCACTGTGTTGTTCTCCACTAGTTCAGGAATGCCTGGTTTTACCAGTTTTTCCTGAATCAGGCATTTTTTAGATCTGATCCATGTTTGAATTGGGAACTTACATACAGACCAAGTCTCTCCATAGTCTTTGTGTATAGCTCAGGACCTTCTCTGCCAATACAGAATCCTACTCCCATGAAGAACTCATTTGCGATGGACTGTTGCTTATTGTGCTTCTCTTCTTTATTTTAACACCATAATGCTTGCCTTGGCGTCCTTCGACGGCTTTACTCTTGTACTCTGAGTGTTCCTTCATTTATATAGGGAAATTTCTACTTTTTTGTTGGGTATAGAGTATTCACCTCGTAATAAACAAAAATTAACACGAATCCTAATAAAATTTAGAAATCATGAGCTAGTGAATATGGCGCTATCTCATGATTTCACATTTAAAACTATTTTCCAATGATTTCATCATTTTTGTTTAGTCCCACAGGGTCTTTAGTATTCCCAAAAATCTGAGTTTTGTAAATGCACATACTTGTTCCAAGGTCCGGTGATAAGTATTCACCATTCAGTTTCGGGGCCACTCAAAACTGTGATATGGTTTGAAATTTTAGACATTTACATCCCTTAGTGGTTTAATATATCGATATCCAAACAACCTGACGAGATGAAACGAATAAAAGCTTAGAGAAGAATTTCTTGATTAAAATAGAACTAAAACAATTGACGAAGGCCTCGTTAACTGTTTTGCAGTCATTTTGAGCAGACAAGAACAGTAGATAATAGAGTTTACTTTTAGCATGATTTAAGCAATTACAAGTCGCCATTTAATCACTAGATACATCCATCAGAGTGCAGAGCGACTGTCTTGTATTACATGCGTACTCCTGCCAGAATCCTTATTTTTCTTGCACACAGGTTTAAATCTTATGTATCTTGTAGGGTGTTTTGCATTTTGGACATACCATTTTATAATCCCAAAAGAAAATTTAAACATTAAACGTGAAACTACAGCATCTTATGACCTGTTTATATTGCGGAGTCATGTGCCATTCCCCTATTTACTATCAAAACTTCAATTCTCAAAAAATATATCAAGAATTCATTCAGATTAAAAATATGTAGAATATTTACAAGGTGATTTCTACTGATATATAACAGCCAAAGATCAAAACAAGATGGTGCTGGATCAGCATTTGTGCACTTGAATGATTGTATTTCCTGTTTAAAGTTTATAATGAAATCCCTCTACTTTTATTGATGACAGCGCTGTCAGAGCAGATTGGATGTCGTAAAATTTTGTGAGGTTGAAGCCGACCTCAGCAATGCTGCGATATTCACAAGGATTCCTCCAATCAAAACTATACCAATCACACGCTAGCAACTGGGACTTTAAGTTTGGGTACAGCTTGCATTCGAAGCGTTGCGATATATTCAATTATCCGAACAGATCTCTGCTACTAAAATTGTCAAGTTTTCTCATAATCTATATTTAATGGTAAAAAAAGTTAAATTTCATTGTCATATTGAGTATCTCAAATTATCTTGTTTGGAGTATAGTTCCTTCACTCAAGTTGGTACTATATTCGGGGTCATTTATGATGTAAAATTTTAAGTCACGTCCATAAGATTGAGTACTTCTCTCTCGGTTGAATCAGCACAGATAGTTAGACTCATCATCCACCAGGGGTAATCAGAGATACCTCGTGAATTTGTGTCGAGTGTCATTCAGATCTAATAGGGGTTGTCAATTAATCTCAAAATGCAGTTCTTAAAAAAATTCTCAAAATTCTGCAAGCTGTAAAAACTTCCGGATTGACCAACTGGTCATAGTATATTTGACTACCCCAAAATGCCTCGATTCTCAAAAAAACCAAATTTGGTGAAAGAACTTGAGTATGTCATACAAGTTCGTATGTTAAAGGCATATTTGCGGTTTTACCTTGATGCAGAAGATAGCTTCGAGGATGAACTCGACTATTATGTGTTGGTGAAGTTGGCCTTTTGAAGTCACAGCGGTATGCCTTTCGGAGTCCATATCGAACATGGAATAGCAACTGGGAATGTATGCTGTATGATGGTATGTATATGACTGATGATGAATTCTTGTCTAACTTTCGAATAGACAGAGCTTGCATACATCAGTTGACGGAGTTAATCAAGGATGATGAAGTCTTTATTAAGTGTTGGGGTAAGCGGGACAAGCAGCCTGTGGTACTGCACATCATGGTGTTTCTCAGATACTTGGGGAGCTACGGAAATGAAGCATCCCTCCAGAAGATTGGTCTAGTTATGGGAATGTCCAAAGGAGCCATCAACGATTGTGTAATTCGGGTGTCGCAAGCTATTTTGAAGTTGCAGAAGAAGGTTATTAGGCGGCCAGACGAGGAGGAACGGAAGCAGATTGGATCAAGGATTAAACAAACACATGGTTTTGTCAATTGTGTTGGCTTAATTGACGGTACATTATTTCACTTGGCTTTTGCTCCCACTCTGAATTTGGAGGATTATTTTATGCGGAAAGGTAATTATGCAATTAAAGCTTTGTTTGTTTGTGATGATACGGCGAAGATTACATTGGTTGAGATTGGATGGCCTGGTAGCATGCACGATAATCGGGTTTGGTTGAACAGCGATGTATACTTGGCTAAGAAATGTATTTCAGCAACAAAGAGTACTTGCTTGGTGATTCGGCATTCTTGGCGTCTATGGTGATGGTTCCAGCTTTTAAAAAAAGTCATAATGCTGCCTTGAGCAAAGAACGCAAGTACTTCAACACAAAGCTGGCAAAAGTGTGGACTAAGAGTGAACATTGCATTGGACTTGTCAAGGCCAGATTTCAACGTGTCCGAGAGCTTAGGCCGGTTATAAGCAGCAAGCGTGACTTAGCTGTACTTCTCCAGATGATTATGTGTGCCTGCATCTTGCACAACCTTTTGATCGACCATGTCATCCCTGAGGATTGGCTGGAAGAACAAGCTGAAATAGAGGATGATGATGAGGAGTTGGAGCAGCATGATAATGAGAGGGCCAATAGGCGCAATCAAGTGTTGTATTATATGATGGAAATGCACTAAGTCACAGTTAGCTTAAAGTATACTTAAGAAAAATTTAATTTAATTGTTAAAGCACATTTAATTTAATCATTTACTATAGGTAACATGTTATCTACTTCTTCCTTAGGAATGCCCCCCTTAAGCAACTGCGTTCTTTGACGCAGGACATCTACTTTAAACTGAAGCTTTTCTTTTGCTAATTTAAGCCTAACTTCCTCCATGTGCAACCGCTCTTTGCCCACATGCAGCCTCTCCCTTTTTGCGCATAGCTTGCATGTAATATTCATTTTTTAGTGCATCGTTTCGTTTTTTGATGAAATGAGAATTTTGGAAATGAGAAAGCCAAAATGAGAATCAAAAACGATTCCCTTAATCTCAAAACGATTTTTTGGGTTTTAGCCAATCAAATTTCGTTTTCCAAGAGCTCTTCTTAAGAATGCAAAAAAAACGAAATGAGAACTAAATTGACAACCCCTAATATATACGAGCTAATGTTGAAATGAATAAAAATATAATTTTTTACGGATCTTGTGAATTCATCAAATGGCTTGTCTTGATATTTTAGCATGGGCAACGCATTTTGGGATAGCGTTATAACTCCAGCAGCAGAATCAGGTAGAGAAATTGCAGAGACTGGACGCATCAAGCCTGAAATCTCTAACTCCAAGTCACACACTCAATAAGTATACACACTTGCAAATCACTAGATTTATGACAACATCAAAGTGGTGGAGCACTTTGGTCCTTAGAACCAAACAATCTTCAGTCGGGTATATTCAATTTTATTCAGATATTACAAATCCCCTCGTCGAACAGATAATTCAACGCCACTGTGGGGAATCTCTAAGCACCAGGGGTAATATTGATTTGTTTGGTTTACCATGAGCGCGTATCAATTGATGAAACGGTTGACTGATGTCTGAAATTTAACTTGGTGGTACATTTAACCATAATACAATCAATATCATAATGAAACTCTACTTTCTGAAACTGTAAGTACATGTTATCTGGAGTGTTCATATATATTAGACTCTGTATATTCAATTCTGACCAAATAATAGCTGCTATTTGCCATGGAAATTTTAAGCATATAGTTAGCGTAATCTTCATGGTCATATGATCATCATCTTCATCAATCATATCATAGTATTGACCAAGTCTTTTTTAACAATGTTTCAGTGTGTTTCTTCATCGTCATCGTCGAGTTTTCAAATTACTCATCTCCTCATCTTGGGAAATGTAGGGCCATTCTTAATAGGCCGAATTTTGGGTAGAGATCTACCAAAAGTGAAATTTTTGGCGGTTACTCGTTATACCACTCAACTGAAAATGGTAGAGAACGTTACATGATGGTATAGTTCGCAGAGTGAAGTGAAAGCAGCAAATCTTCTAAATAGAAAGAAGCATCTTGCTGATATGATAAATTTAATTAAAAACTTATTCTGTCATCTAACATGTTAAAGTGAAGCTATCTTTATCAGCCAAATCCCAACAAATGGATGACTTATGCGTTTTTTGACGAATAAACACCACATGTCAGTCTATCTAACATCCTATAGCTCGCAGCTGGCGAGACACTCAACTCCCAATCATTTTCTCGCGTGCAAGGCCTACTTTATGCGGTTTTAAGAATGGATTTTCGTTCTTTCTCGGTTCGGTTACACCTGTTAAGAGCCAGCCCTCTCAAAACTTGAGTCCTTCGGTACATTTTATTAGGACGGTGCGCACTACTTTTTCATCGTACATGCTGAAAATGCTTATTTTTTAAGACAGCGTAGAAAAAGCGCTTTTGGATAAAAGAATTTTGTCGGTAATTTTCCGGGCAAATCTTTTTGTATTGTGGCCAAACACGTCTTTAAGTATGAGACGTGGTTGAAGACACAGTTACTGTATGTGAATTGATGCAATAATAATAATCCTTGATCTCGGCAACTGTTAGCATGATTTTTTCGCTCCATCGCACATCGGATTCATGAGAGAAGAATCGGAGCATGCATGCTAGGTCTACGCGCAGGCAGAGTGAGCAGATTTTTTAAAACTTTCTCTGCGCAAAAATACGTTTCATTTTGCAATTAAAAGATGAATTTCTATTGCATTCGAAATAAATTGTAATTCTTTCGCTTCGGAAAAATTGAATCTGTTCTTTGATTAATATTGATTGCCGTTCCTGGTCTGCGAGTTTGACTGAAAAGTTTCCTCGAACATACCTGAAAGCGTTGCCCGAACAAAAAATGGCATATTCATATTCACCTCAAAACGTATCTGGATTAGATTCGACACTTTTTCATGTTCTATGAACTCATGATTCTGATAATATGGCTCTTATGTATTTTTCGGCCAAGATAATTTAAGTATGGTCATTTGCGTCTAAACTTCCTTGCCCAGTTCGTTCACTCAGCAAGATCCATTCAAAGCATTAAAATGTGCTCCAATAAAACATCATGTTATTAACTTGTACTGTTTAGAATCTTTGGTGAAGTACTTAACACGGTGCTTGGTAAGCCAATGCAATAAGAATGTTTCATGACCGACTTCACTTGCTCGTTCATTAACTTTGCACATTGTTGATGAAACCAAGGCCTAGACTGCAGTGAGTATTTTATATGCTCATATAATTCGCGCTGTGGCTCAGTAATATTGTTGAAAATCATACCAATAGCCAGAAACTCCTCTTCCTTTGCAACTTTTTCTTGTGTGCGGTATTTTCCAATGCGCTCTTCAAATGGCACAGTATTTGGCACTAGGCCGCCTAACATTGCCTCAAAGGACGTCTGCAAATTCCAGCGCCATGCGCTTCTCACTGAATTGGTAAAGCGTGATGTAATTTCGTTCAAATACTCTTCACGTGAGCTAATAAACGCTGTGGAGTGCACACTGTCAATCTTAGCACCACGTTGGTGTACATTGTTGTGATAGAGCTTGTACGATTTGAGTTCTTTTTTCTGTCCACTAAACAAATCCA
>Ga0209277_10001422_pt1 | contig 11726 bp, 5 predicted proteins | sample JI81AbrownDNA_FD_187503 | JGI IMG/M metagenome (GOLD analysis project Ga0209277, IMG submission 187503) | Wastewater effluent complex algal communities from Wisconsin, to seasonally profile nutrient transformation and Carbon sequestration -... | ecosystem: Engineered > WWTP > Effluent > Algae... | reverse complement strand
AGTTTCCATCTTTCAATTCCTGCGCGGAATCTTTCTGTCGTTTCGCCAAAGCCAATACGAATAAATCCTTCTCGTTCAAAATTACTTCCGGGTAATACGAATATGTCGCACTGCTTTAATAACAAGTCGGCATAGGTTTCAGAAGAAATTCCTGTTGCTAGTTTCGCAAAGCTAACAAGTCCTCCATCGGGTGCGCGAAATTTTTCTATCCCCGGTAAATTCTTTGCTGCGATGGCAAACGTATTTATATTTTCTAAGATTGAATCTTTGATTGGCTTCACAAATTGTTTTCTGCTTCGTAAAATTTCTAAAGCTAAAAATTCTGAAATTGGATTTACTGTATGTGTTAAATAATCTTTAAATGAACGAGCTTTTTCGAGCAGTCTTTTGTCTCCAACAAGCCAACCAATTCTAAGCCCAGTTACACCAAAGCATTTCGTAATCGAGCCAGTTGCAAAGCATTTTTCATTTAATCCTGCTCCGGAAAAACTTAAGTCATTTGTATAATCCAAAAAACGATAGTGTTCATCAAACAAGGTGTAGCCGCTAAACTTAGATAGGGAGTCTTTTAGTGTTTTGATTTCGCTTTCTCTAAGTCCAATTCCTGTCGGATTATGTGGGTGATTTACGATAGCTAGTTTAATTTTTTCATCAAACAACTGGTGTATGGGGAGGGATTCATTCACCTCAACTTCTTTTATTTTGGCTCCCAGTGTTAAAGGTATTTCGTATAACGCTTGAAATGCAGGAATGAGCAAAGAGACTCTGTCTTCCTTTTCGATTAGTAGATGAAACAATATATACAAAGCTTCACTTGTGCCTGTCGTAATTAAAACTTGGTCAGGGGAAATATTTTCATATAAAGAAGCAATTTCATATCTCAAATCTTCTCTTCCGTTGTTAGGGGAATCGGCTAGTGAAATTTTATTAAGACAATGAATATCCAAATTTAGCCGATCCAGTAACTCTTTTACGGTAAAATTGCGTAAGCCGCTCTCTCCTAAATTACAACTTGTGGTTAATCTATATTTCTCTAAACGATCTTCAATGAAAAATTCTCTTGGAATCAATTTCGCTCCGTTCGATTGCGTCCCGATTTCTTGGCTCTATAGAGAGCGTTATCCGCTCTAGCTATGAATGATTCTAAACTGTCATTCGGTAAGTATTCACTAATTCCCATGCTTACGGTGACTTGCCTTTCTTCTAGAAAAGCATGATTTTCAACTAACGTTCTAATTTTTTCACATATTTTGACTCCATCATCGATGTTTGAGCCGACTAGTAAAAGAGTAAATTCTTCCCCTCCCCACCTGCATAAAATATCTGACATTCTAATTTGAGCCTTGATAAAACGAGAAACATTTACAAGGACTTCATCGCCCTTATTGTGACCATATGTGTCATTGATTTTCTTAAAATGATCAATGTCAAAAATAATAAGACAGATTGATTTTGGATTGATTTTATTTTCTTCGATTGTCTGTTTGAAAAGTTGTTGAAATTTTGTTCTGTTAAAAACTTTTGTAAGCTCATCTAGGCTGGCTTTTTCTTCTAGAGAACTTTTCTGATTTTCCAATTGGGTAATATCTGTTAGACTCAGAATACTGACTTCTTTTTCAGGAATGATATTTTGTTTTATACGGAAAATTGTTGTTTCCCCGTCAGAATTTTTAATTTTAACCTGAAATTCTTCATCTTTGGGAAGTTTTGGTAAAAGAAAATTTTCTTCTGAGTCAGAGCCATTACCAAAGTCTAGAAAATTCATTAAGCTTGGATAACTCTTGTTAAACGCTTCTACTGTTTTTAGTCCTGTGAATTGTAGGAAACTGTAATTTGCCGCAATTACTTTTTCTCCGTCCGTCATGAGAACCATATCTCTTTGAAAATTAAGTAAAGTTTGAAGTAATTCCTGATTGAATTTAAGCTCTAAATGAGTTTTTACTCGAACAAGTAATTCATTAGAATTGAATGGCTTAATGATATAGTCCACTGCTCCGAGTTCAAAGCCCTTTACAATGTCTTCGGGCTGTGTTCTTGCTGTCAAAAAAATGATAGGAATATCTTTTAGGTTTTCGATTGCTTTGATTCTCTTGCAAGTTTCGTATCCATCTAGCTCAGGCATCATAACGTCTAAAAGAATTAAGTCTGGCTTAATTTTCTCTAATATGCCTAATGCTTGTAAGCCGTTCGATGCAACAATAATTTTATAGCCGACATTTTTCAATACGGTCCCTAGTAATTGAATATTCTTTGGAGTGTCATCGACAATCAATATATAGGCACTTTTTATATTAGCCAACATAGTTTGACCTTAGATCCTCTAAAAGTTTTGGATAGGTCATTAGCAAGCTTAAAAGGGAATTCATATCAAATAGCAAAGCTTTTGCCTGTAAGTTCTCTGAAAATTTTTCTAAAGGGGGATAATTATACTTATCTCCTAGGTATTTAATTTTGTAGGCAAATTCTTCAATCTCGTTAATGCTAGATATGTCAGATAATTTTTTCCATTCAGAATATAAATCTGTTTCCATTTCATCGAGTAATGGTTTTAAATTTTTAATTTCTTCTTCATCCAATTGGATCCTCTCAACTTTTTCAGGAAGTATTGCGGCAACTGATTGTTTACTTCCACTAATCGACTTTGGATTTTTGTGAGAAAATTCTTTTGAGACAAGTGAATTTTGTAAAATGATTTGAAAAACGCTACCTTTGCCTACTTGGCTTTTTACCGAAATACTGCCATTCATAAGCTGAACCAATCGATTTGAAATGGCAAGTCCAAGACCCGTTCCCCCATATTTGGAATGGCTCTGTCCTTTTTGCTGGGTGAACGCCTCAAAAATCGAATCGTGCTCTTCTTCTGGAATTCCTATGCCTGTATCTTCTACAGTAAAAATTAAATCCATATATTGAATAGTTTCCTTCTTCGTTTGATATGTAGCGGTTAATCGAATATAACCTTTATCCGTAAATTTAATTGCATTGCTGAGTAAATTTAGAAAAATCTGTCTAAAACGAATTTCATCGAGAATTATCTCTTTGGGAAGGCTAGGGTCAACAACAATTTGAAAATCAAGCTCCTTCTCCTGCAATTTCTGAGAAAAAATATCACGGAGTTCTCCGAATACATCCCCAATGTTTACGGGCGATAAATCAAGCTCAAGTTTCCCTGATTCAACTTTTGATAGGTCAAGAATGTCATTGATTAGGGCTAATAACGTTTTTCCGCTTGAAACAATATTCTCTAAATACTTTCGTTGTATTTCATCTGAGATAGAGCCTCTGAGAATTTCTGTAAATCCTATGATGGCATTCATTGGAGTTCTAATTTCATGACTTATATTGGCTAAAAATTCTCCTTTGATTTTACTCGCTACTTCTGCTGCTTTTTTTGCGACCACTTGTTCTGTAATATCAAGACCAAATCCTATGAGACCATCCGTCGACTCATCGAGAAAAAAATAATTTTGAAAAAACCATTCAGCTCCATCATTGTAAAGTCCATTGGAAATAAAAACCTGTGGCTCACCTTCCAGTGCTCGATTGAACTGAGCGGTAAATTCATGATATACCTCAAAAATATTTATATTGACTGCTTGGTTGTCAAATAAACCCATCTTCTTTAGACCGGCTCCCGTGCTTTGAGTGATGATACCATACTTGTCAACTCTAAAAACTACAACAGGCATATTTGCGAGGATTCCACCAAGCATTTGACTTTTCTCATTTATTTCTTTTTGTATTTTTTTTCGCTCTGTGATATTGCGCATAACGGCATGGACTTCAAGGTTTCCAGTATCATGATTTACAATATATCTTGATACAACTTCTGTCCATATTTTTGTTCGATCTTTTTTATACTGTTCAAGCTCATCGACATAGATACCATTCATAGATTTCTTGCCTAATGAAATTTTTTTTAATCTCCGCGGAAAAGTTTTTTTTGCATAGGTTAAGGAGGCTGGCGTTAAGAAAAATTCAAGTGGTTGAGCCATGATTTCTAAAACAGAATAGTCTGTTAAATTTTTGATTGAAGGGCTAATATAGAGTAACTTCGTCGAGATTGTATCAATGACGAGTATAACATCTGCCATGTTTTCAGTAATGATTCTGTATCGCTCTTCATTTTCAACGAGAGCTTCTTCTGCTAGCTTGCGCTCTGTTATATCACGGATATTTGTAAGTATCCCCACATTTACATTTTCATTCTGATAGATCGCATGCTGAATTTCAATAGGAAAACTAGTTTTATCTTTTCTAAATGCAATACTCTCATACGCATAACTGTTATAATCCGAACTCAAAAGAGCATTCATGATTGACGCTATTTTTTCTTTTTCAGATGGAATTGCAAAGTCAACAGCATGCAATTCTCTAACTTCTTCAATAGAATTGTATCCGAACATTCGAAGCATATTGTTGTTCGCCCAAAGAATGGAATAATCCAATCCTATGAGCAAAATTGCATCGGGAGAAATTTCGATCAAAGTTCTAAAAAGTTCTTCGCTTTTTCTAACTTCCTTTTCAATTTTTATTTTCTCTTTATCGATTTTTCGATGATCTTCTACCATCTGGTTAAATGTTTTAATGAAATTACCAAGTTCATCTTTTGATTCATATTCAATTTTTACTTTCCAATCACCTTTAGCGATTCGATTTGCAGCTGATTCAGCTAGTTGAAGCGGGAAGACAAATTGTTTAAAAGTGTAATAAATAACAAGGTAAATAAAAACTACAGTAAAAATGGCAGTTAGAATCATTTGAAGTAGAAGAGAATAATAAGAATTATCCACTATTTGATTCGATTCCAATTCACCTTTTTGATTTAGTGCATGCATTTCGTGTAGGTCCGAACTCAGTTTTTCCATTTTGATTTTTGAGTTTTCTAACAAAGCATTGATACCTTGCTTATCAAAGGATTTCGATTTATCGATATATTCTTTGAGTGCTTTAAAGTATTCATCCATATCAGCGGAAAATCTACTGTAAACGGTTTTTTCTTCTTTGTCAATGCTCAGAGTTTCGTAAATGGTTTTGTTCTTGGTAAATTCTTTTTGTAGATAATTTAACTTATCCTCAACCAGTGATTTTTCATTTTGCGTAATCGCTGATGCATATTTGGATTCTAATTTTACAATATCATCTAATTGGCCCATCATCTCTGATACTTTTAAAATGCTTCTTATCCATTTATTATGAATCTCCCGAGTCTCTTCATGAATCTTATTTACTAGATGGATTGAAAGAGAAATACCAATAACAATAAGGAGGCAAATGATGGATATTCCCACTAGTGCTTTACTTTTAATTCTTAACTGGTTATACCAACTAACGGTTGTGATATAGTATTTTGTTGAAGCCATTAACTTTGTAATACTCTGCGAATAATTTGTTTAAGGGATTCAATATGAATCGGTTTGATTATAAAGTCGTTTGCGCCTGAATCATAGATGAAAGTTTTTTTATCCGCACTGTCTTCGGATGTTATAGCTACAATGTAGCAATCTTCTTTTGACAAATTTAGATTTTTTTTTACTGTATCTATCAATTTTAGTCCATCCATTTCTTGTTTATCGAAGTTTATAAATAGGAGAGATGGCTTCATATTTTCAAGGATAGATGTTATATCCTCCTCCTTTGTTGCGATGATAGTATCCAGCTTTTCTTTTTTTAAAATGAATTCCAGTTCTTCAGCGAAACTAATATTTGAATCCGTTATCAGTGCTAATGGCTTATCAATATTAGGCGCTGGGTCTGGATCAGCGTTACCTAATAAACTATCTTTGCAGCGATTTATATAAAGAGAAAAAATTGAATCATCAGGCAATAGAGTTTGGCAATTCACAAATAGATCCTTCGCTTTTTGCATAAATCCTGCCCGATAAAGAGTAAGGGCTCGGAAATATTCAGAAGAAATTGCTTTTTTCTTTTCGTAGATTATCGCATTGTCCGAGCCAAAGTATTCATAAACAGTGATAAATCCATCATTGCCACCGACCCGCAAATGCTCGATCTCGCGACTATCGTCTTTTAATTCCTTTGTTAATAAGCTATAAGTATCAGAAGAAATAATAATTGGGACAAAAAAAGATTTTGTCATAGACTCAATTTTTTTTGCAATGCCGACTGCATTACCTATGACGGTCGTATCCATTCGCTCTTTCCCGCCGAGTGTTCCAAGAGTAACTGTGCCAGAATGAATTCCTATTCCTATTTTAAAATTTAGCATGGAATGTTCTGCCTGGAATTGATTAAAGGTTTGTAAATACTGATTAATTTCACCTGCAGCCCTAACTGCATTTTCAGCAGAATCAGGAAATAAAACAACAATTTCATCACCGATGAATTTATCTATAAAACCATTGTTTTTGCGGATAATAGCAGTTACGCCTGTGTAGTATTTATTGAGGAGACCAAATATCTCTTCTGAACTCGCTTTTTCAGTAATGGAGGTAAATCCTCGTATTCCACTAAAAAGAATGGTTACGTCTTTCTTTACTAAATTTCCGAGGGTAACATCTATTATGCTTTCTTTGTTTAGAATTCTTAAAAACTCCTTAGGCACAAAATTGCTATAAGCATTATTTATTACACTCAAATGGTTAGAAAGATTTTCAATGTCTCTAAAGGCAAGTGAAAATCTTCTTGATAAAATGGCAGACTGTGCAAATAGAAAAATAAAAACTCCTATTTGCATAAACTCTCCTGTGATGATAATCTTTAAATTATAGAGGATATCATTGATAATGAAAAATATTAATACGGTAGAGCAAGCAAAAACAATGACCGAATCATCAACTCGTTTTACTATGTTCTTAATTTGATAAAAATAAATTATGATCATTGTCAGAATAATAATTATATAATTAAAATTTACAAGATAATTGTATATGCTTAAATTAAATAGGCAAACAATCATTCCTAGTATTCCGCCAATTGCCAAACTTACTTTAATTAAAACTCCCGATACTTCATTAGGATAAAGCTCTTGAAAAAACTTAAAGAACAAAGGCATCAACATGAAAAAGGAAAAGTATTCAAACTTTGTAACTATTTCATAGTGGATATTTGGTATTAACTGCACAAGCATTATTTCGCCTGTCGAGACAACGCGCATAAGAGTGATTAGGCAGAAGATTGCAAAATAGAAACTGGTAAAATCATTTTTCCTAAAAAGAAAAAGCATGAAGTGATAAAGAGTCATGATTAAAATACTTCCGCCCAATAAAAATTCTATAGAGTTTCTTTCATATTTTAATTGTTGGATTTGATCGTGAGTGCCAATTACAGGAACACTCCAAATTCCACCATTCCTATGATGATAATTTGATACTATTAATACAATTTCTAAGGTTTCTTTTTCTGTTTCAAAAAAGATCGTGTTAGTTCCATAGCCGGGAGTGGACTCTTTCATAGACATTCCCACCTTTCCTTTCTGGGCTAATAGCTCGTTATCTAGATAGAGTTCATAAGCGGTTGCCTGCTCTTTCATGCGAAGAGCAAGTTTTATTTTGGTTTTTCTTCCGATTTTGTTTGGGAGTAAAACTTTCATACGAAATGTTGCATATCCATTTCCGTTGACGGTCTCATTGTCTATGAATCGACCGCTCCAAGAACTAGGGAATTCGAAATAGTCCGATATTTTCTCTTCAGAGAAAAGGTTTGCTTGATTTGGTCTAAGAATTTTTTTCCAGTAGAATTCCCAATGTCCTTCTAAATTGATAGCACCTTGTTTTTCGAAATCCCAAAAGGTTAAGTTTAAGATTCCCTTTTCTACTTTAGGGGAATCTTTGAACACTAAGCCTATATTACAGCCGAAGAAAAAAAGAATAAGAAGGAAAAAAAACCTTTTTACTAGAAACATATGCAAGGTTTATCGTAACCGTTGAAAAAAGAAATCTCTTTTACTGGACTTTTTTAGGAAAAAATAAATCTTGGGGTATTCAGATTCAAGCTATAAGACTTCGATGAGTTAAGTAAATAAAAAAGAAGAGAACCTCTCATGAGATTTAAAAACATTCAAATCCTAATCCTTACCACTATATGCACCATTCTAATTTCTAATTGCGCAGCTAAACCTGTAGATATAAAAAAGCAAAATCCTAAACTTTACAAAGAGTTAATTCGAGATTATTCGGTGGTTAGCGAAGAGCAACCCGGAAAGGTAGAAATGTTAAAGTTCATAGAGAATGAAACACAGTCTATCGTTGGAAAGGTGAATAATTTTCCAATAGAGTCTTGCACTTGGTTTTTTGATCGCAAAGTAAAGGACAAGACTGGTGCAGATGATACTTTTTTTCTTACCAAGGCAATCAATCTAAATTGTGGTGGACAATACTATATTATCGAGTTTGATAAAAAAAATCTCCAACCGAATAAACTTAAATACAAGGGTGTGTATAAGAATATTTTCAATCAATTATATAAGGCTGTAATTCTAGAAGCATCTTGCAGTATTTATTCGGCAACCAATAAAGAGGATGATGACAAGACATCGGCTATCGAGTGTTATCCCTATCCATATGATCTTGACCGTTATACAAAAGTCCAAAAAAGAGAGGTTATTGTTGGTTACTTTCTATATACCGAAAGCCAAGAAGTTCTTAATTCACTTATGAGTGCATCTACGGAAGAAAAGGAAAACTACAAAGTTCTTCAGATTCTTAAACAAGATTTTGTTAGCGAAGAAGCGGCTAACAATCAAACCCTGAATCCAGCTATTGGTAAAAATTTTAATTTTAAAAATTGTGAATACATTGATTTTCGGGAAATGCCAACAGAAAATGCGAAGGGACGTGAACTAAAGGCAAGGGTTGATAAATTTGTTGAATCAGATCTCACAGATTCAGCAAACAAAGAAAGCTTAAGAGATGCGATTGAAGAATATCGCAATTGCGGTAATCGATGTGTTAGCCGCGAAAAAGAAATACAAATTCTATTCGAGATTAAGAATGAGGAAGCAAAGCGTAAGGCAATTATTATAAAAAAATTAAATTCTAGGGCAGAGCTTTCTAAATACAAACGGTTTAGTTTTTATCCTGTGGAAGGAAGTTTGCGTTCGATTGATTTTTCTGCTAAAGGTGATATTGAAAAAATCTATCTAAATCCAACTGTGGATACGCCCAATCCTCCTTCTGAGCCAAAGGCAGAAATACAAAACAATTCAGGAAAAGAGGATAAACCTGAATCAGAAACCAAGCCAGCTCCATTAGAAGAGGAAAAGCCAAAAACAAAGAAAGGCAAAAAAGCCAAGACAACGGAGGTAGTTCAGCCAATCCCTGAGCCAGAGCCAGATGTATATACAGAGCCGGTTCCTAAGGAGCCTTAAACCCTCGTATATTAACCTCAAATTGCCATTGAGTAAAAAATTACGTTTTTACTGAGTCCAATTATACCGAAAATAAAAAAGATACTTGAGAGATTTTTTAGATGCACATAAGCTTGTTGTCTAAAATCTCTTTTTATAAATGAAAGGTGGGCAATGAGTAAACTAAAAACCGCGATGTTCGAAGAAGAGTCTGCTCTTGAAAAATTAGAAAAAGAGCAAGTGGAAGTTATCGGTGATACTATCGATGAAAGTCTACGACTTGCCGCCAAACACTTTGGGAAAGAAATTTACCAGTTAGATTATGAAGTCTTAGAAAGAGGAAAAAAGAGTCTTTTTTTCTCACATCCATTTCGAATTCGAGTTTTCATTGCCAATCATGAAGACAATATTCAGGAACTTGAGGGACTAGATAAAAAATTAACTGGAGGAAGTGGAAAACTTCTTTCGAAAGAGTTAAAAAATCTTATAGCTCCAAAGGATGTAGACGGATGGGTTAGCATCAAACATTATCGTCACGGACTATATATGTTGGAAATTCCTCCTATTGGAAATGGTAAACTTCCAACGTTAGGCGATGTCCTTAAGCGGCTTGCAATGCGAGGTATTAATCCTCCTAGTGAAGCGGCTATTCAAAGTTTTCTCGCATCAAAGTCCACTGAATATGCTCGTATGGGTGAGGCAAAACTGAAACCATTTGCAGAAGCTGGTGCGAAAGTCGAAATATCCGATGATAATATGAAAGCCTTTGTTACCCTTTTACCGCCAAAGTTAAGCGGACGAGATTTAGAAGTGGCAGATGTTATATATGAACTCAAGAAAGAAGATATTGTATATGGAATCAAAGAAGATGTAATCAGAGAATGGCTTGAACAAGAGAAATACAATGAACCATTTGTTGCAGCTTCTGGTGATCCGCCTGTTCATGGAAAAAATGCACAGATTGTGTATCATGTTCGCACAGAAAAGAAAGTTGTCCTCAAGGAAGATGCAGCAGGAAAAGTTGACTATAAAGATTTGGATTTAATTGAAAACGTTGTCGTTGGTCAATTGCTTGCAGAAAAAACTCCACCAGAAAAAGGAAAGTATGGTCGCGATTTATTTAATCAAATGCTTGAAGCCAAAGATGGACAAGATATTCCACTGAACCAAGGCAAGGGAACAATTCTTTCTGAAGACAAAATGAAATTAACCGCTGAAGTCAACGGGCAAGTAATATTTGCCGAAGATCGTCTGTCGGTTGAAACGGTTTATCGAATTAGTGGGGATGTTAGTATGCGAACTGGAAACGTTACATTCCTTGGTTCGATTATCATTACTGGAAACATTGAAGATAACTTCCAAGTGAAAGCTTCTGGTAACATCGAAATTTATGGAACAGTTCAGAGGGCACAAGTCGAAGCCGATGGTGATATTATTATTCGTCAAGGTGTTACCGGTAGAGGAGAGGCACGCATTGAATCTACCGGTGGAAACGTTGTATCGAAATTTCTTCAGGATGCAATTGTTGTTACTGATAAAGATGTCATTGTTCAAGAAGTGATTATGAATTGCGATGTAAGTGCAGGAGGAAGAGTTCTTTGCAATGGAAAGAAAGCAAATATTTTAGGTGGACGAATTAAAGCGGGAGTTTTGATTTCTGCAAAGAATATTGGCTCACCTGCAAATCCAACGACTGAACTGATTGTTGGTGTTAATCCAAAACTTCTCAAACAAATTGAGGACTATACTTCTAAACGCAAAGACGCTCATGAAAAATTAGAAATCTTAAATAAGAGTCATAAGACGCTCAAAGCCAGACAGGAAGCGGATCCTTCTTCTTTTACGGAAGAGAATTTGGCATACCTTGGGAAATTGGAAGTAGGCGTTAAAAAGCTGGAAAAAAGAATCGCAGAATATGACAAGGAAATTCAGACTGTAAATTCCTACATGGAGCAGGTTGGAGATCAAGGAAAAGTCTACTTTGAAAAGAAAATGTATGGCGGAGTCTCCGTTCGAATTAAAAACGCTGAGCCTTATAAAATTAAAAATGACCTACAATCAAAAACACTTTTCCTTTCCGAAAATAAAATTCAGATGAAGGCATATTCAGACCCAGACAGCGAAAAGGGGGATACAAGACGTGGTGGAAGACGAAAATAAAAAATGGGGAGAACGTAATTGGAACTTTTAGCTCTAGTCCTTATAAATATCGTTTTTGGGGTAATTCTTTATTATTCTGTTTCGATTAAAGTAACAAATAGTGTTCGTGATTATCAAATCGTAAAACTCAAAAAAGAAATTCAAGCACATACTCTGTCTTTTTTTAAAGAATCAGAAAGCTATCTTGCTTTAATGGATTCTAGAATTGCAGTTCTTAAAAATTTACTTCATAAAGCTGAAACGATGGGAATTGATTTTC
>Ga0209277_10001420_pt1 | contig 11730 bp, 9 predicted proteins | sample JI81AbrownDNA_FD_187503 | JGI IMG/M metagenome (GOLD analysis project Ga0209277, IMG submission 187503) | Wastewater effluent complex algal communities from Wisconsin, to seasonally profile nutrient transformation and Carbon sequestration -... | ecosystem: Engineered > WWTP > Effluent > Algae... | reverse complement strand
TAATTATTTTACTCTTCCCATAGGGGAATGAGCATATTCGTTGCGAGTTCGTCACGCTCCAGAAACGGGAACATATCCTCGAGCGGCGCGGAGACGATGCGTCCATCGGGCAATTGCCGTGAACTTTGGCGCGGCTCAAATCCCTGGGCGGGATCAAGGATGACTTCGCAAACCACAGGGCCTGAAGCAGACAAGACTTCACGCAAACCAGGAAGGAAATCAGCCAAGTCAAGCTTTACGGCGGTAAACCCATAGGCCTTAGCAAGTTTGATTGTGTCAGGGAATGAAACGCCCGAATCAGAACTCTCGCCGACAGTGCCTCCAAAAAAACCTTTTTGAGAGGTTCTGATGGAAAGATAACCATTATTATTGAGTACGAAAATCTTAAGCGGCAATTGATACTGAATAACAGTTTGCAGTTCCTGAATATTTAACTGTAAACTTCCATCACCTGCAAGGCAGATCACCTGGCGGCCGTCACCAGCCACCGCTGCACCAATGGCGGCAGGCAGGTCGTACCCCATGGAAGCAGAGCCCGAATTGGAAAAGAGTCGCTGACCGAGTTTTAGTTTTCCGGCTTGAAATGAAATAATGCAAGCTGATGCATTTCCAGTAACAACGATATCGTCTTTACCAAGGTTTTCAAACATGGTACCCATAAAAAAATATGGATTTATCTTACCGGTAAATTCGCGATGCTTTGGCAACACAGCGGGATATTTCTCATTTAATTCCCTGCACCATGCCAACCATTCCGAATGTTGACTTGTATCCCAATCTCCAAGTTGTACCTGCATTTCCTTGAAGAAATCGCGTAAATCCGCGCGGATAGGCATATCTGGCTTCAGGGTCGGTTTATTTAATTCAGCGGAATCTACATCCACCCAGATTTTATAAGCGGCGCGTGCAAAAGATTTGAATGCATAGCCTGTCTGGCGAATATTTAAGCGGCTTCCTAAAATCAGGAGAACATCTGAATTTTGTACTGCAAAGTTTCCACCGCGCGTTCCTATCGTGCCCGGACGGCCGCAGAAGACGGGGTCATCTGAGGCAATTGTGTCATGTGTCCAGCCGGTTGTGACGGGGATGCCAAGTTTGTGAACGACTTCGAGAAATGCGTCTACTTCTCCGGAAATGCGGACGCCGCTCCCGGCGAGGATCACAGGACGTTTTGCGTTTTTTAGTTTATCCAATGCCTGAGCCACAGATTCGCTTAATTGGACAGAGGCAGGTTCGGGCGTCATAAAAGATGCGAAACCTTCCAATGTTGACTCATCCACCTGGCTGGATTGAACATCAATCGGAATATCGAGCCAACATGGGCCGGGTCTTCCCATTTGCGAAAGATGCCAGGCCTTTTCAAGATGGTAGCGGATCGTTTGCGGATCGGTAATGGTCACTGCGTATTTTGTGATTCCGCGAACCATGGAAATAATATCCACTTCCTGATCACCTAGCTGGCGAAGCTCAGGCAGGTCATAGGTGCGGACGTAGGTCTCGCGTTTTACTTGACCGGAGAGAATCAACATGGGAATTGAATCTGTAAAGGCTCCATAAACGCCATTCAATGCATTAATCCCCCCCGGCCCTGTGGTGACATTGACCACACCGGGTTTGCCGGTGATGCGCGCATATCCCTCGGCAGCCATGGCACTGGCCTGTTCGTGATGATTGAAAATGGTTTTGATCTGCGGATGCTTTCCGATGGCGTAATTTAAAAACATGGAGCCGCCGCCAGTAAGCATAAACACATGGCGAACGCCAAATTCAGAAAGCCGGTTTGCTATATATTCAGAGACTCGCATCGTTTATTCCCCGGCCAGAGTGGCATATATTAATGGAAGCGGCAAGCCAGCTTGCTCCAACACTTCAGTTTCATAACCATACCCGGATAGTATGTCACAAACGTCATCAGTCACCAATCGCGCATTAATTACGTGCGGTTCAAGAATCAAACGTGGCCGATATTTTTTTAATATAGTACCTGATGTTTTTAAGACCTCGATCTCGGCGCCTTCAATGTCCATTTTGATGTAGTCAATTCTTGTAACTTTATACTCAGCACAAAAATCACTCAAAGAAATAACAGAGATTTGAAAAAGGTTGGCAGCCCGGCCCTGAACTTCTGATATTCCGGAGCCCATGTTGCCCTCGGATTGAAACATCAAATCACCGCTTGTAGACCACAATCCTTTATTAATGGCCACCACATTTGACAATCTATGATATTCAATATTTTTACATAGCACTTCGTAATTTACAGGGTCAGGCTCAAAAGCATACACCATCCCGTCTTCACCAACAGCCTTGGAAAATCCCCAAACTGTTGACCCACAATAAGCTCCCATATCAAGGACAATATCGCCCGCCTTAATCTCGCCTTTTTGAAGATAGATATCTGTTGTATCAAGAGGCTCCGCGAAAGAGCTGAAATAAAACGGTATGCCGGATGGCATTAAGACATGCTGACGAGGCATAGAGTAATCCACCACCATCTGACCATCCAACGCCTCGGGTTGAACCGCATCAAAATAATAGCTGAAGTTATCCACTACATCCTGCAGGTATGCAAAGTGGCGCATTGATATTTTTATTATCTTCCCATCCCTGGCAACTAGCAGCACTAATGCGCTGCTTTTCTTTTCAAGCCGCAAGAGAATCCTCTTTTGTGCGGCACGCCCTTGCATAACAAACAAGTATATATTTGCACCCAGAGAAGTAGAGACAATCCACTTTTCAAGAAGTTTGTATACCCCAAGCGTTTTTATTAATTTCTTTACAAGTTCAAGAATATCCATAAAACCTCCTCACAGGTCAAACTATTTTTTAGCTAAAAGTGGAATGCAATACAACACAACGTCAAAATCGTTAAAACCGTGCGCACGTAGAAAGTATTGATAATGCCCCATTGCCATGCTTTCAACAAGCAGCGGAATTTGCCACAGGTGTTCCGGGCGATGATAGATGGAAATAGCCAGACTAGGATATGATTTCTGAATCAGATTTCTTGCCCCCAACAAGGCATCTGGTTCAGCACCCTCAATATCCATTTTTATTAAATTGGGCATAAAATTTGGAATGGCTTCATCAAGCGAAACGCATTGAACCACTGCATCCCCGCCAAGCGAAATAGCGCTTGCTTCACCATTGCCGGTATGAAATGACAATTGGCGGGCTGAAGAGGATACTCCGCAGGGCCACAACCCTACAGAAGGAAAGCCTTCCAGATTTTCTTGTACAAATCCGGAAAGCTTACGGAAACTACCTTCATCTGGTTCAAAAGCTGAAATTGCCTCAAAAGGAATTTGGGATCTCTGAAAGTTCCGCAGGGTATCACCGTCAAAAGCGCCGCAATCCACAAAACGAAGGGGTTTTTCCCATGCGGGAATGTCGGGCGGGAAATATTGATGGTCCAGATCAGGGGCAGGCAAAACAGAGTAATCGCCATTGATCCGAAAATCAAGAATGGAGCCATACAATGATCTACTCACCTCATCTGCCCACATCAAGTCAACTTTTTCAATGAGCGATTTGAAAGAATGGTAATAATCTCTTCTGGTTAGCCAATAACGGACCCCAAGTTCTTCGCTAAAGAAATCATACAATTCAATGAGCGTGATAATTCGCACTGCGCCTGCATCTCTTACCCGCTCTACAATTGGAGGGATTTCAGCGTCACGGTTATGGATGCCAATCACAACAATTGAGCCAGAAGCGTTTTCAGGAGCAAGTATGGGCAATCCATTTAAAAATGGATTAGCTGACACACGGTGATCAAGAAACCCCGAAACCACCAGACCACTTTCGGTTAATACACGATATACGGATTGCGCCATCCCGCCAGTTCCATAAATGAATATTTTGGAACTGGTATTTTCCCAAAAAGGAACCTCAAACAATGGTTTTTTATCCAACAGTAAACTTAATTTCTTATTCATGTTTTACTCGCCAAGAAAAATGATCTCGTTCTTAATGTGCATGGCACGAATTTGTTCAGCAATCGCACGATGATGAAGAAGCGTCGTGATCAAGATCGGTGCGTTCAATCCTTCCAATTGATCCGGGCCGATAATGGGGATGTTTCTTAAAACTCTGCCATGGTTAATGGAATTGTTATCTACAAAAGCCAAAATCTCGGCATGCGCAAGTGAAGTTTCCACGAGCAGTTTCATTGCCAATTGTCCCGTCCCCCACACGATGATCCGGGGCGAAGCCGCCAGAGCAGCCTGCAAACGAGATTCGATTTGATCCATAATCAGTTTCGATTGTTGGATATACAATCCAATCTTTTTTTGCAAATCAGAGTCTAAGACAAGTGAGCGGAAGATACCCGTCCATTTCCAAAAACCGTAAACCGCCGGGTATTGTGTCTGCAAACTGGTCTGTAAAGTCTTTGCATTGCCCTGTAGCATTTCAAAACCCAGCAAAGACATTAAATTCTCAAGGCAGGTCAACGAAAAGTGATTTATGTGCTCGGTATTAAAATCCTGAAATGGGGCGTAATTAAAATCAGCATAGCGTGATGCATCCGGCACTTCAAGATAAACAAGCCCTCCCGGCTTTAATCGCTTGGCGACCCACTCCACCGCACCTCGCACGTCTTCCACATGCTCCAGCGTGTGCGAGAGGATCACGCAATCATAGGCATTTTCCTTGAATGGCAAAAACAACGAACCCTGATGCGCGTCAATTCCCAACTGCCGTGTATTCCCAACACAAACAGGCGAAGGGTCAATACCGCATAAGGTAGTGTAACCAAGCTCCTTCAACGCTTTTAACATTCCGCCATTCGCGCAGCCCACATCTAGAATTTCAGCATTCAGATTTTGCAAAACGTCTGCGATCTGTTGCGCGGTTTCCTGCTGACGTTTCCAATCGAAGGGATTATCCACACCGCCTGTTCCAGTTTTCACGTCTTCATATTTGGAATGCTCGGCATAGAAGCGGTCGTAATCGGCTTGTGTCACACTCGTATCTGCGTACACAAATCCGCATGAAGAACAAGCAACAACCCCATACCCCTCTGAAAGAGGATGCCCCTCAGGCAGTTCAAAGCGCTGACTATGCAGCAATTTCACCACTTCTGTTTTACAAATCGGGCATGGTCGCCTGGCTATCATTTATCTTTTCCTCGCAAATAGTTGATCGCACGGCTTGCGCTCTCATCTAAAAAAAACGACTGGGATAATCCCAGTTCATTCCACGCACGTTTTGTGGATGGAACATATTGTTCTACCGGTGTTGCAGGATTTTGGAGACCTTGAATCTCAATTTGGATATTTTGATTCACGCTTCGCGCCACGGCGTGAGCTGTTTCAGCGATACTGACACTTTCCTCACTGCCTACATTGTATGAGCGTCCTGAGACACCACGCAAGAGAATGGTCCACAGCCAGATGGCGAGATCGGCAGCGTAGAGGTAGGAGCGGCGCGGCGTGCCGTCACCTTTGATGATGATCGGGCCGCCATTGATGGCATCGCGGATAAAGTTGCCGATGGCAAAATGAATATCCAGGGGAAGATAAGGCCCAACAAAAGCGAAGCCTCGTGCAATAGTTGAGGAAACTCCATGTTGTTTGGCGTACAAGGCACATAACTGTTCAGCAGTTCGTTTGCCAATGCCATACGCCGAACGCGGATCAAGCGGATCTGGCGCACCCATATAATCTTCGGGGATGTGGGTCATGTCAGCAGGTTGTTTACCATAGACCGCGCCGGAGCTGGTCAACAAAAATTTTTCAGCCTTGCTTTGGACTGCAAAATCAAGTGTATGACGCGTGCCTTCAATAATTGTGTCCAACATCAATAACGGGTTTTCACTGTTAAGTTTTGCACTAGCATCCGTCGCGGCGTGGATGATGTGCGAGTATTCGCCTTTTGGAAATTCAAAGTTTCTAACATTACCCTGAAGTAGCATGATGGCGGGATCAAGCATCAGGTGAGGGTATGCTTGTCGGGCAGAATCAGGCCTGCGGGTCAGAACAGATGCGGATGCTTTTAAGTCCAGTTGTTGATTGGCGAAGAGAAAACTTTCGAGAAGCCAGCATCCAAAAAAACCTGTTCCGCCTGTGATGAAGAGATGCGCACCGCGCAGGTCTTCCCATAGATCTCGAGTGTGATCGAGGATGTGCTTCAGATCAGCAGAGAGCGGATTTTGCGTCATGCAGGGTCTCGATCACAAAATCTAACATGGGGCGCGTAAGGCCGGGGTAAACGCCAAGCCAGAAAACCTGATCCATAATGAAATCGGCGTTTTCCAACGAGCTTGCCACGCGAAATTGCACATTGCGATATGCAGGCTGACGCACAAGATTGCCGCCAAAAAGCAAGCGGGTTGCGATCTTGCGGCTGTCTAAAAACTGAGTGAGTTGATTACGCGTGAAGGGCGCCTCAGCACGTACGGCGATAGGAAAACCAAACCAGCTTGGTTCGCTGTTGGGTGTTGCTTCTGGAAGAATTAAATACTCCTGCAAGTCTTGAAGATTTTCATGCATGTATGCAAAGTTTGCGCGACGGATTTCGATGAAGCCCGCGACCTTTTGCATTTGCGCCAACCCCACGGCGGCCTGCATATCGGTGGCCTTTAGGTTGTATCCAATATGGGAATAGGTATATTTGTGATCATATCCGTAGGGCAGTTCACCGAGTTGATGTTCAAAGCGTTTGCCACAGGTATTATCCTTGCCAGGCTCACACCAACAATCACGCCCCCAATCACGGAAGGATTCGGCGAGGGTTCGCAATTTTGGTTTATCGGTTAATACCGCGCCCCCCTCCCCCATGGTGATGTGATGTGCAGGATAAAAACTTGTAGTGGCCAGCGCACCAAACGTGCCCACACTGCGTCCGTTATATGCAGCGCCAACTGCATCACAGCAATCTTCGATCAGCCAAAGGTCATGCTTGCGCGCAAACTCAGCGACCGTATCAAGATCGAAGGGATTCCCCAACGTATGGGCTATCATGATGGCACGCGTACGCGGGCTGAGCGCGGCTTCGAGATAATTCACATCCACGTTATAAGTGGGGATCTGAACATCGATAAAAACAGGAACTAGGTTGTTTTGAATGATCGGGTTGACGGTGGTTGGAAACCCTGCCGCGACGGTAATGACTTCATCACCGGGTTTGAGCGCCTTATCGCCCAATTGCGGCGAAGTAAGTGTCGATAATGCCACAAGGTTTGCAGAAGAGCCGGAGTTAACCAGAATGGTGTGGCGCACTCCAATAAATTTTGAGAATTCTTTTTGGAACTGGTCTGCAAACCTGCCTGTGGTCAACCAAAAATCAAGGGACGAATCGATCAGGTGTTGTAATTCTATTTCATCAAATACTTTTCCTGAAATCGGCACAGCCGATTCACCCGGGATAAATTTACGGGATGGAAAAGCCTCTATAAAATATTCGGTGGCGAGTGCGCGGATCTGTGCGCGGAGTTCTTCAGCTCTTGGATTCATTATTAAAAAAGTTCCTGTACCAGTCAATGGTGATACCCAAAGCTTGATCTAAATTAAATAGCGGCTGCCAATTCAACATGCTTCGCGCTTTTTCTGCGTTTAGATATTGATGACGGATCTCGTTACTGGCTTCGTTCAAAACGATTGGCGGAATATCTGACCCCATTATCTTGATGACGCTCTCGACGATCTCCCGCACAGTTACCTGAATCTCATTCGAGAAGTTAAAAGCCTGCCCTTTGAGCTCGGGACGTATGGCAAGCTGCTCAGCCAACAGCATATAAGCCGCCGCGCCATCTTCCACGTAAAAATAATCGCGGATATATTCGCCGTCGGAACGGATAATGGGAGCCTGTCCACGCAAGATCGAGCGGATGGTGCCAGGGATGATGCGATTCCAGTTCAGGTCACCGCCACCATAGAAATTTCCGCAGCGGGTAATGGCCACGGGCAGGTCGTAGCTTTTTGCATAAGCAGCCGCGATCAAATCGGAGGCAGACTTGCTGACATCATACGGATGCTGTCCCTGCAACGGAGTATCTTCGTTGTACGGCAAAACTTCCTGATCGCCATAGGCTTTATCAGAGGAAGCCATCACAATTTGCTTAACCTTTGGGCTTCGGCGGCTGGCTTCCAGAATATTCCATGTGCCCGCAATATTGGTCTCAAATGTAGAGATCGGGTTGCGATTGGCTATGGTGACGATCGTCTGTGCCGCCAGATGAATAACAGTATCTATTTCAAATTCACCTAACGCACGTTCAAGCATGTCGCGGTCACGGACATCGCCGCGCACGACCTTGACACGTTCGATCAAACCAGAGCGCACCAGTTCGCTTTGCGGCACCCAGTCACGAACAAGGCAAACTACATCAGCGCCTGAATCAACGAGCCGCTGAACCAACCATGAGCCAACTAATCCAGTTCCGCCTGTGACAAAAGTGGGCCGATCCTGCCAAAACGCACGATTTACCATATTTTCCAAGGAGCCTTTTCTTCCTGCCATAATTTATTAAGGAGATGAACATCGCGCAGCGTGTCCATGGACTGCCAGAAGCCTTCATGCTGATAGGCAGATAATTCTCCCGCTGCGGCAATATTCTCAAGTGACTCAAATTCCCAGGCGGTTTGGTCGCCTTCGATATATTTAATGATCTCAGGCTGAAGCACGAAGAAGCCGCCATTGATCCAGCCTTCACCGATCTGGGGTTTCTCTTTGAATTGCACTACACGGTGATCTTCGATAACCATCTGTCCAAAACGTGCCGGTGGGCGGACAGCTGTCATTGTGACAAGTTTATCCTGCATCTTATGAAATTCAAGCAAAGCTGGAATATTCACATTGCTGACGCCATCCCCATAGGTTAGCATGAAAGGTTCATTGCCAACAAATTCGGCAATGCGTTTAACGCGACCACCTGTGTTGGTTTCTGCACCGGTATCAAGCAGATGCACAATCCAGTCTTCACCTTTTTCATTATGTATTTTTACATCGCCCGTTTTGAGCTGCACAGTTAAACTGCGTGAGTGATAATGGTAATTTAAAAAATAATCCTTAACCATCTCGCCTTTATAGCCCAAAGCAATCACGAATTCCTTATACCCATAGGAAGCGTAAATATTCATAATGTGCCAAAGAATTGGCTTACCGCCCACCTCAACCATCGGTTTTGGTTTGAGTGTGGTTTCTTCGGAAAGGCGTGTGCCTAGTCCGCCAGCAAGAATGGCTACTTTCATGAGGTTTCCTCTTGAACAGCAAAATGACCGGTCTGTTTCTTATCAGTTACCATACCCAATACCTTCTCGCCGAAATTAAATGAATGAAACAGGGAAAATCGAGCACTGAAGAATAAATGTCAGTAAAACCAAAAAGACAACCATAGTGCAGCGGCATAATGTAAGAGGAAAAGCCGCACAGGCCAAAACACATCATACGCAAATAAGTCAAGAAAATCAAGAGACACATGCAAGATGTCTGCAATCAAACTCTTGCGTAAGCAGCCAGAGACATATTATTGGCATTTCACACAACTCATGACCTATCACATCGCTGCATGGCTTTTTTTCTTTTAACTCACTCCTTATAAAACCATTATGATGACGGCAGAAGCCGTTACTACGGGGTACAATTTCGTTTCAACATGATGCAAATTGAGATCAATAAACTTATCCGAAGTAAACGCAGGACCATAGCTCTGATCGTGGAGCGGGATGGCAGCCTCACGGTGCGCGCGCCGAAGCGGGCTGCGGTGGTGGACATTCACTCTTTTATTCTGGAAAAGCAGGAGTGGATCATCCGCACGCGGGAGAGGTTCAGAGCTCTGCCGGAGGCTCCCAAAAGGGAATATAAGGATGGGGAGGTCTTTTCATTTTTGGGGAGTGAATATGAGCTGAGGTTGGTGAATCCACAGCGGCCTGCATTAAAATTCGAGGATGGGTTCAAGTTGGGAAGTACGGCCCAACCCCGCGCTGAACGGTTGTTCACGCAGTGGTACAAGGAGCAGGCGCTTGCGGTCATTTCGGAGCGGGTTGATGCATTTTCAGCTGAATATGGGTTTTCGCCGAAGCAGGTGAAAATTTCCTCGGCGAAAACGCGTTGGGGGTCGTGCAGTCCGGATGGGACGTTGAACTTCACCTGGCGGCTGGTGATGGCGCCATTGGAGGTCGTGGACTATGTGGTTGTGCATGAGTTGGCTCATTTGCGGGTAAAGAATCATTCCAGCAGGTTTTGGCGGGAGGTGGAGAAGATCCTGCCGGAGTACAAGGAGCGCAGGAAATGGCTGCGTGATTATGGGGAGGGGTTAAGTTTACAGGGTGGTCGGGGGTAGAATCCATGTGCGGGGAGAAAATGAAATTTGAGACGAATCAGACAAAGGCTGGGAACGAAGCGGCGGGGATTTTAATCAGACCTAAAGTAGGGGATTCCCTTATGGAAAAGAACTCTGTACCATGTGAAAATTATTTGGATATATAAGGCAATGGAGTTTTCGTATGGAAACTAAAATGAAAAAAGCGCAGTTGGAAGCGGAGCTGAAGAAGGCGCAGAAGCGCATTTCGATGCTGGAAGCCAAGGCTTCGACGCAAAATAATGATGACCGCTACTATAGCCTTTTTGAGGAATCACCTTTCTCTCTTTGGGAGGAGGATTTTTCAGAAGTTAAGATCAAGCTGGATCAATTAAAAGAAGGCGGGGTTACAGACTTGCGCGGGTACCTTAATGCGCATCCTGAATTTGTCGCCGAGTGTGCGTCGCTGGTGAAAGTACTGGATGTTAACAAAGCAACCCTCCAGTTATTTGAAGTGGAAAGCAAGGAAGAACTGGTACAAAATCTGGGTCAGATCATTAATCAGGAAAGCATTCAGGTATTTACCGATGAACTGATCGCCTTTGACAGCGGACAAACGATCTATTTTTGGGAAGGCATTAATCACACACCTTCTGGGGAAGAGATCGAGGTGGAAATTCTTATTTCGATATTACCCGGGTGTGAGGAAACCCTCTCACGGGTGATCGTTTCCATGTTGGATGTTACCCAGCGCAAGAAAGCGGAGAAAGCACATCGGCACACAGAAATTTATTACCGCGCTTTATTTGAACAAACTCATGATGCAGTTTTCATTGTGGATCTGGAGGGGAGGCATCTGGCGGCAAACCAGAGGGCTGCCGATATTCTTGGGTATAAAACTCATGAACTATTGGGACTTCCCGTATCAGTAACATCCACGCAGCCGGAGGACAGCCAGAAAGTGGTCCAGCGTTTATTGAACGGTGAGATCATCCCGATCTACGAGCGTGTCTTCCGGAAGAAAGATGGAAGCCACCTGCTCGGAGAGGTGAACGTGGAGCTGGTACGGGATGTGGATGGAAAGCCGCTTCATATTCAAAGCGTTGTCCGTGAGATTACCGAACGCAAGCAGGTCGAGACTGCTTTAAAGAAAAGCGAAGCGCAATACCGCCTGCTGGCAGATCACATGAGTGACATTGTCTGGTTGATGGATATGGAGTTGAATATCGTTTATGTCAGTCCCTCCACGACCAAGCTGCAGGGCTTCACTCTTGAAGAGCTGCGCGCCCTGCCTTTAGAGAAACAATTAACGGCAGAATCGTACACGCGGGCCATTAATCTATATATGGAGGGAATTGCGACTGCGAACCTATCCCGGCCAACCCCAAACATAACAGAAGATATTGACCTTGAATTCTATAAAAAGGATGGCACTACCTACTGGAGCAGGAACACCCTCAAACTGATCCTGGATGAAAACGGCCAGC
>Ga0209277_10001418_pt1 | contig 11732 bp, 26 predicted proteins | sample JI81AbrownDNA_FD_187503 | JGI IMG/M metagenome (GOLD analysis project Ga0209277, IMG submission 187503) | Wastewater effluent complex algal communities from Wisconsin, to seasonally profile nutrient transformation and Carbon sequestration -... | ecosystem: Engineered > WWTP > Effluent > Algae... | reverse complement strand
GATTGTCACTTTTTCAGCCATCATCACTCCGTAGTTACGTTTTGCCTGCTAACACGTCGCTCAACACGGACGCAGGCGATAATGCCGCCTGCGCCGGTTAGCTAGGCGTTAGCCGCCCTGCGGGGCATTGCCGATCACCAGTTGCCCGAGCTGCACCACCTGGCCAAGCTGGGCGCCCTTCTCGCGCAGCTCAATCGCGGTCTTGGCCACCTTGATTTCGGCGTTCAGGCTGTTGCTGATCGAGTCCAGTCCCTTCGCCATCGCCTCCACGTCAGTGGCGCTGATTTCCTTGCGGGCCAGCGCCAGCAGGCTGTTCGCAACGATCCGCCGCAAGTCGCCCTGCGTTGCCACCTCGCCCATGTTGTCCAGGGATTCGGTCAGTGTCTTTGCTGCCTTCATGGTTCGCTTCCTTCAGTTGTCGCGCAAGTCGGTGCGCGGTGAGTTGTTGCCGCTTCAGTTCCAGCAGGTTTGCTGGCGTCATCGTCAGCGGCAGTCCAATGGTTCGGGCCAGGTATCGCGCCCCCAGTTCGGCGCGGTCTTTGGCTTTGCTTTCTCTGTTCCAGCGCAGCACGTCTTCTTTGTGCCGCTGCCGATATGCTTTCGTGGCTTTGGCAGCTTCAGCTTTGCGCGCCCTGTACCTCTCTGCGTCAAGCCTCCGCGCTTCGTCGCCCATGGCAAGCCTCCGCGCAGCCGCCTCCGCCTTTCGGCACGGCTTGCACTTGCGCTGGTTGCGGTGGAACTCGGCAAGTGCTTTCACTTCACCGCACCGCGTGCATGCTTTTGTGGCTTCCTCCACCACGGCTAACTGGTCGTTCAAGGTTCGCTCCGCTTCGCTACGCCGGACGGCCTTCGGCCGCCGCCTTAACTCCAACGTTAGCCGGCTTGCGGCACATCGGGCAGCGGCATCCAGTGCGTGACCTTCGGATCGCTCCCTTCATCGCAAATGCCGTTGTTTTCGGCCGGGTAGCACCAGCCGTCGTGGTCGTGCGGGCTGCCGGTCCATTGCCCTGTGGACGGCAGCGTTACTTGCCCAGCAAACGCGACCAGCACCTCGGTGAACTTCTCAGGCAGGCGCTCGGTTACAGGTATCCACCCATCGGCAGGCTTCCCGGTTGATGCGGCGGCAGCCTTGCACTCGGCCAGCAAGGTCAGCACCTTGCGCGGCATGAGTGTCCCGCCCTCGCTACGGCACCGCGAGTAGTCAAGGCCCATGATGGTCAGCAGCGAATCTGTGTGCTTGCACTCATCCTCAACCGCTGCGCGTTCCACGGCCCGCGCGAAGGTCAGCCACCACGGGCTGTCGTTGTTGCCGTCTTGCAGGCTGTGGCGGTTCATCAGCAGCGCAATGTCTCGGTCTGTCAGCATTCGTCGTTCCTCTCGTTTTCCCACCGGCCGGCTAACAGCCAGGTCAACCCGGACCAGCCTTCGGCTGGCCGGTTACCTGGGCGTTAGGCCCCAAGGCCAGCAGCCGTGCCGCCGCCCATGCCTCCGGGTGGCGCTTGTGGTAGCTGTCCCAATCGGTGCCGTGGCCCATCGCATGCAGGTTTTCCAGCCGCGCCTTCATGTCGGCCAGCGCCACCAGTTCACGCAGCACTGCCCGCAGTTCGTCGGCGCGCGTCTCGTGCTTGATGGATTTGCGCAGGTAATCGGCCGAGCGCGTCGCGGTCTGCTCCAGGGCCGACTGCATGCGCGCTAGGTGAATCGCTGTCAGGTCCGCTTGTTCTTCAAGCGCAACGCGCTGGCACTCAAGCTCATGCGTGCGCTTGCCTTCAATGGCGGCGCCAGCCTGCGCGCCAGCCGCAAACGCTCGCGCAATGTCGTCAAGCGTCCAGTCTCCGCCCTGGCCTGCGGTCAGCGCATCGGCAAGGCCCCAATCCTGGCCGCGCGCATACCAATCCGGGCTCGCTTCGCTGGCGGCAAGCTCGCGCGCTTGCTCCATCGGCATGCGGCAGCCTTCGTGCAGTTCTGCCGCACGCGCCTCGATCTTCGCCATGCTCATGCACCACTCCTTTGTCACTTCGATCTTCATTGCGTTCTCAGTCCAGCGCCTGAACCTGCGCGCCGGTCAACTCGCCGCGCAGCACCATCGCCGCAATCGAGCCGTCTTCCACGGTCGCCGTGCCAGCCTCGTCGCACCACCAGTTCTGCGGCTCACCGCTCACGGTGTCCCATGCGTCGGGGCTGGCCTTGTCGAAGTGCAGGCCGTCGGCGTACCACTGCAGCGCCGCGCGCAGGTTTTCCACTTGCTCAGCCAGTCGCGCGTTGTCCACGATGTAGCTGTTCGTCTTGGCTTCGGCCGCAGCCAGCCTGTCGCACTCGGCGTAAAGCGCCGCCAACACTTCGCGGCACTTCGTGTCTGCCTTTGCCTGTCTCGTCGTGGCATTCGATGGGTGCGCGTCTTCATACCCGCAGTTGTATGCCGCGTTTTGCAGTTGGCTTGCCAGCTTGCGTGCGTTGGGGCCTAACCCCTCGCTCAACCGGAGAGCCAACGGCTCGGCGGCGGGGCTGCTGCTGTGGGTGTTGCTGTCTTTCGTGGTCATCGCGTTGTCTCCCGGTTAGCTCGAACGTTAGCCGCCCTGCGGGGCGTTGCCGATCACCAGTTGACCGAGCTGCACCACGTTGCCGAGCTGGGCGCCCTTCTCGCGCAATTCGATAGCGGTCTTCGCCACCTTGATTTCAGCGTTGAGGCTGTTGCTGATCGAGTCCAGTCCCTTGGCCATCGCTTCCACGTCCGTGGCGCTGATTTCCTTCCTGGCCAGCGCCAGCAGGCTGTTGGCCACGATCCGGCGCAGATCGCCCTGCGTCGTCACGCCCTCCATGTTTTCCAGGGATTGGGTCAGTGTCTTTGCTGCTTTCATGGGTTGCTTTCTTCAGTTGTCGCGCCAATCGGTGCGCGGTGAGTTGTTGCCGCTTCAGCTCCAAGAGTTGGGGCGGCACCTCGGCAAGCCTCATCTTCATGAGGTTCGCCACGATGTAGTCAGGCAGTTCTTCTTTCACTCGCGCATGGTGGGCGCGGCTTGCTCTGTTCCTCGCGGCCCTGCCTGTCTGGCTGCGGGCGTATCTGGCTTCGTGCGCAGCGCGGGCGGCCCGCTGCGCCGGGTTGCAGTAGCGGTTGCAGTAGCTCGGCAAAGGGCCGCGCGGTGCCACTGCAAAGCGCACCCCACAGCCGCAGCAAGTCAAGGTCTGCGGCCTGCCTGCTTTTGTGGCTTCGTCCACCACGGCTAACTGGTCGTTCAAGGTTCGCTCCGCTTCGCTACGCCGGACGGCCTTCGGCCGCCGCCTTAACTCCGACGTTAGGCCCTTCTCTTCTTGGCGCGCTTGCGGGCCAGCTTTGCGGCGTAGTCCTTCACGGCCTGGTGGTCCTCGGGGTGGGCGAACAGGCCGCGCACCTCGGTGGTGGTTTGGCCCGCCTTGCGGGCACGGAAAGCGCGCTGGCGTTCCGCGTTGGTCATCGGCTTGGGAGTTTCCTCGCTCATAGCTCGCAGAACTCCCAGCAGCTCAACATGCCAGCGTGCACGCTGCCCAGGGCCTGGAGCTGGCGCACGGTCGACGCCAGGCGGTCATCGGTCATCGCGGCTTCAATGTCGCCGTCGAAGCCGGGCAGCACGTCGGCCAGGTACACGATGTCAACGAGCTGGCCGTCAACGGTCGCTGCCAGCGCGTGGCCCGTGCCGTGGTACTTGCCTTCCAGGCTGTCGGGGACTTTGAAAACGTTCATGGGTTGCTCCTGGTTGCAGCCGCTTGCACGGCTGCGGGTTGTGCTCACTCGGCCTTGCTGGCTGCTTTGGCTGCGGCCTTGGCTTGCTTCCAGGGCGAGCGGGCCAGCTTCTCGGCGCGGCGGCGGGGTGCATCGGCGGCAATGATCTTGTTCAGCTCCTTGCGTACCGCGCCGTGGGCTGCGGCCACGTAAGCGCTGTTTGCGGTAGAGACGGCCAACGCAAGATCCTTCAGCATGGGGTAGCGAGCCTTGGAGTTCAGGCCTGCAGCGATCAATCTGGCCTTTTCTACATCGTGCGCTTGGACGGATGCGTCGAGGGCTTGCTTCAGGGTGGCGACTTGTTCGTTCATGGTGCTCTCCGTTGCGTTGTCGATGTGTGTACTTTAGCGCAGTGTTACGCGTAACGCAAGAGGGCAAAGCAAGATATTTGAAAGTTTTTACGCGCTGGCCACAGGCCTAACCGGGCGCTCAAGCGGACGTCAACCCTTGCGGGTTGCCGCGCGCTTAGCTGTTTGGTTGGGCGTCTTGCTGTCGGGCAGCGTCTTCTTGCCGGCGAACCCGCCTTCCTTGCATCGCTGCCGGCCCGCCTCGAAAACGCCCCGCGCAAAGTGGCTCCTGTACGGGTTGCCGGCAATGCTGTGCGCCTCGGCCTCCCACCCCATACGAAACGCCGAAGGGTTGTCCCAGCACAGCGGCGCCAGCGTGGCCCACGGCTCCAAGTCGGGGGCGAGCCGCTCGTTGTAGCCGCCGTGCGGGCACTCGGTGAAATGCATCTCGCGCTCCGGCTCCAGCCGCCCAACATTGCACTCAAGCTGAGCCCCAACGGCCCGCGAATCCGTACCAGTCATCGTCACTCCTTCGCGGGCCGCTGGGACCAGCTTAGTTTTACGTTAGGTGCCTTGCAATGCGCCGCAAATGTCGCAGCGTTCGCCGGGCTGTAGGTGGCACTCGCCGCAGGGTGTGGCGCGTCGGCCAATCTCCACCAGCGGCTTATGCACAGGCATGGCAGCGGCCAGCGCCTTGTATCGCTCCACCTCGCGTTCGCGCCAGCCGGGGTCAATCAAGTCCCACAACTGCACCGGCTTCTCTTTCATTTGGTCTTCCCGCATTTGTCTAGTGGTTCGTGGCAATCGCAGTTCGGGTAAGTGCAAAGCACCGGCACCTTCGCGCGGTCTATACGGTCTGCCAGCAGGATGACGGCGCAGTGCGTGCCATCGGCCTGGGTGGTGATGCCGGCGAAGGTGCCGCCCATCAGGGGCTGGCCGATGGCGGGCAGCTCGCAGAGGGAGGCTTGATCGGTGGTGTCGGTCTCGGGCATGGGTGGGCTTTTAGGGGGTGGTGCTCAGCGCGGGCTGGGCGGTGGGTGGGTGAGCGGCGGTGCGCTCCAGGAACAAGGGGAACTCGGCGCCGGCCTGGCAGCTGCTGATGGCCTGGGTGTGCTCGGCCATGCCCTCCACCAGGTGGTAGCGGTGGCAGGCCTGGTGCCTGGGGCAGCACACGCCGTAGCAGGCGGGCGTGGTGGGGGTGATGGGGCGGATGCTCATGCCAGCGCACCCTCGATGACGATCGCGCCGCGCGGGGCGTTGCCGGCGCGGGCGGCGGCGATGCGGTGGCGGGTGTGCTCCAGGGCCTGCTCATACTCGCTGTGGCTGGCGTGGTCCAGCTGCACGCCGTGGAGCCAGAGGGCATCTTGCAGGGCGGTGTGCTCGGCGGCGTAGAGGGTCCAGCTGCCGCCGGCGTTGTGGCGCAGCATGACGGCGGCGAGGGCCTCCTGGCCGGCCACGATCTTGGCGCGGCTGGCTTCGTCGCTGCAGATGCGGCCGGCGGCCAGGCTCTCGGCCATGTTCAGGGCATCGGCCATGCTGATCCAGTGCTGGGGGCAGGCGATGCCACGGCCGAAGGTGAGCAGGCTCAAGGCCATGTTGGTCTTGACGCTGGCCACCTCGGCAGCGGGCAGCAGGGCGGCGCCGGTGATGGCGCGCTCTATGGCGTTGAGGTGCACGGGCTTGGGGGTGTAGGCCTTGCGGCCTTCGGCGCGTTGGCGGGCGCGGCGGCTCATGGCTGGCGCTCCAGGTTCTCCATGAGGCAATCGAGCTCGAAGTGGAGCGCGGCTATGGAGTGGTTGTTGTCCAGTTCGTGATCGGCGCGCAGGGTGTCGGCGTGTTGCTCGCTGACATGGGCGGCCACTGGGGCGGCGCTGTCGCGCTGGATGCGCACGGCCAGGCCGGCCTTGCTGGTGACCCACTCGCGTTCGTTGGGGAAGCGGACATCGGTGATGACGATGCGGTCATGCACGGGGGCAGCATCGGGCGCGCTGTGCAGGCCCAGGCACAGATCGGCGCAGCGCAGCCAGAAATCGGGGTGGATCTGGCGGCCCCACTCGGTGCCCAGGCGCTGCATGAGTTGGCGCGGGGAGGCGCCGCACAGGTGCTCGATGGGCTGCTCTTTGAGGCTGGGCTCGAAGAGGCGGGCGTAGTTGATGCCGACCTCTACAAACAGGCTCTCCAGCATGGTTTTGAGCGGCTGGGCGAAGGCGTAGCGCTCGAAGCTGTGGGCCGCGCAGAGGTAATCAGCGGCGGTGTCTTTGCCGGCACCGGCGCGGCCGATGAGGCCGATGATGAGGGGACCGCGCATCATCGGCTCGGGTTAGCGGCAGCTGGTGGGGTGGGCTTTGCAGGGGTTGACCTTGGTCAGGTCCGGCAGCAGGCAGGGGCGGCGCGGGCACATGCGCTCGGGGTCCAGCCGGTCTGCGTAGGCGGGGATGGCTTGGAAGGATGCGGCCAGGATGGCGGCGAGGATCAGCGTTTTCATGGGTCAGGCTCCTGTGGAGTGGTGGTTGGGGAACGGGGGTCAGCGGTGGGACAGACGGTTGCGGCGCACGTTGCGGGCCTTGCGGGCCCGGCGCTGCACCTGGGCCTGGGTCCAGCCAGGACCATTTGGGTAGCCGTTTCGGTGCGGGTTGTATGACCCGTGCATGCGGCGCAGCGCGGCCTTGGTGGTGCTGACGGTGCGCGCCGGAAGCGCGCCTTCTGTCACTCGGCCCGGCGCGGCCAGCAGCGGGACAGCGGCGGGCGTGTTGGGGATTGATGCGGTTACGGAGCCCACGCCAGCCACGGCAGCAAGGCCGGCGACGAGTAGGGCTGAGCGGGAACGGGGCTGCATGGTGATCCTCTTGGGTTGGGGGGTCAGGCGTCGTCGCGGTCACCCGCTGCGGCGCGTTTGAAATCGAAGGGGGCGGCGCTGGCCGGCCTGGGGCGGGCGGTGCGCGGCGGGGTGGGGGCGGCGCCCCAGCGGCCGAGCTGCAGGCCCATGCTGACCAGGCGGATGACGGCGGCGGCCAGGGGTTGGCGCATGGCATCAGCCGCTGTGGCGGGCCAGTGGGGCAGCACCTGGGCCAGCGCGGCGTGGGCGGTGCCGTGGGCGGGCAAGATCCGGGGGTGCTGGCTCATGACCGTGCACCGATCAGGCCGGATTGGTAGGCCCAGGCGATGATGGCGCCGGCACCGATGGCCAGGAAGATGGCCCAGGCGCAGAGCAGCAGGGCGAAGGCGTTGCCCCAGCGGACCCATTGGGCCTTGGCATCGGGGTCCAGCGGGCCGGGGTCTACGTCAGGGGGAAGGAAGGGGTCTTGCATGGCTCAGGCTCCGAACATGCGGCCCAGGGTGATGAGGGCGGCCACGGCACCGGCGCCCATGAGCAGGCCGGGCACGAAGCCGCAGACGACACCGAAGCGCCAGGCGCTGGTGATCTGCCGGCGCCAGAAGGCCACGCGGCTGTTGCTGCGGGGCAGGCTGATGGCGGGCGGGTGGGCCCACTCGGGCTGGGCGGTGGGCGGCGGATCACCGGGCAGGGTGTAGAAGCCGAGGTGCTCTGTGCCGGCGGGCAGGCCGAGCTGGCGCACGGCGGCGGCCTCAGCGTGGCGGGTGTCGGTGGTGGTGGTTGTGGGTTGCATGGCTCACGCTCCGATGGCCCAGCCCCAGGGGCTCAGGTAGCAGCCGGCCAGGGTGAAGGCGAGGGTGGCCGCGTAGAGCATCAGCTCGGCGCGGGTGATGCGGTGGGTGGTGTCTGGCTTCACGCGGCCACCTCTTGGGCGGGGTGCTGCTCGATGTCGTGCGCGGCATCCAGCAGATCGCTGGCGATGCGGCGCAGATCCTCGGCCGTGAATTCAGCCGACGCCACGAAGCTGGTGCCCAGGCGGATGGACAGTTCAGCGGCGTTGACGGTGGCGTAGCGGAGCACGCGGGCGCGGGCCCGGTTGGTGTGGTGCGGCTCGCTGTACACGCCGTGGCCGGCGCGGGTCTCAGCAAAGTAGTGCTGCAGCGGGTGCTCTGCCGAGACGATGGCCGGGCGCGGGGTGTGGGCGGCGCCGTTCACTTGCAGCTCGCCGGGTTGGCCTGGCAGGCGGGCGGCTGGGTGCCGCTGCGGGCGGGCTCGGGCTGGTCATCACCACCGCCACCGCAGGCGGTGAGCTGGCTGGCGGCCAGGAGGGCCAGGATGGCATAGCCGCAGATGGCGGCTGCCGTGGCGAGCCAGGTGGCCCAGCGGTTGAGGTGCATTGCGTTCTCCCGTGGCACCCGGGGTGGGTGCGTGGGGAGATTAAACGCGATGTTTACTTAAACTGTCAACACGTTGTTTACTGAAACAGCAGGGGATTTCCCTAAGTGCTCAATCTGACAGGCGTTCTAGCAGGATGCGGCGGCGCCTGCGAAAACAAAATGTGGATAAACGCGGCGTTGACATCATAAATAAACATGGTGTTTAATGGCCGCATGACTGACCGTGAGCTGATTGAACGGCTTGGCGGCCCGGCAAAGGTTGCCGCGCTGCTGGGCTATGACAAGCGAGAGGGCGGTGTGCAGCGTGTGCACAACTGGCTGAGCCGTGGCATCCCTGCGCGGGTGCGCCTGCAGCATGCCCGGGTGCTCGATGTGAGCGCGCCCGCCAACCCGCCAGCGGAGGCAGCCAATGCAGCAGCCTGAGCGCACGCCCCGTTTCTGCGCCTTCTGTGGTTGCGCGTTGCAGCACGGCAGCGCAGCACGTTTTAGGGGCGTGTCATGAGTGACCAAGTGGATTGGAGCCAGGTGCCTGTGGCGCGCCGGGCAGACTCGGCGGGCGAGGCGTACAGGCCGCATCACCCGCAGTTCTTTGGCAGCGGGTTGACGCGCTCATGTGGGGCCTGTGGCAAGCACCGCGCGCAGGGCCCCGGCTGGGGCAATGTGCGGGTGCTGGGCCAGGTGTGCCCGGATTGCATGGCGCTGCGTGCCGCGCGGGCCGCCGAGAAGAAGGCGGTGCAGCCATGAAGCCGGCACCCCAACGCGATGCGGTGCTGGCGGTGGTGCGTGCGGCGGGTGCTGCGGGCATCAGCCAGCCCCAGGTGCGGGCGGCCACGCTGCTGCCCACATCGAGCGCGAGCACGGTGCTGAATGTGCTGCTGCGCATGGGTGAGATCCACAAGGCGGGCAGCGGCTCGCTGCGGCGGTACTTTGGCCTGCAGCAGGATGCGGTGGCTGCGGCCCCCAGGCTGCGCAACCGGCAGAAGGACCGCCGGCATCCTGAAATCACGCAGGGCGGGCTGTATGTGCCGCCTGGCGTGCCTGCGGGCGATGTGGTGGTGGTGGCGGATGCGCCGGCCGGGCTGGCCCCGGGGGTGCGGCTGCACCCGAGCTTCCGCCGCGTGGTGGTGGCGCCGGTGCGTGATGACCGGTTCACGGTGGACCCGGCTGCGTTCAAGGGCGGCGAGTTCGCGGCCGATTGGGCGCGGCGCCGTGGGGGTGCTGCCTGATGGCCCGGCCGCGCAAGGAAGACCGGATTGCGCTGCTGGCTGCGGCCCGTGCGCTGATGGGTGAGCGGCTGATGTGCCCGCTGGCTGCTGTGGACGATGGCGGGCTGCTGATCGGGGCCACGGGCCTGGAGCTGGCCTACCGCGCCCAGGTGGGCTGGGATCAGGCGCAGAAGACCATCGAGAACATGCTGGCCGCTGGCGAGCTGGCCCGGCTGGGCAAGCACCGGCCGGAGTGGAGCGACCGCACGGTGTGGGTCTATGCGGCGGTGACGCCGCCCCCACGCTGGGCCGAGCCGCACAAGGAATCACTGGATGCGCTGGCGGCGCTTTCCACGGGCTGGGTGGCCGAGACGGCTGCAGCGCCTGTGGATGAGCCCGCCGAGCCTGTGGCGGGGCGTGTGCCCCATGAGCAGCGGGAGCTGGTGCCATGAGCGGGTGATGCGTTGCACCCCGCGCCCCGGGGAAAGGTAGCTGGGCCTGTATGGGCTGGCAGGGCGGAGTACACGGTGGCACCGCGACCACCTGAATAAACGGTACTGGGTGCAAGCGTCTTCAAGGGCGCGTGCTAGGGGTGCAACTCCCCGAAAAACCTGGCGGCTGGCCTCAATCCCACGGCCGGGGGGTGCTGCACCAAGCGTGCAGCCCATGGTGGGAATCCGCTCATGGCAGCGGGGTGGCGCCCAGGCTCATCTGCCCCGTGGGGGTAGGGGGGCCTTTGGGTGGTAAACGTCCAATTCTCGGGAGTATCTCAACGATGAGCACTGCAAGGCAGCTCAGGCTGGTGACAGAAGCATCCGCAACCGGCTTCGGGTGCGCACCAGATGACCCCACGCGCCGCGTTTTCGAGCACTGGCTGGCCATGTTCGGCCGCAACCCCAAGCGCTGCAAACTCGGGCCCACCAGGCGCGCGGCCATCAACGCGGCGCTGGCACTGTATGACGTTGACCAGCTTGAACTGGCCATCGAGGGCATGGCCGCTGACCCGCTGGAGCGATGCCCGGCCAGCATGGCCGAGGTGATGCGCGATGTGGAGTGGCTGTTCGCCAAGGAATCGCGCATCGAGCGCTGGTGTGAGGCGGGCGAGGCGCTGCGCGAGCGGCTGGCACTGGATGACCAACGCCGCCAGCACGCCCAGGCCGAGCCGGTGAGCACGCCGGAAACGCGCGCCAAGGACGATGAGGCCAAGGCCCGGCTGGTGGCCTACGTGGCGCGCATGCGGGGTGGGCGCTGATGGCGGCCGGGGAGCAGGCCGGCGCCCGTGTGCCACCGCACAGCGCGGAGGCTGAGCAGGCGGTGCTGGGCGCGCTGCTGATGGACAACGGCGCGTTTGATTCGGTGGGCGATGTGCTGGCGCCTGAGGATTTTTACTTCGCGGACTACCGGGCGATCTACGCCACGGCGCGGGGGCTGATCCTGGCGGGAAAGCCGGCGGATGTGATCACGGTTCACGATGCGGGCGGGCATGAGTTCGCCGCGCTCAATGAGCTGGTGATGAGCGTGCCCAGCGTGCAGGGCGCCAGGCGCTGGGCTGAGGTGGTGCGGGTGCACTCGATACGCCGGCAGGTGGTGCGGGTGTGCATGGCCACCGCAGAGGCGGCGATGGTGCAGACAGAGCAGGCCGCGCCCACGGTGGAGCTGATCAGCAAGGCCTGCGAGGAAATGCTGGGCCTGCAGGACGGCGCGGCCAAGCGTGAGCCGCGGCTGCTGAGCGATCTGATGCCGGGGTGGATCGATGCCCTGAACGCACGCGCGGCTGGCGAGAGCGATGCGGTGAGCACCGGGCTGGCGGGCATCGATGACATTGTGTCGGGCGGCTTCCGGCCGGGCGAGCTGGTGGTGCTGGCGGCGCGGCCCAGCATGGGCAAGAGCGCGCTGGCCTTGGGCATCGCCCGGCATGTGGCAGCCACCAGGCCGGTGGCGGTGCTGACGATGGAAGACAGCGAGCAGATGCTCATCAGCAGGCAGGTGGCGGCGGCAGGCCGCTGGAACCTGGCCGATTTGCGCCGGCCCGACAAGGCGCGTGATGGCATGTGGGCGGCGGTGGCCGAGGCAGCGGACAAGCTGGGGAAGCTGCGGCTGTTCGTTGACGACACGCCCGCGCTGGGCCTGGTGGATGTGCGCACCAAGGCGCTGCAGGTGAAGCGGCGCGCCGGCCAGCTGGGCATGGTGATGGTGGACTACCTGCAGCTGATGGAAGGCGAGGGCGAGACCCGCGCCCATGAGCTGACCAAG
>Ga0209277_10001415_pt1 | contig 11747 bp, 14 predicted proteins | sample JI81AbrownDNA_FD_187503 | JGI IMG/M metagenome (GOLD analysis project Ga0209277, IMG submission 187503) | Wastewater effluent complex algal communities from Wisconsin, to seasonally profile nutrient transformation and Carbon sequestration -... | ecosystem: Engineered > WWTP > Effluent > Algae... | reverse complement strand
GCAAACCCCTGTTACAACCTGTTTTATATTGCAGATGTGACAATCCCTGACAATACCCAAATGAAACCCGGTGAAGTGTTTACCAAAACGTGGCTCGTTCAAAACACTGGTGGATGTGCCTGGCGAGCTGGATTCACATTTCAACACGTCGGCGGAGATGCAATGCGCGGCAACACCGTCACACTGACTGATGCAATTCAAACAGGCTCAAAGCGGGAAATATCCGTACAGCTTGTTGTTCCAAGCGGACAAAATGGATTGATCCAAGGCGCATGGCGTATGGCAGACGAAAGCGGAAACTTTTTTGGAGACACTCTGTCAGTCAACATTATGGTGGGAAGTGCTACAACTCCCGTGGCAACAAACACACCCTAATTATCAGTACAATTTATGAAAACAAAAAGACAGGATTACACCTGTCTTTTTGTTTTCGGTATTATCTCCAAATTTAAGCAATTATCTTCTAGAAAATGCCCGTCCAAGATAATAACCCAAGCCAATTATGAAAACTGCCGGAGAAACACCCAACAGAAAGACTCCAACCCCGCCCAAAATACCCCCAAAAAGGATGCCAAACATAGCAAACGGCAAACTAATTACAAATGCGATTAATGTAGCCCGAGACACAGCAGGCAATTCGCTCCGCCGCAAAAAATAGATTAGCACGACGCCGATCAATACGCCAGCAAGAAAAATAATCACATAATCAATTATCGAAATATTCGCATTCAAACCACCCAGACCAAAATAAAACGCTGCAAGGCTTAATAAAACAAACATCAAGCCTATTGCAAACGACCAAACAAAGGAGACTTTTTTATCCATAAACACCTATCCTTCAAAATAATGGTGCTGCTCAACAAGCTCAAATTCCTGCATTACTAAGAATAGACAGGATCTCCGAGAGCGCCAGTGTCAACTTGGGGTGCTCAATATTAAAGTGATCGATCGTATCTTGTAAGCGGTGAAGAATCGATTCATCCCTCCGATCATCAGATTCCTGCAAAAAAACATCAATCTCAGATGTAATATTCTCCAACAGTTTACGTCCCTTTTCATCCTGGGGGTCAACTTGATCCAACTCTCCCTGCAATTGCTCAAGGAGTTCTCGAATTTTATTTTTTGGCATAGATCACACTCCTTTTGAGATAGTAGAGCATATTGAAATTTTTCACATCTCCATTTTACATCCTTTTGAAGGGCGTAAGTGGAGTATCAGCCTAAAATTTCACGATCTGCCTGCTCAATCTCTCCAATTATCTTCTGCACGTCTGCCTTCACCTCAGTTGTTGCGCTGGGTGTCATGGAAATGAATTTGATCATGTCCCGCGCCTGTCTCAGGAAATCCTTGACGGTTGCAATGTAAGAAAGGTCATTTCGAGCCAACTCCAGAGGGAGGGGAACTTCCCGGGCTTTTTGTATCAATTGTCGGGCGCGGATGAGGCGCTCTGCGGCTGGAATCAGCTTCGCCATGGCAATTCTCCCATTGAATTATTCATAATTAATCCAAAAAATCCGCACATAATTCGGATACTCCAATTGACGTGAATTTATACCAAGCTTTTTAGATTGTACCGCAGCCGTTGAGCACTTAACAAAATTGATGATATGCCTTTAATAGCTTGTCAGACCATACCTTTAATTGTATGATTGAAAAAATTCAAAAGAAGAGTTACCTTGGTAAAAACAATGACAAAAATCATGATCGTGGACGATGACAATCTAGTTACTCAATTGCTGGAAAAGCTGCTCAAGATCGACGGCTACGAAACGACTGCTGTGAATGACAGTTCCACAGCAATTGAGATTGCGACCTCAACAAGGCCTGACCTTTTCCTGCTGGATTTGATGATGCCGCAACCCGATGGATTCAAGCTCTGTAGAATGCTGCGCCAAACGCCAGAATTTTCTCTAACCCCCATCATCATCATCACCGCTCTGGATGATAGCGACAGCAGAGCCGTAGCATTCGGCGCCGGCGCAAATGACTACATAACCAAGCCTTTTCACCCCGATGAACTCTCTGAAAGAATCAAAGAACTTCTCAATTAGTTATTTTATAAAAAGACATGCCCCCAAATTTGGGGGCATGTCTTTTTATTTCGTTGCTTTCAAAATCTTGAATTACTTCAAGGTGCGGATAAAGGAGACCGTCTGCCAAATCTGCTCGTCGGTCAGAACGCCCTTCCAGGCAACCATGCCAGTGCCTTCTTTACCGGTATTAATGCGCCAGTAAAGATAGTCATCACCAGCGGTGGCCTGAAGATCAGCAAGGTTCTTCGGAGCGGGGTCAAGAGCGGCACCGGCAGGACCATCACCATGACCCTGAGGGCCGTGGCAGGATTCGCAATTGGTCTTGAAAACCTCAGCGCCCGCAGCAGCAGCATCGGCGCCAAGGGGATTGGTCTGACCAGCAAAATCAGAAGGAACAGGTGCCAGAGTGGCAACTGCATCTGCGCCACCACCGCAAGCGGCAAGTGCCAAAGCGGACAAAACTAAAACTGCAAACAAGACTTTCTTCATCATATACCTCCAGTTGTTATATATATCGAATAGCGGGCAATATTATATTTACATTGTGAAATTATATACAGTGACTTAAGTTACACATTAAACGTGACACTTGTTGGTGGAAAATTACTACAACATTACTTAGCTTTTCGTCCGCCCTTTAGCTCTTTTTGCAGTTTAGCAAATCCCTGCCAGTCACCTTTTGCAGCAAGTTTCGCCTGATCAATCCACCCTTCGGGATTCATCATTTGCATTCCTGCTGCATCAAGACTCTTCTGCACATCGCCTGCTGCGGCATCAGCTAACTCCTCAAAGGTTGTAATTCCAGCTTCCTTAAGAACCTTAGCCACCTTGGGACCAATGCCCTCGATCTTTGTAAGATCGTCAGAGCCTTTCTTTGCCGACTTTTTCGCCTCTGGCCCCGCCTCAACCTGTTCCTCTTTTCTTGAGCCAGTCCACCACCCGACAATGACCACCAGAAAAAAGAGGGCGATTCCAACCATTAGAAACCATTGAAGCTCCGTATTCGGACCTTCTCCACCTTCAGACAACAAACGTAATGCAAGCATATCCGCCTCCAAAAGTATTTTTTCTACTTATAAGGGAAAAAATGGGACATGTCAATTCTTAAGGGTAAAATACCACTCAACTTAATTGGGAGCTGATTTATGAAATTTGGAATCTGGCAAAAAATCGTATTAATTCTTCTCGTACTTATTGCTGTAATTCGGGTCACATCAAAACCTTCGGCAGGCCACCCCTACTACGCCGCGGACTTAAACTACCCGCTCGTCATTGCCCACCAAGGCGGAGATGGCATCTGGCCGGGTGAAACCATGCTTGCCTATCAAAACTCGGTGAACCTCGGCGTGGATGTGCTCGAAATGGACATTCACATTACAGAAGATGGCGCCCTCGTTCTGATGCACGACGAAACCGTGGATAGAACCACAGACGGCAGCGGCGAAATTGAAAGCATGACCCTGGAAGAACTAAAAAAATTAGATGCAGGTTACGACTGGTCAACTGACGATGGAGCCACATTCCCCTTTCGTGGAAAAGGACTCACAGTCACAACGCTGGAAGAAGTCTTTACCGCTTTTCCCGATAAGCACATGACCATCGAAATCAAGAAAACTAACGCCTCAATGACTCAACCATTTTGCGAATTGATCCGAAAACACAAGATGGAAGACAAGGTTCTTGCAGCTTCTTTTTACGATGACAAGCTCAAAGAATTCCGCAAAGAATGCCCTGAAGTCGCCACATCCAGTGCAAAGAATGAGACAACTGCTTTCGTCCTTCTCACAAAACCATTCCTCGGCAGTTTTTATTCGCCCAAATTTTTCTCATTACAAGTCCCCGAAGAATCCGGTGGAATTACCGTAATGACACCCGCGTTCGTGAAAGCAGCCCACGAGCGCAACCTCGCCGTTGAGCCGTGGACCATCAACGATGCCGAGACCATGAAAAAACTGATTGACTGGGGCGTGGATGGCATCATCACCGACAGGCCAGATATTCTAATGGAAGTATTGGGAAGATAAACGCAATGACAGAATATCAGGAAAGCATTGAAGCCATTCGTGCAAAGAGGGATCAAAAAACAGCCACTGACCCTTTACACTGGCTAAATCTGGCAGGTCTATTCTGGCTGGAAGAAGGTGAGAATTCTTTTGGCAGCCATGCATCCAACAAGATTTCCCTGCCTGCTTTTCCTCATGCACATTGCGGCTTATTCCAGCTCAAAAATGGACTTGTCACACTCCATGCAGAAAAAGATGCAATCATCACAGTCAATGGAAGTGCCCCTGAATTCCGCCCGCTGCTGACAGACCGCGAGAATACGCCAGACTTAATCAGCATTGGTTCATTGACAATGAAGATCATCATTCGCGGCGGAGTTCCACTTGTGCGAATTTGGGATAGAGAATCTCCAGCGGTCAAAAACTTCACTAGTTTTCATTATTACCCTGCCAAGCCTGAATATCGCGTCGTTGCAAAGTATGTCCGTTACGATCCTCCCAAATCCATCAAAGTGATGGAAGTGATCGGCACAGAAATTGAAAGTTTCATTCTAGGGCAGGCACAATTCATATTGAACGGCGTAGCATGTACGTTGGAAGCAGAGAAAAGCGGCGACGAATTGCTATTCAACTTCTCAGATGGAACCAACAAAGACACTACCTACGGCGGTGGACGAAAATTCTACCTACCCATTCCCGAAGGTGATGAAATCATCCTTGATTTCAACCTCACCGAAAATTGGCCCTGCGCGTACACGCCGTATGCAACTTGTCCAATTCCATCCAAAGAAAATCGTCTGCCGATCAAGATCGAAGCAGGCGAACTGAAATACCACGAATAAAAAACAAGCCGAGAGTTTTGAAACTCTCGGCTTGTTTTTACTCAATACTCATTATTTATTACTTTTCACTTATTACTTCTTTATTCCACCCAAGTCACACGATCTTCAAATCCGAGCCTTACGTATGGCGCAGGTGTTACATCGGGGTAGCCAATATAAATAAAACCAACGATCTGCTGGTCTGCTGCAAAGCCTAAAAATTCTTTTACCTTTGCATCGCGTGCCCATTCGCCTGTGCGCCAAATTGCGCCGAGTCCCAACGCATGTGCAGCAAGCAAAATATTCTGTGCGGCGGCTGAGGCAGCAGAAATATTTTCCATTTCAACGATCTTTGTATCGGCGGGCTTATCTGCGCCAACAGCAATGACTACGGGAGCGCGGAGCGGCAATGCTCGGGTTTTGTCCAAACCTTCAGGCGGCGTGGCAGGATTACGGTCCAGAAAAGAGGCGGCCATTACATCGCCAAGTTTTTTTCGCCCATCCCCAGTCAGCACGACAAAGCGCCAGGGGCGCACTTTATGATGATTAGGAGCCTGCGCGCCTGCACTTAAGAGTTTTTCGATCACATCCCTCGGCAAAGCGTCCGACTTTACTTTGCTAATTGTCAATCTTCCATGAATTGCATCAAATACATCCATTGTTCCTCCGCCACACTGACGCTTGCGGGTAAAATTGTCTTACCATGAAAATATTTTATTCTGAAGAACATCGCAATCACTACCCGCCTTATGAAGTTTTCGATGGCGGCAAGCGCGTGGAATATTTCGAGAACCCCGACCGCATGGACAGGATTCTCTCCGCGCTCGGTAAAACGGACTGGGCAGAATTAACCGAGCCAACAGATTTTGGACTCGACCCTATCCTCGCCGTGCATGATAAGGATTACCTCAACTTCCTCGCTTCTTGCTGGACCGAGTGGCTGGCCTCTGACCCTGAAATTGCCGCCACGCCTGAGCGACATGCATTCCTGCCCGCTACGTTTGCACTACGGCGTAAGACGAATCGCCCCACCAGTTCCTTGCATGGACGCGGCGGCTACTACATGATGGACTTATCTGCGTGCATCGTAGCAGGGACGTACAAAGCCGCGCTTGCCTCTGCAAATTGTGCGTTGAGCGCGGCGTCTTCATCCTTCATACTACAGAATTCATCCTTTGCGCTTTGCCGTCCTCCCGGGCACCATGCGGGAAAAGATTACGCGGGTGGATATTGTTTTATAAATAATGCATCGGTTGCGGCAAATTGGCTTTCATCCAAAGGCAAAGTTGCCCTGCTGGATATTGATTATCACGGCGGCAATGGCACGCAGGATATTTTCTACGAACGGGCTGATGTACTGACCATTTCAATTCACGGCGACCCTGATTATGAGTACCCGCACTACACGGGTTTTGTCGATGAAACAGGCGCAGGCGAGGGACTTGGCTTTCACAGAAATTTCCCATTGCCCAAAGATACTGGTGACGAAGGTTATCTCACCGCGTTGGATGAAGCGCTAGAAATGATACGAAAATTTGCGCCGAATTATCTTGTCCTCTCCACTGGCATGGATACGTTTGACGGCGACCCGCTGGGGAAGTTCCATGTCACTCGTGAAGGTTTTGCAGAAATTGGGAAAAGGATTGCTGGCTTAAAACTCCCCACAGCCATTATCATGGAAGGCGGTTACGCCAACGAGGCGCTCGGCACGAACGTCACAACTTTATTGGAGAATTTCAAATGAAAAAATGGAACTTTAGTTATATTATTCTTGTCCTTGCAATGTTTGCTTGCGGTGCGCCAGCCATTGGAGCAACTCCCACGCCTCAGCCACCAACCGCCACAGAAACTCCGACTTTTACTTTCACGCCTGAAGCAACCTTCACTTCAACGGTCACTGTCCCCCCCACGATCACATTTACACCAACCATCTCAGCAACCCCAACTTTCGCGTTTCCCACGGTCACAGTCAACAAACAGGCTCATTGCCGCTACGGCCCGTCTTCGGCTTATTTACACGCCGCAGACCTGTACCCCGGCGACGTTGGCGCTGTAACTGGACGGGCTTTGTATAGCAGTTGGCTGTACATCAAGTTTGAAAAGATCGATTATTACTGCTGGGTTTCGCCTTCTGTTGTGGATGTTGTTGGGGACATCAGCACTATTAAAAAGTTTGAACCCAATCTTCAATCCATTGGAAGCAACCAATACGGCCCGCCACAAAACGTGGACGCCTATCGTGATGGAGATTTCGTTGTCATCTCATGGGATCAAATGGAAATGTCTGACGACAAAGATCGCGGCTACTTGATCGAGGCGTTTGTCTGTCAGGATGGCGCGTACATTTGGTGGACGTTCTCCTACCCTGACCAATTCACAACTGAGTACGAAGTAAAAGATGAGGCTGGCTGCGCCGCTGCATCGTATGGACGGATATACACGGTTGAAAAACACGGGTTCTCTGATCCGGCAGATATTCCGTGGCCGAAGCCATAAATCAAAAGCGGACGCTCATCGCGTCCGCTTTATTTTTTAGGAAATCACTCCCGCTTTTTTTAGCGCATTTTCCAGCGCATCAATCGTAGCTGGTTTGATAAGCATGGCTTGCGCGCCGCCTTTGAGCACATGTTGGCGAGTCTCTGGCTGGTCGTCAGATGTGATGACGATGACAGGGACTTTCATCAAGCGTGGTTCGCGGCGAATGTAGGCGAGCACTTCTGTTCCATCCACACCGGGCATGTTGATGTCGAGACAAACAAAGCGGGGAATCGTAGTCCCCAACACGGCCATTGCGGGGCTGGAGCCGTACGCAACTTTTGCGGGCAATTCCAACACTTCCAACATTTGCTGCAAGGCATCCGCAGTTTGTCGATTATCGTCGATGATTAAGCCTTCAGACATTAGTCCTCCAAAATTACCGTGCCCATCACAGACACGTCGTAACCTTTCAGTTGGGATACTGCCCCTCGAAACCGCGAATCAGCTAACAGGTCGAAAAGAGGCGAGAGCAAGTTGTCATCCGCAAATTGTTTTGGAATCACCAAGTCGTAGCGTTCCTGAAACAGCGGAATAAAATCCAAATCCAGAGCTTGTGCCGCCGCCGCAATTCCCAACCCGCAATCTGCGCGACCCGAAGCTACAGCGGTTGCAACACCTAAATGAGTATACTCTTCCTGAGAATAGCCCGCAATAGACTCTTGCGGGATTGTCATCAAATTCAAATGATAATCAAGCAGGACGCGCGTACCTGCACCGCGCTGGCGATTAACGAACTGCACGCCTCCTTCCTGACTTTTGCTTGCGAGGTCTCCCAAACTTTTAATTCCTTTTGGGTTTCCCTTCTTAACGATCAAACCCTGGTCGCGCCCGACCAATGCCACCACTTTGACGGGAATGTTCGGCATGTATTGGCGGATGTATGAAATGTTATACGAGCCGTCTTTGGGGTCGAGCAAATGTGAGCCTGCCATGTGCGCTTCGCCGCGCCGCAATGCAACCAGCCCGCCTTGCGAACCAACATTCGCAGAAGCAAGCCTGCGGTCATGCTCTGCGAGGAATTGCGCCATCAGATCCAGAGTGAGATCATGCGAGCCGATGCAGAAAATCGTACGTTCAATTTCGGCACGGCTGCGATACAAATGGACTTTGACCTGTTCACCCGCTTCCATGCCTTGCACGCCGCTGGGAATTAATGCGAGTCCATCGGCTTGCACAAGAGATGTGATAACGCCCGCTCCGCGAGATAATGGCGCGGCGAGAAGTTTATCTCCCACTTTGCCAACGGCCACACGGACGTAATCATCGTCGCCCGCTGGGGAGACAAGTTTGCGGGTAAGCGTGGCTGCTTCAGTGGGAAGTTCAAACGGTCTGCGACCAAGCCATTTGGCAATGAGAGCTTCCACAAAAATATCCACCGTGAGTGCGGCAGAGACGGGGTAGCCGGGGACGCCGATTATTGGTGTCAGGTGCGGGGTGTCAGGTGTCAGGTTTTCTGATTTACGATTTACGATTGACGATTGACGATTGACCATTCCCAAAATTACAGGGTGACCCGGACGAACAGCAACGCCGTGGACAAGTAATTGGCCCAACTTCTCAACAACTTTGGACGAAAAATCTTCGGCGCCAGCGGAGGAGCCAGCATTGAGCAAAACAAGGTCATGCGTTTGTGCGGCTTCCTGCACGCGTTCGCAGATGGAATCAAAATCATCTTTGGTGATCGGGTAGCGGGTCGGCTCGCCGCCCATTGCTTTGATCTGTGCGCCAAGTACGAGAGAGTTGTATTCGAGAATGTCTCCCGCTTTTAGTTTGGAACCGATCGGGACGAGTTCCGTTCCTGTTGGCAAGATGGCAACTTTCGGCTTGCGGGCGACGCGAATGGTTTGATGTCCCGAAGCGGCAATAGCTCCCAAATCTGCCGGGCGCAGGGTGTGGCCTGTGGGCAGAACCAGTTGAGTCGCTACAATATCCTCACCCAACGGGCGGACATGACTCCACGGTGTGACAGCGGCGCGGACTCGGACGGAGGACGGTTGACGGATGACCGAGGTAATTTCTCCGCGCTCGTCAAGAGATTCGACATTCTCAATTGGGATGACTGCATTTGCCCATTCGGGGAGCGGATCGCCTGTATCCACGTATTGCGCTTGCGAACTGACAAACAATGTAACAGGCGTGGACGGCATGGCGCCATTCGTGGAAACCGCGCGGACGGCGAAACCATCCATAGCCGAGGCGTGATAATGCGGCGAAGAAATTTCCGCCCAGATCGGCTCGGCAGTAACACGGCCCAACGCATTTTCATCGAGCGGAATCAACTCAGTGCCAAGCACACGCCAAAGATTCGCGTCCTGCAAGGCTTCTTGCAATCGCGCTCGGGCTTGCGAGAGAGGGATATCGTGAAGATAAACAGACATTACTTTGTGTAATTGATAATTATTAATTGACAATTGTCAACTAATTAACCAATCGCATCCATTGCGGCGCCGAGGCGTTTGATGATCTCATCCACTTCTTCTTCGTTGATGGAGAGCGGAGGCGAGAAGGCAAGGGTGTTACCAAGCGGACGAGTGCGAAGTCCGCGCTCTTGAGCGGCTTTGAAGATTTGCATGGTCTTGGCAACGTCGGCGGCTTTGGTTTCCTTGTTCGAAACAATTTCCACGCCGCAAACCAAACCAAGTCCACGCACATCACCGACGAAGGAAAACTCTTTGAGAGTTTGTAAACCTTCCAGCAGACGTTTGCCGAGTTCACGGGCACGTTTGGGGAATTCTTCGCGTTCCATGATCTCAAGATTCTTGAGACCGACTGCGCACGCCATTGCATGACCAGAATAAGTGTAGCCGTGCATGTAGGCTTCGGTATCTGCGGCGGTTTCCATTGTCTCGCGGATGGCGTCTGAAAGTTGAATGCCACCAAGTTGGGCGTATCCGCTGGTGATGGCTTTGGCGAAGGAAAGGATGTCAGGTTTGACATTCCAATGCTTGAGCGCGAACCATTCACCTGTACGGCCAAAACCAGTGATGACTTCATCCGCAATGAAGAGGACTTCGTATTTATCGCAGATCTGGCGGACGAGTGGGAAATAATCGTCAGGTGGGACGATCACGCCACCCACGCCCATAACGGGTTCGGCGATGAACGCAGCAACGGTATCCTGTCCCTCGCGCAGAATGGCTTCTTCAAGCTCACGAGCAGCGGCCTGACCGACTGTCTCGCCCGCTTTCAACGTGCCTTCGTAACGATACGGATTCGGCGCAGGGATGTGAACAAACCCATCCATGGCGGGGCCAAACATGGTGTGATATTTTTCGAGTCCGGTTGCAAATGTAGTTGCGAGGGTGATGCCGTGATACGAACCCTTGCGGGCAATCACTTTGTACTTGCCTGGTTTGCCCTTGCGCTTCCAATAATAGCGGGCTGTTTTGAAGGCTGAATCATTCGCTTCCGAGCCGCCCGATGTGAACAGAGTTGTATTCAATCCTTCGTAAGCAAAACTTGCCAGTTTGTCTGCCAATTGAATGGACGGAAGATTGGTCATGCCTGAGAAGTTGGAGGTGAACGCCAAATCCTTCATCTGGTCGTAGGCGGTCTTGGCGAGTTCTTCGCGTCCATAACCCGCGTTGACATTCCACAGACCAGCCATGCCATCGAGGATTTTCTGTCCATCGGTGGTGTAAAGCCAAACGCCTTCGCCGCGCTCGATCACCAACGGGTTGGCGTGCGATTTCGGGTGATAAGTTGGGTGAAGTTGTTTCTTGTCTTTTTCTATCCAGGTTGCTGTGTCTTGTTTTGTCATTTTCGGCTCCCAAAAAAGAATTTAAACACAAAGGACACGAAGGACTTAAAGGTTAAGTACAATCGACATTATCCTTATTCATCCTTCATAATTCATCATTAACCAAGCACTTCCACATCATGCGGGCCAGACTCTCTCAAGCCTGCCCCCGTCATCCGCACAAAGATAGCCTTCTTCTGAAAATCGTCTACATCATGTGCGCCGCTGTAGCTCATGCCTGATTGTAAACCACCTACCAGTTGAGTGAGCACTTCGCGCGCTTTGCCACGATATGGAACGGCGGCTTCCACGCCCTCTGCCACGTATTCTTCAATCTCCTCTTGTGAGAGGTCGTTGCCTTCTTTGCGGTTGCGGGCGATATTTGCTTCACGAGATGCCATACCACGGGATGCCTTGTAGCGATGTCCCTTGCGGGTCATGACCATGCCAGGGCTTTCGTCTGTACCTGCCAGCATCGAGCCGATCATCACCGTCTGTGCGCCTGCAGCGATGGCCTTCGCAACATCCCCAGGCTGACGGATACCACCGTCTGCGATGATGGGGACACCTGCATCACAAGCAGCTTCGGCACATTCGATCACAGCCGATAAC
>Ga0209277_10001413_pt1 | contig 11752 bp, 5 predicted proteins | sample JI81AbrownDNA_FD_187503 | JGI IMG/M metagenome (GOLD analysis project Ga0209277, IMG submission 187503) | Wastewater effluent complex algal communities from Wisconsin, to seasonally profile nutrient transformation and Carbon sequestration -... | ecosystem: Engineered > WWTP > Effluent > Algae... | reverse complement strand
ACAGGCACACCCAACTGCCTATGGGCTATGTGTTCCATGTATGTGGTATACCTACTCAACCACCTTGCCCAACCTGGCCTAAACTGGAGGACCCCCATTGAAGCTTGCTATGGATATACCCCTGATCGCCCAAAGGGCCTCTATACAGAAAACGGAACGGCAAATTCCCAATTTTTTAGAAAGTAGACGCCTTGGAGTTCTCCTTTGTAGTTATGCTGTTAACTATGCAAATTTCAAAAATGTGCCTACTTGCTGTTTTTGAAAAAAATGGCACACTTTGTGCTAATTTAGTGGGAAGTTGAACCTAGTTTGTATGGTGTTTGTGAATTTTCCCTGTAGAAAGTTTAATTTTTTGCACAAAATGTTACGCTTAAAGTTTCCGTTTGGGGAAGCAGGGAAGTGCAGTTCGTGATAAAACGACTTGGTTTTTGGAGTTCAGGTCTCCAAACTTCTTGGTGTACTGTACCGGATTTATCAGTGCGTTTGATGTTTGGGAAGTCCGCCGTTTATTGACTTTTCCCACTCGATGTTTGACCGGATTTTACAATTAATTAGCTTTGTTGATCGTCGAGTCGCAGATGTCGTAACCGCCTTGGAGTTCTCCTTTGTAGTTGTGCTGTTACTATGCAAATTTCAAAAATGTGCCTGCTTGCTGTTTTTGAAAAAAAATCCACACTTATCCCACTCGATGTTTTACGGGATTTTACAATTAATTGGCTTTGTTTATTCACTTGCAGATCTCGCAAGAATTAGCCAGCACAGAAGTTTGGGTTACAGGATTTGCGTCGAGTCGCAGATCTCGTAACCGCCTTGGAGTTGGTGTAGTGTCCCGGATTTATCGGTGCGTTTGATGTTTGGAAAGTCTGCTGTTTATTGACTTAACCCGCTCTACGTTGTACGGGATTTTACAATTCATCACCCTTGCTGATTCACCATGAACCGTTGTCCAAATTGCACTCTCCATTGTTTTTGGATTTTTTCCCAATCTGTAAATTAGAAAAAACGCGTACAAAGGCAAGCTAGGACTGGTGAGTCACATGATTTGCCATCACTTGCAGATCTCGCAAGAATAAACCAGCACAGAAGGTTTGGGTTACAGGATTTGCATCGAATTGCAGATTTCGTAACACTCATGATGCTTACCATCATGGGATTTGACAATTATGATCCTGGTTGATTCACCATGAACTGTCATCAAAATTGCACTCTCTATTCTTTTTGAATCTAATTCCAATCTGTAAATTACTAAATGCGTACAAAATGAGCAAAAGATATTGAGTTACGTGATTTGCATCCACTTGCGGATCTCGCAAGAATAAACCAGCAGAGAATGTTTGGGTTGCAGGATTTGCGTCGAGTCGCAAATCTCGTAACAGTCAGGCTGCTTACCATTGTGGGATTTGACAGTTAATAACCCTGGTTGATTCACCATGAACTGTCATCCAAATTGCATTCCTCTGCATCCCTTTTGAACCTTTTCCCAATCTGTAAATTACCGAATGTGCACAAACGTAAGCAGAAAAATTGTGAGTTACGTGATCTGCATCCACTTGCCAATCTTGTAAGAATAAACCAGCAGAGAAGGACCTATGTGTCTGTGCTGTTACGGAATTTACCAGTTGATGCATTTTTTGCAACACCAATTCATTCGTTGCACGGTTTCCGCGTAGAAAAATGTCTCGGAAGGTGGACGTACAATGGTATGGAGTACCGCAGTTGGTTTAACTCACGTGCCTCGGAATGTATGCGGTACATAGGTTTTCTTTGTTGGGGTTCCCACAATATTGGTTGTACTGTAGTAGTCATCTTGGTGTAGTTGATGTTTGGGAACCCATATATTCTAGCCGTTCTAAAAGTTCCAGCTTGTACTTTCGAATTTTTCACCAAGTTTTTTTTCATAACACCAATTCCGATGGTGCTCTTGTCAGTGTACGGAAATATTGGTTTGCTGTATTTCTGTCATGTAATGGAGCAAAAACTTGGTGGAATCTATGTGTCTGTGTTGTTACGGAATTTACCAGTTGATGCATTTTCCGCAACACCAATTTAGCTGTTGTACGGTTTCTGCGCAGAAAAATGTCTCATAAGGTGTATGTACAATCTGTGGCTGATTGTATTTGTTGCAGGTCATGTTTCGCTGTTCTTTTTTACATATTTTACAGATAGATGTTTTTTCCGTAACGCTTTGTCGTCCTTGTGACTTTTTGTTGTTTGGGTGAATGCTCCTTGTGGTGGTTTAAAAAGGCACAGAATACTCCAATTGTTTTTGAACACGCTTTACCTATGAGCCATGTAGATGATTGTAATTCGAAGCAAAGTTATATTAGATATCGCCAAGTTACACATAAGGTTTGTAAATCACATTACTACGCATGCAGCACGAAATCAAATTCCAACGGTGTAATTTATACACATACCAACTCAATCTTGATGTCCGGGTGTTGTTCGTATAGACACCCACTCAGTTTTTGCTGTCCGACTCTAGTCTGTGTTATCTGCCTTTCGTTTCTTCGATCTCGTCGTTCTTGTTTCTGGTTTGTCCATGTTGGCTACATCTGCTTTTGAGACCATTGTTTTTAGCAACTTTCGGATTGTGGAACATTCCTGAATCAGTTGATCTCTGTCCGACTCTTCGTCTGTATGTAGTAATTTCCACAATTGTTCAACGTGAGGAAGCAGTTCTCCAGGTGTTGCTTTCCCGGCTTCACTGGTCGACGTGTCGGATTCGTGTCCATCTGATTTCTTTTTCTTTGAAGGGGTTTCTTTCCCTACCCCCGGTTTCTTCTTTCCTGGTTTGTTCTTATTGTCCAACGGAAATGGAATTTCCCCGCACATCACAGCATCAATGTATTGTATTAGACTGGTATATCTGAGTCCATGAACAACTGGGACAAATAACTCGAATTGCGAGCAAAACTCGGTTGCTGTCGGGTCACGTCTTGGGTTTGTCATGTTCCATCCTGTGCTGAGAATTTCGTCTCCTGTTGGAAAAGAAGAACAAATGTACTTGTGCCCGTATTCGAAGCTGTTTTCTATGATGTAGGGAAGGTGGGTGAAGATGAGTTCAATCCACCCAGGGGGGGTTCCAGTAATTGTGAATAATCGATTGTGCTCTCTGACCAATGTCATTCTGTGCATCCGTTCGAACTTCTGTTTCACCTCGTCATCTAATTGTGGACACGGTCCCCATTTAATGAGTACCCAAATAAAGTTGCTCACCAAATTGTGTCTAATAGCTTCCTCGAGTCGGGCCTTCATTCTGGAATACGTTTGTTTCATCTTTTTTTCATCTCCGTCGTGACTAGGGGATCCATATCTCCACATAATGTTGCTGCCCTTCCGAAAAATAACATCGCTGATGATGTACTCAACTGGGTTAATAATGTACTTGATAACCCAGGCGGGGTCAATCGGATCGGTATCTCCTTGTTGCACTGTCTTTGGTACACTATCGATGTTTGTCCAATTCATGAAATGATTCTTTGAGTGTTCGTGGTGCATTCCATATCGAATCAGATGAAGCATTGCCAATATTTCATCGGGTACATTGTAGCCTCTGGCAGTTTGTTGTTGATGTGACCCGTAATGTAGTTGTTTTTTTGCTGAAATCGCTTTCAAATTGTCGACAACCCATTCGGATGTAATCTGCTGATTCTTGGCGATTGATACTTTACGAAGGTATGATTCGACAATCAATGACCCTGGTTGGTTCATTATGAAGCGTCGTCCGTATCGGTCTCTGCGTTCTTTTTGAATTTCTTCCCACTTCGCAAAATCCTTGATATCAACAAAGGAAAAACAGAAAAAAAACAGTTACGTGATTTGCATTGTCGTGCAGATTTTGTAACAAGAAACAGCGGACGATTTTGCGTTACGTGATTTACATTGTGATGCAGAATTCGTAACAGTCGGGATGCTTACCATAACGCGTGAATGCCTCTGTCCTTGGGGTTTGTCGAATATACTGTTCACGAATGAAAAGTCGTCGAAGGTCTTTTGTTTTGCAGTTAACCGTTCTTCACCGTCGTCCAATGCATCGTACATGACTTTTCTCCATGGGTTTCCTTTCGCCTTTGGTTTCCGGTCGACGATTTCCATGCTGGCTTGGATACATTTTTCAATAAAGCTGTCATCCAACTTGTGGGAAGTTGGCAAGAGAAATTTCATCGGTGGTTTTCCGTTTATCTTCATGCGCTCGTGTACCTTGTATAATTCCATGTTTTTGTCGTCATAAATGCTCTTGTTGAACGTGTTTGTCAGTTTGTATCCACTTAGCACGTGAATTGCGATTCCCACTCGGTGCTGTCCATCCATCACGGCAAATCGCAAGCGAGTATTTTGTTGGATTTCGCTGCGTTTATTTCTAAACACTATAGCACTGTTCTCTTCGGAAGATGTTTTCAGAGACTCTACCATTGCAAAAGGGTCACTTGTAGGATACACTGTCTCGGAAAAAATTGGATCTGTCATCATGTCGACAAAAATGTCGGTGGATTGCAAGGGGGCGTCGTCCTTGTCTCGGTCTTCGTCAAAGTAGCGTTTTAGTAGCGTGGTCATTCCAAGAAATTTCAAGGTTTCTCTCATACACCCAACGGTTGGATACTTTGCGTAGATATTTCTGCATCTGGGTAAAAACATTTCTTCGTCTGCCTTGATGTTGTACGCAGAAAACACGGGAACACTATTAGCTTTTTTCTCAGTCAATTCGTAGGGAATTATATGAACGGCCTCCTCGAATGAAACATTAGTTGCGCTCGTCTCGATTGCTGCTGGTAAAAAATGGGTTTCCAGTGTGCTGATGGCAATTTTCCTGTGGTTTACTGCTGGTTGGCAAATCAGAGACACTTCGGGATCTTCGTGAATAAAAAATGTTACTGCAGGTAACCGAACTGACCCAGAACGATCGTGTATTTCGTCAGTTGGAAATGCCCTTGGTTTACACTGAGCATATTTTTGCATAAATTCTTCATCTGCTTCTTGTTCCTGTAATTCTATCGCTTTCATGTCGTCTGCTATGTCTTTCCTATTCATGAACATCTCTTTGGCACTTTTTGCAAGTTTCTTCGCTGCCTTCTGTTCTTTTTTAGTGTATGACAACTTCCAAAAATCCTTGTTACCGTCGATAATGAGGTTAACGTCTTCGGAGTCCATATCGTAAACCAGAAATGGACTCATCTCCTTCTCTAGTTGAAGGCAATTCTTTCTAATTTTCTTACGCAGCACTGCTTCTTTTTTCGATGCCGATGATTGCTCTTTTTCGTCGCCAGAGCTGTCGTGGTCAGAGCTGTCGTGGTCAGAGCTGTGGTGGTCGGAGTCTTCGCTGCTCTCTTCCTCCGTTGGAACATATTCGTCGCGGTCCACGTCTGCATCAACTTCGTCGTGTGCCGTCTGGTGTTCCGTATCAGACGGTTGGTCTTCTTTTGGTTCACCACCAACTTCATTTTCCCCCATTACGATATCTTCATCACCTTGCATTTCTCGTAAGCTTTCGTCGACGTCCGGCACTGTTGGTTCTTCTTCGTTGTTCTCGGCGTTGATTGTATCGGCTGACGTGTGGTGTTCCGTATCTGACGGTTGGTCTTCTTTTGGTTCACCACCAACTTCGTTTTCCTCCATTACGATATCTTCACCACCTTGCATTTCTCGTAAAGTTTCGTCGACGTCCGGTTCTGTTGGTTCCTCTACGTTGTTCTCCGCGTCGATTGTATCGGTTGACATGTGGTGTTCCGTGTCTGACGGTTGGGTGTCTTTTCGTTGGTTGTCAACTTCGTTTTCTTGAATTACGACATTTGCATCACCTTGCATTTCTCGTAAGCTTTCGTTGACTTCCGGCGCTTTTGGTTCTTCTTGTGTTACGAGATCTGTGTCACCTTGCAGATTTCGTAAACCAGTTTCCCTGTCCAGTTCGGTTGTGACGTCAGAAATTGTTGGGGCGGACCTCATCTTTCTTGATTGCTTGGGAGTCACAGTCGGCTTGTGGACGGCGCTGGATTCGATTTCTTCTCCGGGGTGTTCTGGCGATGCTTCGCCGATGGCAGACGACTCTGGGTTTCCTTCGGATAGTGTATGTGTAGGTGTACTATTGGAAGAACCGCTACGTGTTCGATGAGGTTTTGTTGGCGATGGCAGTGTAAATTTGCTTTGCCAGTCGTCCGGAAGCGCTTTTCTCCAATTTTTTGGAAGCAGCTTTGTCAACTCTTTTATTGTTTGTGTATTGCTGTGTTCTATCCCGAGAATTGTCAAGTATTGAAGGAGGTTCGACTTTTTACTTGAATCGGGGTATTCTATTTTTTGTTCTGATCGCCTCATCGTCGGCGTTGTTGCTGCGGCTTCGATCGATCGTGCATCTTGTGGTGCTTCGGTGCCGGTACTGGTAGAAACGGGTACGTACACGTTCTGTACAACCGTGCGCGTTCCATGAGAACACGCTTGTCTGATGAAATATTGCGTTGCTCTGCAGCATCGACGCACGATTGTATTTACGCGCATGGGACAGAGCAGTTGCTTTGATCGTGACGTATAACCGTACAATTCTTGTGTTCTACAGACTGTATTTTTTCCTGACACTTCACAGTATTCGCGACGCGTTTACGGACACGAACATTATTTGTATACAACGCTTAATATATATATAAAATTCTTGTTCTTGTTAATGTTCTTGTGTGCAGATACAGTGTTACGATCGCATGTACTCTCTAAACACCTACTGAGAACCAGTACTAGCTAAACAATACAGAACATCTTCTGTATGCAGCGTAAACATAATATTGCGTGTTACACGTGGATAAATCAATGAGCGTTTATTATTATTTACTTCATTATTATGCTCCCGGCGGCCGTCAATTGTCGACGGACGCGTACGGTTGTATCTTTTTTCAACAAGAGAAATTATGACGTCGCTTTAGGATCTATGATGACGTCGAAGAGAATCAAAAAGTGCGTCATTTTCGCTAAAAAAAAATGGGCGTCCAACCTCGTCGCTGACGCACAACGAAAAAATCCAACTTGACAATCAACTGCAATACGGGTGTCTCAACTCCGTACGACCTGTACTTCTTTGAACGCGCCATACATTAAAATGGTGTGAGCTAAGGCCGTTCCTTGTGACCCCGCAACGCGCACGATTTTAGTTTTTACGTACCAGCTAGTGTGGCCAACGGCGTGCTTTTTGGGTGTTCTGGTCACGCAGCAACCTAATTAGCCTCTCAAGTCATTTAAGTATAAAATGGCTTAAGATGCAGAATAGCTGCTAAGGCTTCTGCAGTTCTCGGTGTCATAAGCAGTCACGAGTTATATAGTATCCAAACTTCCACTCGTTGCAGCACTTGCCACACTTCGAATCGAACACCCACACCCAACAACTGGGAAAGATGTCGTCTGTAAAACGACGCTCTTCCCGAAAAAAATCCAACAATAAAAATGATGATGATGGTAATACATTTCCTTTGACCTCGTCTGCTTCCGGCAAGAGACCTTCGAGCGCTGCTACACCCACGAAACATCATGTTGTAACACCATCTGTACCACAGAAAAAAATTGGAAGGAGCGCAGCTGGTTCCGCTCGAACCGCATGCATTAGCCGAAAAAAAATCCCCACGATTGATCTTCAGGTAAGTTAGCGTTCCTACTGGACACATGTTAGTATTCGACGTTTAGTACAGTTTTGTCAATCTTACGGGACAGGACTTTACGATACAGGTGTTATGATCTATATGATATATATGATTTCCGTTGACAATCCCGTAAGCTTCGCGAGTCGTTGTAAATGCGAATGAAAAACCAAGTGGGACAATACGATAACCTGAGTGTTACGCGATTTACATCCGCTTGCATATTCCGTAACCTGGCGCCTTTTCGGTACATTTTTTTTTTCGGTGTCCTCTTCTGTTGCACCGTGCTTTCCTTTGTCGACTTACCGACGGGTGTGTGTAAATGAACGTTACGCGATTTGCATCGCCGTGCAGATCGCGTAATCGATTGCCTTCTTGCTATGTCCTGTTGTCGTTGATTTCAATAGTACAGTGTTGTGTTACGTTGTATTCTCTTAGTGAACTCGTTGTATGTTATGTTTGTTTCGTTTCTGCTTCTCTTACAGTCGTCTGAGGACGAAGATGAAGTCTTTGTTCCAACCAAAAAACTTCGATCATACAGCGGCGATGCGGCATCGGGTGCAGAATCTGATGACACTAAAGAAGTTGATTTTAAGGTTGCGCAAGAGAAACCCAAGGGTAAGAAGCTTACTTCGTTTGCTTTTGTGAAGAAAGAAATCATGTCGGATTCGTCTGGGGACGATGCATTTGGTCACGTCGTCATTAACAAGAATGCTGTGGAAGCTTCAATCAAAGAGAAATCTAAGAAGCTTGTTGGGGGCCGCCATAATTGGATTTTGCGCATGAACTTGTTTGAACCAGAGGGGCCCTCTGAGATGACTGTTGCTACTCTTCAGCTGGTCAATGATATGGACAAAGATTATTTCTACTTCAAGGCGAGGTATTTTTCAGTTGCGCTCCAAATTTTGGCAGAGCAGTCTCCTACGAATGATTATCTGTCTGACATTGTACAGACTTGTTTTGAGCTACCAATGAGGAAAAATCCACATGGAAGCAATGAAACTTTATTGAGTGGAAACACTACCCTTGGCAGTGAAATTCTTTGTTTCAAAATTCCAATGTCTCAAAAGTTGACCTACTCAGAGCAAGCAGGAATGTTATCCAGAAGACTTGGCAAAATGTTGCTGTGTGATGCTTTTACTGAGATTTACCAAGAGGTTCTGAAGAGCAGAGGAAGTATTGGCAAGATGGCGTCTGATGTTGCTGATAAGTCCTGTGAAATGTGGAAATGTATTCATCATTCGTGCAAACAGTCCATTGCCATCAAGTACTATGATGCTCTTGATGCTGTTTTTAAAGATGAAAACATTGTCACTTTGCTGCGTGAGATGTTCCCGGTTGGTGCCAATTCGACAAAGTTCTTCAATCGTCGAAATGTCTTGAAAGCTGGATGGAAGTCGGGTATCAAACCCAAAGAAGTGTACTGAGATTGACAATTTTTATCAAGGGGGATATGTTGTCTTTCTCTGTTCTGGAGTGTTATTTGAAATTTTTGGGTTAGTTTTCTTTGTTTTCGGATGAAAATTAACCCTTAGTTCTTATTTATTATTGTTTCAAACATTTTAATCCAGAAAATCGCATGGTCAGAATGCGAAAACACCTGGCACTAAAAGCAGCAGTAACTGAAGCCAGAGATTATGCCAGGTTAACCAGAAACCGACGAAAGCGTTCCACAAGGCAGCTACAGAGACTGAACAAGAAATTGAATATTATTCACCACACACTTGAACTAAACACACCAACAACAAATGATCCTTCCTTTGAACCTGAGGCGTTTCATGATCCTCAAGGTGTATTCAACAATTCTTTGCAAACCCATAACATTGTTCTACCATCCCAAAGAAATGACGAACCGTGTCAACAGTGTTCAGAAGCGGACACCTGTAAAACAACACGATCAAGAACATGTTCTTCAAACAATGCTTCTGACCAAACACCAACAGATGACCACTGTTCAATCGACATTATGTCCCAAGAAGACAATAGTGATATCACACCTTCCGAATTGAAAGCTGAGTTGAAAAACTGTGGGGATCACAAGGTAAAAAGAAACAGTGCCCGCGCCCCATTTTCAGAACAGTCAGTGGACTTATTTCTGATCACTTCTGTTGTTACCTTTTCAGATATCATTACGACAGTTTGCAGACAAATTGTATGTGCTGTCTTTAAGGATTGGTTCGGGTTGCGCGGACATAAACTGGGATTGGCCGCCTTCTGCAATAATTCGAAATCTACGTGCACAAGTCAACAAAATGGCTGACACATTGGATATGATAACAGAAGGATTCTTTATGTCCCTTCCGTGTGCGAATTTCAATTGTTTCAACACAACAGATCCCAAACAAAAACGATTCATTGAGGAAGCATATCACTTTGAGTCCAGAATGTTCAACATCAAAACAAGTTTTTGCAAATGCTGCAGAAAACGAAGAATAAACATGATTGTTGGGAAGGATGGGTTATGCAAATACTGTCACAGTGAGAACAATGGGTGTCACTTATACTCAGAGGAAAACAAAGCACTTCCAGTGTGGTATGACTTATCTGGGAAACTGCACTACAATCTTCCTCCAGCTCTGAAGGACTTGACAGTGGCTGAAAAAATGCTAATTCAGAGAGTGTCCCCATATATTCCAGTCATCCACATCAAGAATGGCACCCTGGGATCAAGAGGTCACGTTGTTAGCTTCGTCCAGGATATATCTGGAATCTGTAAAGTGTTCCCGAGACTACCAGAAGAAGTTGTATTAGTAAAAGTCATCAGAACACAAGTCACAGCAGATGGTGAACATGTCGAAAAAGCATTTACTGTGAGGCGTGAGAAAGTGCTGCGAGCTCTGACTTGGTTAAAAGCCCACAATCCACTTTATGCCGACATTGAAATTGTTATAAAAAACTTCGACTGGATGGAGGGACAAGATGAAGCTGACCTAGGCTCTGTTTTGACAATTGAATCTCTCGAAACAGAAGAAGAAGACCCAGACAGGTAAATTCACACTGTTGACCATTCCGAGTTGTTGTTACGCAATCTGCACTGCTCAGCATTTTCCGTAACGTTACTTTTACAGGGGTCCAGCGGAAAAACAAACGTTGGAGCCAGCAGAAGAAACAAATGTTGAGGAAGCTTATGGAGCTGTTCTTTCGGAAGACACACCATTCATTTCGAAAATGGATCAGCAGATTGTTGATCATATTAATGAAAAAACCGGTGGCAAAGTAACACCAAGAACCGCGTGGCCAACAAGATCCGTTAAGCCTGTCAGTGAATATGGGGACGATAAAATATTTTGCCTTGCCTTCCCTTGGTTGTTTCCTGGAGGAATTGGTGATGTTAACGAGCCGAGAAGAAAACAGATTAATGCATCAGACTGGGCAACAAATCTTCTCTATTATCAGGATGGTCGCTTTGCTAAGGACAAATTGTGGTGTTTCTTTGCATTGAACTTCATTATACGTCATCGAAATCAGTCATCCAGCCGATTTTTCGTCAAGGGTTTCATGGGACGAACGCCGCCAACATTACAAGAATTACATCAAAGGATCAGGAACAACGATCAAGACTTTGTCGACAAACTGTGTTACTTCAATAAATCTGTACATGGCACTGCAGCGTACTGGAGAAGTAAAAAAGCAGAATTGTACTCTTGGATCAACCATCACATAGACAGTGGACATGGAGCACCGAATCTATTCATTACACTGTCGTGTGCAGAATACTTTTGGCCAGATTTGAAACGACTGTTGCAAAGGCACATCTATGACTGTGAAGGAAAAGTGGTGAATCTTGAAACAGACAGATCTGCATTGAACCACGCGGTGAACGACTACAGTATTGTTGTACAGGAATTTTTTCAACGAAGAACCAAAGAGTTTCTTGACACAATTGGGTTGAACCTGTTTGGCATTGAGCACTACTGGTGTCGCTTCGAATTTGCGAAATCTCGAGGCCAAATCCATGCACATCTATTAGCTATCACCAAAGACTGCGCTGACCCAGATGGTATTCTTTCAACATTGTTTGAAAACCGCGACAATCTTGAACAACAACAACACATTCTTGGAGACTGGGCACGAGACAAGTTCAACATGACTGCGTCGCTTCCAGAAATACCCGGCAACCGAACAACAACTCAACAACATCC
>Ga0209277_10001410_pt1 | contig 11765 bp, 11 predicted proteins | sample JI81AbrownDNA_FD_187503 | JGI IMG/M metagenome (GOLD analysis project Ga0209277, IMG submission 187503) | Wastewater effluent complex algal communities from Wisconsin, to seasonally profile nutrient transformation and Carbon sequestration -... | ecosystem: Engineered > WWTP > Effluent > Algae... | reverse complement strand
CCGGTGGAGATACCGCCGAGCACTCCGCCCGCCTGGTTCGACAGGAAGCCCTCGGGGCTCATCTCGTCGGAGTGCTGGGTACCCAGCTGGGAAACACTGGCAAAGCCTGCGCCAATCTCCACCCCCTTCACCGCATTGATGCTCATCATCGCATGGGCGATGTCGGCGTCGAGGCGGTCGTAGACCGGCTCACCCCAGCCCACCGGCACGCCAGTGGCAACAACATTGATGCGCGCGCCCACAGAGTCGCCGGACTTGCGCAGATCGTCCATGTAGCGCTCGAGTTGGGGCACGATCGCCTGATTCGGAGCAAAGAAGGCGTTACCGTCCACCTCATCCCAGGAGACGAAGGGAATCTCAACCGGCCCCAACTGGGCCATGTAGCCACGGATCACGATGCCATAGCGCTCCTGCAGCCACTTGCGGGCGATGGCACCGGCCGCGACACGCACGGCCGTCTCCCGGGCAGACGAGCGACCACCACCGCGATAGTCGCGAATACCGTACTTCTGCCAGTAGCCGTAATCGGCGTGACCAGGACGGAAGCTCTCGGCGATGTTGCCGTAATCCTTGGAGCGCTGGTCCTGGTTACGGATCAGCAGGGCAATCGGGGTACCCGTGGTGACGCCCTCGAAAACCCCGGACAGGATCTCCACCGCATCGGGCTCACGGCGCTGGGTGACGTGGCGGGATGTGCCGGGCTTGCGCCGGTCGAGTTCCGCCTGGATGTCGGCCTCGCTGATGGCCAGGCCCGGCGGACAGCCGTCCACCACGCAACCGATGGCAGGGCCATGGGACTCGCCGAAGGAAGTGACGCAGAAAAGCGTGCCGAGCGTATTACCGGACATGGGGAACTCGCGAAAACGGGATGGGAGGAGAATCTAGCACGCCGCCGGCACAGGTCCGGCGGCGGAAACAGCAGACAGCTTACTGGAAGAACTCGTCAAGCCGGCCGAAGACCGGGTGCTCGCCGGCATGCTGACGCACGTAGAGCACATCCTCAAGCTTCTCGACCTGCTTGATCATCTTGTCGAGCCGCTCGTCTTCAAAGATCAGCAGCCAGATACGACTGGTCTCGGCGTTACCGACAGGCATGCACAGAATGCCCTCCACGTTGAAGGCCCGGCGGGCAAAAAGGCCGCAGATGTGACTCATCACGCCGGGGTGGTTGGCCACCCCGAGCTCCAGCACGACCTTGTGAAAACCGCCGTGCTCGGGGACATCGGGGATGTATTCGGAAAGGTTGGTGTTCTGTTCGGACATCGTATTCTCTCCTCGGGGCTCAGCCGATCATCTCGGAGTTGGCGGCGCCCGGCGGCACCATCGGGTAAACGAATTCGTTCGGGTCGATCGTGGCGTGGATCAGGCAGGGGCCCGGGGTGTTGAGCGCCTCCGCAAGGGTGGCCCGGGGATTCGGCGCCGGATCGAGATCCACCGCACGCATGCCGAAGCCATCGGCGATCTTCAGGAAGTCAGTGGGACGCTCGTAGCGCGACGCCATGATGCGCTTGCCGTAGAAGAGGTTCTGCTGCTGATGCACCAGGCCGAGGGACTGGTTGTTGAACAGCACGATCTTCACATTGACGTTTTCCTGGGCGGCGGTGGCCATCTCCTGGATGTTCATCTTCAGGCTGCCGTCACCGGAGAAGCACACCACGGTGCGATCCGGTGCGGCCAGCGCAGCACCGATCGCGGCCGGGAAGCCGAAGCCCATGGTGCCGAGACCGCCGGAGTTGAGCCACTGGCGCGAGCGGCGGAAGGGATAGGCCTGGGCCACCCACATCTGATGCTGGCCGACGTCGCTGGTGATGATGGCGTTGTCGTCGAGACAGTTGGCCACGGCATGGATCAGACCGTAAGGCGAGCGCGGATTGTCGATGCCCGGCATGGCCAGCGGGAAGCGGCCCTTGAGGCTCTCCACATGGGACAGCCAGCGCTTGCGCAGCTGAGGCTTGACACGAGGCAACAGCTCGGACAGCACCTGCCCCACGTCGCCGGCGATGGCCACATGGGCGTTCTTGACCTTGTGCAGCTCGGATCGGTCGATATCGACGTGGATGATCTTGGCGTTCGGGCAGAACTCGGCGGTCTTGCCGATGGCACGGTCGTCGAAACGGGCACCCACACAGATCAGCAGGTCGGCCTCTTCCAGCACGTAGTTGGTATATCGGGCACCGTGCATGCCAAGCATGCCCAGGGACAGGGGATGGTCCATGGGCATCGCGCCGAGGGCCATCAGGGTCATGGTGGTCGGCAGGGAGGCCTGCTCGGCCAGGGTGACAGCCATATGGGCAGCGCCCGAATGGATCACACCGCCACCCAGGTAAAGCACGGGGCGCTCGGCGGCCTCGATCATCTTCGCGGCTTCTTCAATCGCGGCGATGTCGAAGCTCGGTGCCGCATCAGGAACCACCACATCGGGGTATTCCTCGAAGCTCACCATCTGGTTCTGCACATCCTTCGGCACGTCGATCAGCACCGGCCCGGGGCGATCGGACATGGCAATGCGGAAGGCAGCCGGAACGGCGGTCAGCAGCTCCTTGGCCGAACGGACCAGGAAGTTGTGCTTGGTGATGGGGATGGTCAGGCCATAGGTGTCGACTTCCTGGAAGGCGTCGGTGCCGATCATCGACAAGGGCACCTGGCCAGTCAGCGCGATCATCGGGATGGAGTCGAGCTTGGCATCGGCGATGGCAGTGATCAGATTGGTGGCACCCGGACCGCTGGAGGCCAGGCACACCTCGGGGCGGCCCGAGACACGTGCCATACCCTGGGCAATGAAGCCCGCACCTTGTTCATGGCGGCAAAGGACGTGGTGGATCTGCTCGCTCTTGGACAGGGCGTCATACATCGGCAGGGCTGCACCGCCGGGCACGCCGGCAATGGTGCTGATTCCCTGCCGTTCGAGCAGCTTCACGATCAGGTCTGCTCCAGTCATTTGCATCATCGATTTCTCCTTGGGGCTTGGAAGCCGAAACGCTTTCCGGGCCTGGGGTGCAACAAAAAGACAAAACCCCCGCCGGTTGCGCGCCGGCGGGGGTCTGAAATTCTCTATCGACTACCTGGGGACCCTTACGACGCGCGCTCACCTACGCTTACTACGCGTACTACAGCAACGACGTCGACAGGCAGGGCGAATGCGAAAAGGGTCATGGGGTCATCTACAAGACTAGCTTCGGATTATTCGCACAACAGCCCGAAAACACAAGCGCTATTTTCCCTGACATCGCTCAAACATGCTCCGCAGCGTGCTGCGTGTCACGCAACACCCGACGCAGGATCTTGCCCACATTGCTCTTCGGCAACTCATCACGAAACTCGACGAAACGCGGCACCTTGTAGCCCGTCAGCCCCGACCGGCAATGCGCGATGAGGGCCTCGGCAGTCAGGGCGGGGTCCTTGCGCACGACGAAGATCTTCACCGCCTCACCCGAATGCTCGTCGGGCACACCCAGCGCCGCCACTTCCATCACGCCCGGGTGAGTCGCCACCACATCCTCCACCTCGTTCGGATAGACGTTGAAGCCCGACACCAGGATCATGTCCTTCTTGCGATCGACAATGCGCACAAAGCCGGCGTCGTCGATGGTCGCCACATCCCCGGTGCGCAGATAGCCGTCATGGGTGAAAGCCCGCGCCGTATCCTCCGGGCGGTTGTAGTAGCCCTTCATGACCTGGGGCCCTTTCACGCACAACTCTCCAGGAATCCCCATGGAAACCTCGTACCCGTCATCGTCGCGCAGACTGATATCGGTGGAAGAGATGGGCAGACCGATGGAGTGATTGAACTCCGGCAGATCAAGCGGGTTGATGCATACGGCAGGCGATGTCTCGGTGAGGCCATACGCCTCTGCCAGCGGCTTGCCGGTCACTTTCTTCCAGCGATCCGCCACAGCCTGCTGGACGGCCATTCCACCGCCAAGGGCAACCCTGAGGGTACTGAAATCGAGCTTCTCGAACTCCGGGTTGTTGAGCAGGGCATTGAACAGCGTGTTCACACCGGTGATCACCGTAAACGGATACTTGCCCAGTTCTGCGACAAAGGCCGGGATGTCTCTTGGATTTGTGATCAGCACATTGCTGGCACCGATCTTGAAGAAAGTGAGGCAGTTCGCGGTGAGCGAAAAGATGTGATACAGCGGCAGGGCCGTGATGATCACCTCCTCCCCTTCCCTCACGCAGGGGCTGATCCAGGCATGGGCCTGCTGCAGGTTGGCCACGATGTTGCCGTGGGTCAGCATCGCCCCCTTGGCAACGCCGGTTGTTCCCCCGGTGTACTGGAGGTAGGCAAGATCATCGTGGTTCATGGCCACCGGCATCAGCCCGTGGGCGGCACCGCGACCCAGGGCATCGCGAAAGCCCACGTACCCCGGCAGGTTCCAGGCCGGCACCATCTTTTTCACATGGCGCACCACCAGGTTAACCAGCAGGGATTTCGGAAAGCCGAGCATGTCTCCCAGCCCGGTGACGACCACGTGACGCACCGATGTGCGGGCCATCACTTCCTCAAGGGTATGGGCGAAGTTCTCCATGATCACGATCGCCTCGCAACCCGCATCCCGGAGCTGATGCTCAAGCTCCCGGGCGGTGTACAGCGGATTCACATTGACCACAGTGAAACCCGCGCGCAACACCGCGAACATGGCAATAGGGTACTGCAGGCAGTTGGGCATCATCAGTGCCACCCTGGCACCTTTGGCCAGTTTCAACTCACCCTGGAGATAGCCTGCAAACTGCCTTGAAAGGGCGTCGAGCTCGGCATAGGTGATTGATTTGCCCATATTTATATAGGCAGTGTGCCCGGCAAACCTCGCGACACTCTTGTCAAACAGATCACCCAGGGATGCAAACTGGTTCGTGTCTATCTCTGCCGGGACACCAGGGGGATAGCTTTCAAGCCATATCTTCTTCATGCTTCTGTCTCCTTTGTAGTTGGTTCAAGGCCTAGCCAGCCAAAACCCCATCGCACGCGACAGGATCAGACCGGGGACCCGCCCTCCCCAGGCGGCCCGACACCGAAACGGTGTCGGCTTCCAACATACTTTTCGACTGGCGTTCGAGCGCCTTTTTTTCAGGGCATCCGCCCCCTTAGCGGAATACCCTGCTTGCTACCGTAAAACCTTGAACCTATACCGATCAGGCCTGATCCTCCGCGGGCCAGTTGCGGATGTAATTCTTGAGCATGCGATTCTCGAAGCTCTGCTCTTCCAGCACAGCCTTTGCCACGTCATGGAAGGACACGACCCCCATCAACACGGTGTCTTCCATGACCGGCAGGTAGCGCTGATGGTGTTCGACCATCTGGCGGCGCAACTCGTCCATTTCCATGTTCGGGGCCGCAACCACGGGATCCTTAAGCATGGCATCTACCACCGACAGGGTCTGCCACTGGGCGCCCGCCTTCTGGGTTGCCACCAGCACCTCGCGGAAAGTCAGCAAACCGGCCATGCGCCCCTTGTCAAAAACCACGAGGGACCCGACATCCTGCTCCGTCATCACCGCAACCGCCTCGGCAAGCGTCTTGTTGGAGGCAACGGTAAACAGCACCTTGCCCTTGATTGCGAGAATTTCACTGACCAGCATTTTGTTTTCCTTTTCGAGGCGCGTATCCGCCGGAATCTGTACCGCCCACGATGGTATTCGATTGCAGGCGAGGGCGCAAAGCCCCGGAAAATCAGGATTTACCCTACAACTGCCCGCCAGATCCGCATTTCTCCGGCAGAAACACCCTGAAGGTCAATTGCCAGGCCTGCTGCCCCCCCGGAAACGGCGGAGCTCAGGCAACCCAGGCTCAGCGCTCGAGATACTGGAGCTTGTCCGCCACGCCGCGCCAGTCGTCGGCATCGGCGGGGGGCTCCTTGCGTTCGACGATGGGCACCCACTTGGCTGCCAGCTCAGCATTCAGTGCAATGAAAGCCTGCTGGGCCGCAGGAACGTCGTCTTCGGCAAAAATCGCCTCGGCCGGGCATTCCGCCACACACAGGGTGCAATCGATGCACTCATCAGGGTCGATCACCAGGAAATTGGGTCCCTCGCGAAAGCAGTCGACCGGACAAACATCCACACAGTCGGTGTATTTGCAGCGGATGCAGTTTTCAGTAACGACGTAAGTCATCGGGCGCGCTCCTGTTGGTTTAATTGCCGCCGCCCGCCCGGGCAACGACAAAGCAGATGATGGTATCGAGGGGCCGCAATATACCCCATCGGGCAGGCCCGAGAGGACACGGAGCACCATGTCCCCAAAAGCGAGACAGCCCCTGTCCAGAATTGTTCCAAGTGTGCCACCGTTACAACATGTCAAGATCACGGGCGAGAAAAGCGCTTTTCTTGCCCGTGATTATTCGCTAGCATCCCGCTATCTTTTGTCTTGTTGTCCGAGTTGCGGGGTTCCGGCCATCCGGAACATGCTCCCCACCCGCGGCGACATCTTAAAATCCCCTGATGCGAGGAATCATGAGCGAACATATCCATTACGTCACCGATGCGAACTTCGAAGCGGAGGTTCTGCAGTCCACCAGCCCCGTGCTGGTAGATTACTGGGCTGAGTGGTGTGGTCCGTGCAAGATGATTGCACCCATCCTCGACGAAATCTCGAAGGAGTACAGCGGCAAGCTCAAGGTTGCCAAGCTCAACATCGATGAAAACCAGGAAACGCCCGCCAAATATGGCATTCGTGGCATTCCGACCCTGATGCTGTTCAAGGGCGGCAACATCGAGGCTACCAAGGTCGGCGCACTGTCCAAGTCGCAACTGGCGGCCTTCATTGACAGCCACCTCTGATCGGCATAATCTTCTTCAGATAGCCATTATTTAGCGGCGCCCTCGGGGCAAACCAACCGGCAAGCCCGGCGCCGCTACACAGTGCGGGCAGATCTGCTGCCGTACTTGCTGTAATCCTGCTGTTCCCACACCCCTCCCTTACCCGTCCCAATCTCTCTCCCCCACCGCTGCCTGCCATGCACCTCTCGGAGCTCAAGTCTCTCCACGTCGGCCAATTGCTCGAAATGGCCATTGCCAACGACATCGAAGGCGCCAACCGCCTGCGCAAGCAGGAACTGGTCTTTGCGCTGCTCAAGAACCGCGCCAAGAAAGGCGAACCGATCTACGGTGATGGCGTCATGGAGGTTCTGCCGGATGGCTTCGGCTTCCTGCGCTCCCCCGACACGTCCTACCTCGCGGGCACCGACGACATCTACGTATCGCCCAGCCAGATCCGCAGGTTCAACCTGCATACCGGCGATACGGTAGAGGGAGAGATCCGGACCCCCAAGGATGGCGAACGCTACTTTGCCCTCGTCAAAGTCGACAAGGTCAACTTCGAGCCGCCTGAAGCCTCGAAGCACAAGATTCTGTTCGAAAACCTCACCCCGCTCCACCCCAACCAGTGCCTCAAGCTGGAACGGGATATCCGGGCCGAGGAAAACATCACCTCCCGCGTGGTGGACATGATTTCCCCCATCGGCAAGGGTCAACGCGGCCTGCTGGTGGCCCCGCCGAAGAGCGGCAAGACGGTGATGCTGCAGCACATCGCCCACTCGATCACCTCGAATCACCCCGATGTGGTGGTGATCGTGTTGCTGATCGATGAACGCCCTGAAGAAGTAACGGAAATGCAGCGCTCGGTGAAGGGCGAGGTTGTGGCCTCCACCTTCGACGAACCTGCCATCCGCCACGTTCAGGTTGCTGAAATGGTCATCGAGAAGGCCAAGCGCCTGGTCGAACACAAGCGCGACGTGGTCATCCTCCTTGACTCCCTGACCCGCCTGGCCCGCGCCTACAACACCGTGGTGCCGGCCTCCGGCAAGGTGCTGACCGGTGGTGTTGATGCCAACGCCCTGCAAAAGCCGAAGCGCTTCTTCGGCGCCGCCCGGAACATCGAGGAAGGCGGCTCCCTGACCATCATCGCCACCGCCCTGATCGACACCGGTAGCCGCATGGATGACGTGATCTACGAAGAGTTCAAGGGCACGGGCAACATGGAAATCCACCTGGACCGGCGCATGGCGGAGAAGCGGGTCTATCCCGCCATCAACGTCAACCGTTCGGGTACCCGTCGCGAAGAGCTCCTGCTCAAGGCCGACGTGCTGCAAAAGGTGTGGGTGCTGCGCAAGTTGCTGTACGGCATGGATGACATCGATGCGATGGAGTTCCTGCTCGACAAGATCAAGGCGACCAAGAACAACGGAGAGTTCTTCGACGCCATGCGCCGCGGGTAAAACCGTCGGCTCAGGCTGTCGCCCCGCCCGGGCTGCACACGGTGGTTTCCCCCCGCTGTGCAGCCCGGGCGGTTTCGTTTACCGCGACGAGCGCCTCCTGCGCGGAAGCCACCTGCACAAAAGGCTGGCCCTGGGGACGGGCTGCCATTACAATGCGCGCCGCTGGATGCGGGGTTGGCGGAATTGGTAGACGCACTGGATTTAGGTTCCAGCGCCGCAAGGCGTGAGGGTTCGAGTCCCTTGCCCCGCACCACCAGCGCACCATGAACACCCGTCTCGACGCCCCCGAAAGCAGCCGGGCCGGGCAGCAGACCTGACGAGTCGCGTCGGCCTGCGCCCGCAGCAGCTTCCTTCAGTCCTCGCCGTACCCCAGGATCGCTTTCACCTCGAGGAACTCCTCGACCCCAAAAGCGCCCCACTCCCGCCCCAGACCCGACTGCTTGTAGCCGCCGAAAGGCCCCGCCAGATCAATGGGCGCGCCGTTGAGATGCACGTTGCCGGTACGCAGGCGACGGGCCACCGAGCGCGCCCGCTCCAGGTCTGACGAGGACACGTAGCCCGACAGGCCATACACAGTGTCATTGGCAATGCGGATGGCGTCTTCCTCATCCTTGTAGGTGAGAATGGACAGCACCGGGCCGAAGATCTCCTCCCGGGAGATGGTCATGTCCGGCGTCACGCCGCTGAAGATCGTCGGTCGGGTGAAGAAGCCCCGCTCCACCCCGTCCGGTCGTCCGGGGCCACCAGTCACGCACTTTGCCCCTTCCGCAATCCCCGTCGCAATCAGCGCCTGGACCCGTTCGAACTGGGCCCGGTTGGCCAGCGGCCCCATCGTCGTGCTGTCTGCAGCCGGATCGCCCACCACAACCCGGGCCAGCGTTGCGGCGGCGATCTCCTCCACCTCGGAGAGACGCGACTCGGGCACCAGCATGCGCGACGGCGCATTGCAGTTCTGGCCGCTGTTGGTCATCAGGGTGAGCACGCCCTGCTTCACCGCGCGCGGAAAATCCGCATCGTCGAGCAGGATGTTGGCGGACTTGCCGCCCAGTTCCAGAGCAACCTTCTTGATGGTATCCGCGGCGCTCTTCATGACCAGCTTGCCCGCCCGGGTGGAGCCGGTGAAGGAAACCATATCCACGTCCGGATGGGCGCACAGGGGCGCACCGACACCGGGGCCATCGCCATTGACGAGATTGAACACGCCCGCCGGCACCCCGGCCTCGTCAAGGATCTCGGCCAGAATGATTGCCGACAGGGGCGCCAGCTCGGACGGTTTGAGCACCGTGGTGCAGCCGGCAGCCAGGGCCGGCGCCACCTTGCAGGCCATCTGGTTGGCCGGCCAGTTCCACGGCGTGATCAGCGCGCACACGCCGATGGGCTCACGCAGGATGCGCGTGGCACCACGACTGTGCTCGAAGGAGAAATCCGCCAGCGCCGCGGCCGCAGCCTTGAAGTGGGCCAGGCCGGAGCCCGACTGGGCGCTGCCGGCCAGATGCTTGAACGGCGCCCCCATTTCAGCGGATATGGCCCGGGCCATGTCCTCGTAACGCGCCTTGTAGGCAGTGCAGATGCGCTGGAGCAGCGCCAGACGCGCTTCCCGGGTGCTGGCGGAAAAGACCGGAAAGGCCGCCCGTGCAGCCGCCACGGCACGCGCCACGTCGTCCGGACCGCCCAGGGCGATGGTGCCGACGGCGGCCTCGGTAGCTGGGTTGATCACATCCAGCCGGGCTGTGCTGGTCGGCTCGACCCACTGGCCGCCGATGTAGAACTGATGATGGTGGGGCATGCTCTCCGTCCTCTGTTGTTATGGAAACGGAGAGAAAGTACAGGAAACAGGCAGGTGGAGTGAAGCGCCACTCAGCCCCGCATGGTTTCGGGGTGCCGCGGCGCCCGGTAGAAGGCCAGCACCCGGCGCACGTATTCCTGGGTCTCGGCAAAGGGCGGAACCCCCTTGTAGCGGGCCACATTGCCCTCACCCGCGTTGTAGGCCGCAGCGGCCAGGGCCACATCGCCCTTAAAGTGCTGGAGCAGCCAGCGCAGATAGGCGAGGCCACCCCGGATGTTCTGCTCCGGGTCGAGGGCATCACGGACGCCGAAGCGCTCGGCAGTATCGGGGATCAGCTGCATGAGGCCGAGGGCATTCTTGGGGGAGCGCGCCGACGCGTCGAAATTGGATTCAGTACGCACTATGGCCAGGGCCAGACGCGGATCCACGCTGAAGCGCGGCGCCAGCTTCTGGACCATCTGGGCATGACGGCGCTTGTCAGCCGGCAGCGCCCGGACAAAACGGTCCACCACGTCGTGGGGCACCGCTTCACCGCTGTCCACCGCCAAGAGCACCTCTGGCGCCTTGCCGGTGATGAGACAGTCGGGCAGTTTCTCTGCTGCAGCCAGGGGGCTCACCAGGCCCTGGGCCTTCTCGTGACCACGCTGGGCGGCAATGGAGAGTAAGGTCGTACCCACCTGGCTATCGCGGGCCACCCCCTGCCCCAGCAGGTACAGGCGCCCCAGGCGGTACTGGCCTTCGACACTGCCATCCCGCGCCGCGGCACAGTAGTGGGCAGCCGCCAGACCGGGCTGGCGGCCAGCTTCAGCGCGATAGCCACTCTCCAGCAGGCGCGCCAGGGCCGGCGGCTCGTCGCTCCACTCGGGCGCCTCCGACGGGCCGGCATCCCGCCCCACCGCCTGAACACCCGTCGCCAGCAAGGCCAACAGGGTGACAAGGACGAGGCGGCAATGACGGGGCAAGCGGGAAGCGATCATGGAGTACCGGGCAACATGGAATCAGAGCCCGCATCATGCCCGCACTCATGCTGCACAGCCGTGACGCACTCGCCCTTCACGGCCCGAAACCCACGCTGAACAAGGACTTCGAGGGAATAACGCGATCAAATTCACATTTGGCCCGGAACAACGACTGCCCGCGCCCATGCTGCCGGCAGGAACGGCATCCTGCTCGGGGCTCATCAACGCCCTCCGCGATCACGTGACCATGTTGGCCGCCAAGAAGGACCTGGAGACAAAGATCGCCGAGCGCACCCGCCACCTGCGCCAGCTGGCCTCCGACGCCACCACACCGGGCTCATGGACGGTACAGCCGGTACATTCCGCATCTCGGACGCTGGGAACACCCATTGGCTGACGGTCTGGCTGCGCATCGCCGAACCCCTTGCCACCGTGGTCACCGAACCTCAGTCCGGCGCCCTTCCCACCGACGCAGACGCAGACGCAGACGCAGACGCAGACGCAGAGACATGACTGCATCAAGGGCACGCAGGCAAGCATGTACTCATCGTTGAAGACGACCTGATCAAGCAGGAGGTGTCACTGGATCTGCTGGGCGCCGTAAGGTTGGTGCAAGAATTGCACCGCCGCCGGCATGGATGCCTTTCTGCCCAACCCCGTCGATCCGGACACTTTCTATGCCACGCTGCTGGCCCGGCTGACGGGCAGGCGCTGAAGAGCCCCCTCGCAGGGGTCCGATGTTTTTCCCGGAACTGCGGACAAGGCTATAGTGCCGGGCGCACTTCCAATCCCGCCCCGTATGGA